>Ga0302236_1000320_pt1 | contig 47983 bp, 65 predicted proteins | sample AAG_UR_Gly_MG_FD_193509 | JGI IMG/M metagenome (GOLD analysis project Ga0302236, IMG submission 193509) | Enriched activated sludge microbial communities from anaerobic digester in WTTP, New Holstein, Wisconsin, United States - AAG_UR_Gly | ecosystem: Engineered > Bioreactor > Anaerobic >...
TATAATTCAACATTTAGTTTGAGAATATTTTACATTTAGTTTGAGACCGAAAAAATAGGTATTTTAGCGAAACTTTGTTCTAAAAATACCACTGGTTTTAAAAATTTAAATATCAATTAAAGACGTTTTAAAGATGTTTTAAATTCTAACTACCTCCGGGCGCAGAAATATTCAATTTCTCTGCTCCTGTTGTCCTTATTATCTCATTAACATGCTATTTACCAGTGGAAGATTTGATATAATTCATCATTTAGTTTGAGCCTAAAAAATAGAACATTTTTAGAAAATATGTTCGCTAAAAATACCCTATTTTTTAAAATTTAAATACTGGTTAAAGACAGTTTAAAGACGGTTTAAATTTCTATCTTTTCTACATCTTCCCTGGTTTTGCAGGCTTTGATTTGAGTTTCCAGGGAATATGCTGTATTTCTTAAAACATTAATAAAATTGAACATCTTTTGTTTTTCCTCTGGAGTATCCTGCAAATTCATTCCAGAAAGAAGATTAATCTGTTTCCACAGGGGATAGTCTTTTATAATCAAACCTTGAGTCTTATCATTTAATAGCTGAATTTTCCGTGCTTTTAGTTCTTCCAATGGAAAAAGCTCTTCCTCTGTTTTTTCTAATACCTTTCCGTTTATCCACTTATATTTATATTTACCTAAATATTTTTCAGAAAAGACTTGAAAAGAGCAGTGGCGGTCTTCAGTTTCTTTTAAAAGAATATCTGTTTCTAATGGCTGTTGAAAAGCTGAAGAAAAAGCACATATAATCTCATTTTTTTCGTTTATTCTAATATAGTGTTTATAAGACTCCATAATATTTTCTCCTTTAAAACTCAGAGTCACAATACCAGTGATATTCCATCCCTCTATGTGGCGTCGCGGTTGTAGCAGCGTAAACGTTGAAGTTTTTAGTAGTCTGCCCAGATACCGTTCCAGTTACATTATTAGTAGTTGTTCTATTATAGTGTATTAATGTTACTTTCGAACTGGTTCCAGCTGCATCGTAAATCACTGGAGTGCCTGCAATTCTTTTTACTACCTTGTATGGAGTTGCAAGCATAACATAATTTCCTACTATACAAGCTCCTCCAGCAGGCAAAAATATTGACATTCCCGTTGAAGTAGCGCTGCCAACTGCAGTTCCATATTCATAACTTTTCTCATAGTATCTCTGACAAAGTCTCAATTCTTCCTCAAGAATTCGTGGTTCAAAAGGAATTGCTACATCTCCAGCCACAAGCTGAACCTGAGTTATTTCTATATCTCCTGATCCAACAAAAGTTTCAGCTTCATCATCTCCAACATACCCCTTAATATTACTTCCCCATTGATAAACAAAATATAATATAATAGCATCATCGTTATTTGTTCCAAAGGTTTTACTTTCCAGAGTATCCATAGTGAAAGTGTGCGTATATTTTGTCCAGAAAGAAGTTAAAGCCCAGTGAGTGCCTGATTTATGTCCTGCCACAGAAGGGCTATCGCCAGTCCCATAATATTGTGCAAGATATATTCCGAGTTTTTTATTAGCTATACTGCTTTTTGCATAAAAACTTATAGTTACTTTTTTATTTGCTCCACAAAGAAATCTTGTTCCATGCTCAATATATTGATATATCCAATAATAACTGCTATTTCCCAGACTCGAACCTGCCCCATTTACATTCACTTTTAAACAATTAAAACTTTTTTCTACGTCTCCCGGTGTAATAGCAGATTGAGAAACTACTATAGTTGGGAAACTTCCGCCATCGGCATTATAATAACATTTATATCTATCTAAAAGATAAGCTCCCGCCGCTGGGTTAGTAAAAGAAGTTCCTCTTTGAGCCACATCAAAATTCCCATTCGTTACCCAATTATTTTTAAGTAAATCTTTCCATCCCAGTCCATTTGTTAAAGCAGAGTCAGCAATTAAAACCTGTCCGTCGTTTCCCGGGGCTTGACGGACAGGAGTATTGTCTGCGGTGGCCGTTATTAAATCACCTTTAGCATCCACTATAGATTTTGCTATTTGAGCATCATTAGTAACATTCCCCAGATCGACAGAGGAAGAGGAGAGAGTAATTTCTGACACTCTTCCGGAATTATTATATAAAACTTTTTGTGCCATTTTCTCTTTCCTTTCTTCTTTAAATTTTAGGCACAGACTAAAGAATCCCTTTCCATGAAGAACATTGCGGTTGCTGAGTTTGCAGTTCCCAGATATTGAACTACATTCCCTGCACTGCTCGGAGCAGTTTCTGTTCTCCCACCTGCAGAAGTTGCAAGAAATTGTTTTGCTCCAATTGTCAAGCCAGTCAGTTGATTATTGAGTCCCTGGAGATATACAGTAGCTGTAGCTTCTGAGTCTACATTTGCAAGGACGAACCCATTTGCTTCTTTTCCTGCTGTTGTCGCATCAGCTTTTCTGCATTTTGTTATCCCCGAATCGTTATAAATATTAACAAAGTTACCTGCTGTTAATGCTTCGCTTGCTGTTGCTGAAATTGTATCTGCTCCGATTCCAGTTGGCATCATATCAATATTCAATTTTCCTGATGCATCCAGTGCTGGAATAGAGTCTGCTGTAGAAGTGGTCACTCCTGCCTTTTCTGTTACTCTCCCTGAGTTATTGTAAAGATATTTTGGTGCTGCCATATTTAAAATATTTCCTCCTTTTTTTTAACTTAATATTAAAATTTCTTGTTTACTTACAAGGATTTTTTTATTTGTTATTGGAAAACCAATGATACACGAGAAACCTACCGTCGGCGGGGTCTGAGTCAGAAGTCCAGAAGTAGATAACCATATTGCTTTATCTACGTCCCAATTCCAGAAATCTTCTTCCTGTTCCCCAAAAAATACAACTGTTACTTCACCTCCCGGGTCTGCTGCATTGCTTGAAATACCCATAGGTTTATTTGCGTGAGTCAAATTAGTGCTATCGGCATAATAAGCTATATTATTGTCTATTATAACGACTCTATGTCCTCCAATTGCCTCCCCTGCTTCGTAAATATAAGAAGTCCCAGGGTCTCCCGTATCACCTTTATCACCCTTTTCTCCTTTATCTCCTTTTGCAGAAGAAATAGTTGCAGTTATAGCTTGCGTCACAGGGCGAACTGTTATATTATTTTCATTAACTGTTGCTTTTATTACAGTATTTTGTATTTGCATTTTAATCTGTCACGTCCAAAATTGGGATAATGTATCCACGCAAAACCCTGTCCACTTCTCCATTTTCGAGAATTTCAAGCTTATAATGTCTTCTTTTTGTAAAAGAAGAAGTCTCCTGAGTCGTAAGTATCAGCGTAATAGTGCCTGCAATTCGATCTACTGTTATTTTCCCATTACTTTCAGTCATTTCTATAGTTGTATCCTGCCCCACTATCTTACAATATACTGTCTTACCAACAAGACTATATTCCGAAGGAGAGATTGAAATTAGTTGTTCCCACTTTGTTCCTTGATCTAATTGAATATCTTGATTTGCTGATAGCATTGTATCACTTTCCTTGTCGCAATTTTTAAAGCAGTATCATCATCTGAGGCTAAAGTAGCAGGGAAACTCAAATCTTTTATTTGTTGTCCTATCACAGGATCTCCATCGTGATAAATAGGTTCTGCTTGTATTTGGTCAACTATCGTTACAATAGCATCAGTTTTTAAAGCTTCTTTTTCAACATCATAACAATTTACTATATACTGAGCCATTTTTAACATTAAATTTTCCATTTTTTTCCCCCTTTTAAAAAAATTCATTTCCTAAGAAATAATCATATATAAAGAAACTCTCAGAGAAAAGTTTCTGAATTCTATATGCTACACTTCTTCTATAATTATACAACACTTTTATGAAAAAGAAAGCCCTTTCCGTATCGGTATTTTCGTTACTATGGAGCCTGAAATATAATCTTCTGGCACAGTCTACCGGTATATCTCCAATAGACAAATAATCCTCCTTTCCTATAGGTGTATAATTTGACTGAGAATCATCAATTATTCCAGTTCCTATTACCCCATTAGACTTAACTTCTATTAAATTATCATCTATGATCTCCTGGCCTTGATAATTAGATCCGCCTGAAGTTTCTTTATTTGAATTTGTAAGAAATATCTTTATATCACTTGCTGTATAATTGCAGGTTTTTCCCTTTCGATTATAAAGATATGTTTCCACCTCTGGAGGAGAAGCAGGATCTTTTAACTGAACCGGAAAATGAATACAGTGTAATATCTTTTCTCTATCTTCGTTATAAAGATTTAAATTCATATTTTACTCCTCAATATAAAAACCATCGAAAATATATAGGATTTGTAAGGCTTGCTTCATCTGTGTAAAATTTAACTTTAAATTGCCCTGCCACATCGTAACTTCCATCAAGGGCCAAATTTCCTATTAATCCGTCGTCATCTCTCCCATCCGAACCTCTGGTTAACATAACTATTTTCTGGCTGTCATCCCAATAATCAGAGGAAACAATCACATACATATCTGAGCCGGCAGGAATAGAATCCTCTCCCATATCCTGTATGCCGTCTTCAAGTTTACTCTGAGATATTGCTGCATCGGTAGCAATATGACTATTATCTATCTCAAGGGTGGAAAAACTATCTGCTGTTAACTGCCTTGTGGACTCTGTTGCTATACCTCCCTGGTGATTATGAGTAAGCAATAAATTCTTTAGCCAGGATAAATACGCACAGAGAGTTGAATAATTTCCTATTTCCAGATCTTTTGAATTTCCCATTGTTCCTATATTTGCCTCAAGATTATATACGGCATCTATAATCCAGTTTAAAAGTGCTGCTGTTATTTTATCACCCGGAGTAGTATAAGATATTTTTACTTTATTCCCTGAATTAAAAGAATTAAATTCAAGCGTTTTTCCTATCTCATATGTAATCCCTGTCCTGGTATAAGAAGGAACTGCATAATCAGTTACACAGAATTCATTCTGAGCAGGAGAAGAAGCAACTTCACTGTATCCCGGGATAGTTATGGTTCCTGTTTTAGCGTAATGATTTAAGGTTATTTGATATGGGGATGTGGGTATTTGATGGCTCTCTCCGGTAATTGAATATCCAGATAAATTCTCATCATATAGAGTATAAAATTCATCAACAGAAGTTGGGTAATTGGATGTCTGGCCTATCATATTTTCACTTCCTTATTTTTTTAATACCTTCTATCAGGTTTATTCTTTTATTATTAAAATCTTCAGGTTTTGGACATTCAGGGCATTGTTTTTCCATCTCATATTCAGAAGGAATTGAGCCGGTAATTATTTTTATTTTTTCTTTTAAATTACTTTCAAGGTTATTTAAATATTCTTTCCCTTCCTCAGTTTTTAAAAATCTCTCAAAAGAAGATATAAACATTTTTATATTAATCTGCCAGTCGTTATTATTTAAAAGAAATACAGGGAATACTCGTTTCTCCCGTAAAAAATTAACGTAATGGGTAAATATTTCTTCTGTCATATTATACCTCCCTGGTTATATGTAATGCATTTTTAAATCCAACAGTATCATCCACGCCATTTTTTATTCTTTTATCTATTATTTCCATATCGTAATCATCATTGTAAAAAGCATAAAAATTATCGGTATCAGATAAATCTACATCTTGGTCAGAATAATATCGTAATCTATCTGCAATACCAAAAAATGGAAGGTTGGTTATATCTCCCGAATTATTATAATCTTTTTTTACCCCTGCATCGGTATATGCAGTCCAAAATTTACTACGTCCCCCATCGTTTCCGCTATTATAATTTAGTAATCTTTGAATAACAAACCAATAATAGTCAACTGTAATAGATTCTAAGTCCGTTCCATTATCAAAAACATTTAAATCGACTTCTAAAATTTCATCTCCCGTAATTACTTCGTCACCCCAATCATAATATCTATTACATAATTGAGTTCCAGAACCCGAACAAGATTCCGAGCATTCTGGGGCCAAAGTTGCCCACCTATAAGTTCTTGCATTACCAGAAGGAGAACACCCGCCTGTATTAAAATAAAAAAGAGTATAGTAAGTATTAATATCACCATATTGCTCAAAATTAGCTTTAATATAGATAGTATAATCAGCAGAAGGATCAGCCGAAGGAAAAGTTTCAAGGATAGGAAAATTTATATATCCTTCATCATCGAGAGATAAACTACCTAAAGAATATTCATACATTTCTGTATATGTTCCAGGATCTGTAGGATCAAAATTGTTAGGTTCATATACTGCGTAAGCATTTTGTATCTGATCTAAATCTATAATACCGTATTTATCTCCTTGTCTCCATATAGTTTTTCTTTTGACAATATAATCTATCGCTGATAAATTAGTGTCGAAAATAGTGACACCTCCATAACCTTCTGCACCATATATATATGTATCATCAGTATTAAACGTGTAAATTCTATCATCAACACCTACCACTGCAGAAAAATTAAGATTATATTTTACAATTCTATTGGCAATATAAAAATTAATATAAGCAAAATCATTAAGTATTACTATACTATAAGGAATTCTGCCGGAGGCAAAAGTCCAGTATGTAATATAAGTTCCATTACTATCGAATTTAGTTACTCGCCTCATAGTGCTAAGGCCATCAATGGTATATATATTTCCTAAAGAATCGGTGTCTACTCCCCGCAAAGTCTTAAATTGTCCACCTGAAGTTCCTTCTGAACCAAACTCTAATAATAACGTCCCTGTGTTATCAAACTTTTTTACTTTATAATCATATGAATCAGCAACGAAAATATTACCATTAGAATCAATGGAAAAACTTTTAGGAAAAACAACATTACTTATTAAATAAGTAATTTTCTGAGTATCTAAATCATATGTAGCTATAAAAGAATAATCAGGATTGGATTTATTTGCACTTGAAATATAAATTTTATTATTATAATAAACTATATTTGTAATATACATATTTATATAAATATCTTTTTGCCAGACTTGATCGCTATTATAAACTCTTATAGCTCCCATGCTTAAATCATAGATATAAAAATTTCCATCTTCATCTACACAGGTTGCCACAGTTTTTGAAAGTTCATATCTTTTTTTTTCAACATAATCATCAGAATTGCAAACTATAGGAGTACAGGCGAATAAAATATTTTCAAATTGAATGTTTTTACCCTGTGTCTGAACATATCCATCTCCACCTGAGCCAGAAAAACCAGTGCTATAATGACATCCTGGTATTCCAAACCCCACAGTGCATCCACTTAAGCCGGTTGGATTAGTATAAACTCCTGTGTTATACTGAATAAGTGGACAATTTTCTCCGGTAATAGATATAGGCATGTGCCAAATATAATATACTCTACTGCCCGTTACCGTAACTCCATTATAAGAACCTGTAATCTCTATTTCAATAAAATGAAGACGAGGATCATAACTTAATCCTTCAGGGTAATAATTAGGCAGCCAACTTATAGGTTGATAAGGTTTCCAATAATTATACGCTTGCTGATAAGCAGTTCCCTCGAATATAGTAAATTGATTTAAAGTAAGAGTTACAGACCAGGTTTTATTGCCAGAATTCAAAGAAGCATTTCTCCAATTAGAAGGGGTTTGACCATATGGATAATCTATACCGACGGTAGCCATCCTATCCCCATAATAATAATAATCAGGCGTATCCTCTGGTCTTAAGGGTTCAAATGTAGTATATTTCATTGAAGATATAATAGGATCTCCACTTTCAGACACATCGTAAACATAATTATCAGCACCCCAGAAACAATGCTCCTTGAATATCGAATAATTATCTTTACCGATAACAGGTTTGAATTCCGCACCAGGAATCATAGTTGTATCTTCTGTAGCAAACATTATGTTGTTTCCATCGAGACACCAGGAAGAGCCTATTGAATGCGGATAATGATCTCTTACTCTAATCTGAGTAGCATTCCCTGTATAAAATCCAGAGAGTATTTTTATATGAGAGTTGTTATACCAATCAGGAATAGTCACATCTCTTAATTCCACATATGGAACGCCACCCACCTGCACCTGAGACAACTCGATAATCTCATTTTTAGGGTTTAACTCTAAAGGCTTTTTAAATTGTGGGTTTAATTCCACCTGTTTCATATATATATTATCTTTCTCTTTATATATTTTTTACCTGACTTTTCTAATGATATTTTAGGTAATTGAGGATTCCCGTTTTCAAATATAATTTGAACACTTTCACCTTCAGAAAATATCGGACTCCGTTCTACTTTTAATCTCCTGTTGTCTGTAATAATAAAACCTTTTACTCCATCTATCTTTAACTGATCAGATAACCATAAAGGAATAGGACAGGGAACCCTTGAATATTCTTTGCCATTAATTTCTATATCATAATAATCTACGCCAGATGTCTGAGAAATCAGAGTAATTATAGTTCCTCCCTGAATATTCTCTGTTTTTTCTTTTCTGCTTTTAAATATCTTTTTAAATACTTTTTTCATAATCTCTCATATACCTTTATCGTATCATATAATCCTTCCTCGTTATCACCTATAGAATATAAAGTATCTATAGAATCTACGACAAAAAGTTTTATCGTAGTATCATACCAGCCTTTAATATAGCTCTGGACAGCTATTACATCTCCCTTTTCAAGCCAGGGATTATGAGGAACTTGAAGAGTAATAAGAGTTGCTTCTTCAATAGAATTTAATATTGCTGCTGTCCCGAACTTTATCGCTGCTTCCTCAGAAAGTATCCTGGCATCAGTTATTGTATCCCCGTATAAAAGTTTTCCATTCGCTTTATTTATCCCTGCGGTATATCTTAAATCTATAGAGATGTTTTCGGTTTTATTAAAAGTATCTTCTATTTTGCTTTCCTCTGAATAATTATCTTCATCTTCTTCTGCTTCAGGATTTACAGTCGGGAAACCCATTGAAATAGGAGGCATCCTTTTTGCCCAAACAACCATAAAATAAGGAGTATCTAGAAGTTTATACTTTGCATTTTTATCTTTATCTTTACCTTTAAGAAAATCAAAAGATGTATTATCTAGCTGAATTTCCAGGTCATTATCATCATACCCCATTGCTGAAGCTGTAGCGGTATAATCTGAAATAGGAACTTTCTCGAAATAAAATATACCTGCTCCTCCTGCTTCTTCAGAGGTATCACCAGTGCCGGCATATTTTTCTTTTGGAAAACCTTCGGGAGGGGGTATAGAAGGATAAGAAGATGTAACATCTTCCCACTCGTTACCAAGTATATCTGCAACTGTTCCCGAAGGCATATAAAGTTTTACTACTGCATTAAAGGATCTATGCCTGAAATATTGCCAGATATTATCTTCGTCGGTAAAATTAAGACTTACTAAGGCATTAGCTATAGGATTTTTCGTGATAACATCTACCACTTTACCCTTTATAGTGCAATATTGGTAAAGTCCTTCTTCCAAAGTTAAATCCTGCTGGTTTGTATTATCTTTATTTTCCTCATAATTCCAGGGAGTTCCCAGAAGACCCTCGCCGGGCATCATAGATTGAGCCATAGGAAGTTTCCCGTCTTTTGCCTGTAGCACTGTTTCGGCAGGAACAAAACCACCATATCCCAGGAATGATCCGCCTTCATATTTCTGATTTGTCTTATTCCAAGAACCACCTTCTATTTTTACCGAATTTATATCTATTTCAAAACCGAGATAAACATTATAAAATTTTTCTTCTATTAAAGTTTTAGGAATTTCTGATACATAAGGATCAGAAGGAGCATTTTCCTTTCCCTGCACCGTATCAACTAAATAATAATTATCATCTATCCCCAGAGAGGAACCATCTTTCAAGGATTCATCTTTAGCTATGTCAGTTTTTTCTTCGTCGTTTTCTTCTTTGTTATCATACTCAGAGTTGTTGTCAGGCTCAGTCCCTTCTATAACTATAGCATTTATAAAATCCATAGAGGAATTTTCCTGCCCTATTTCAATTATATCTCCCGTATCCAGATAAAGAAAATCATAGTTATTTTTATGAGCGTGTTTTTCAAGAAGTTCCAAACAATTATTAGTCGAATTGTATTTTATATATCCCCCAACAGGCTCTATAAGATCTTTTATTATATTAACAGGGAAATCTTCTTTGCGATAATTATTAATTTTATAATCATAACAGGCATACATAAAACTTATTCCTGTCCCGGAAAGAATAAAATTAATTAAATCTGAGACATAAATTATTCCAGCAAAATCTTCTAAATCTTCCGTTGTTTTATCGTAATTATCTTTTTTTATCCTATTTTCACGGTAAACATCTATAAATATTTTAGCAGTCTGAGGATTAAGTAAACTACGGGTTTTCTCTAACACGGTACATTCAGTCGAAACTTCATTCCAAACTATTCTCTGGCTTCTTTTGTCAATATAACCTGAAATTACTTCATTTAAATTTTCTTCTCCATCTATAGCACCATTTTTATATCCGGTTTCAATAGAAAATACTTTAGGAGAAGCAGCGTAAGGATCTAAATCTACAAATTGACTCTGACCGACAAAAGAAAGATTAAAACTATCGGTTAAATTATCCCTATCCCTGGAAATAGAAAATCCTGAAATATCATAAAGAACTTCCCCGTCTTTTTTAACATAAGCAACAGGATATAATCTTTTTATAAAAGTTCCTGCATCATCAGGTTGAGCAAAAACCTGTTTTACTATCTCGCTCATATTACTCCTCCAGTTTCAGAAAAAGGTAAATTATCGGTAGTTTCAAAAGGAAGTATCCTGGCCGAACAAGAGACAAATAACTGCTCTAAAACTTCAGCAGTAATAATAAAGGTTACATATACTCCACCAGATAAACTTATTTCTGAATTGTATCGTTTCTCTATATGTGCCATTATAAATCATAATCCTCTGCTTCTATTAAAAATGATATATCGTATTTATTTAATACCGGTGTCCCAGGAGAAAGATACCCCTTGGGAACCGTCAATCTCGCCCAGAATGTATGAGGTGTATCGCTATCTGTAATACTTCCAAGATTTAAAGGATCTCCTGCTGTGGCAGTATCAAGATCTTCTTTTGTCTCAGCAAGTGTAACCCATCCAGATTCATCAGAATTCTCCAAGAAATCCACAGGAGTTATTGTCACATCTGAATATCCTTTTGCAGGATCATCGTTTGAAATATAATAAGGAATATCAACACTATCTCCACGATAAGCATTTAAAAATCCTTCTCCAGATGTCCCGGATGTGCCAGAAGATCCGCCAGTAAAAAAAAGACAGGTTCCTGATTGAAGAACGATATTACTGGTTCCTGTTCCCGGAGGAGATGTAAAATATATAAAAGAAGTTCCCGATGTGGAAAACAGGTAAAAATCCGTATCCGTTCCTATTAAAATACAGTCAACAAATACACGGGATATTATATCCACTGTCATATTAATAAGAGCAAATTCCTGGGTTAATCCATCTCCGGAGAATAAATCTTCCGGTATTCTCTTGGATCCTTCAGATAAATCTTCTTTATTAAATAAATTAAGCATCTTCGCCCCCCGTAATAAGCAATATACTCTTCCTGGGATTTTTCTCTGCTGTCATATTACGAAATAAAAAATACTTTACCCAGAAAGGTATCTGCTCATTTACCGCTATCTCCCCTATGATAATCTTACCGGTATATCCTTCTGCCACGCCTTCTATATCTTTTGATACACCCATAAGATATTTAGCCTCAGAAAGAAAAATTCTTCCATTTCCGTCTTTAGATGTATGATGAAATTTTATTGCTATATTCGGGATAACATTCCTCACATATCCATCAGGATCACGTTCTATAGTAATTTCCCTGCCAGGAAAATTAGCTACCTCCTGGCAAATATTATCTTCAGAAAATATAATCTCATAATATTCCCGAAACATCGAAGTCTTATAATTTATAATATGAGCATCTTCGATAAGTGCAGGAGTAGAAAAATTCTGAATAGAAAGTCCTCTTTCTGTTTCTATTACTATATTCTTTAAATCATAAGTTCCTTGATTATCAAGGTATAATTTAATTTCCTCAGAATAAGGATAATCTATATCCCCCATATCCAGAGAGGTAATAGGAATTAAATTTTCATCTAATATTATAAGATTAATCATGTAGCAACAGACTCTTTCCTAAATTTAAACTTACACCAGTAACGGTCATTTGCTTTTACCTTTTCAGACCACGATAATCCTTCCTCATGGTCAAAAGAAACTATATACTCATGGCCGAGAAGATCCTCTAAAGTCCAGGTAGTTCCTAATGCTTTAGCTTCGGTTAAATCTTCTATTTCATCAAGGGTAAGGTACACGCCAAACATAATTTCACTATCTAAAACATATTGACCAAAATATTGCTTTACTCTACATCCTCCTATTGTAGGTTTTTCAGATCCTCGAAAAGGAGGAACTTGATCCTGATAATCAATGGGCAAATAACTAGCCCATCCCTCAGAGCCTTCAAAACGAAATTGAAAAGAAGAACTATTCCCCTGACTCGAAAAAGAATAACTGTCACCTTCACATGTTAACTGAGTATAATCCATTATTTATTTTCCTCCCTGAGTTGTTCTAACCCATTCGTTTACACCTTCCCACACAGACTTTTCTAATTCATTTAATCTAAGTCTTTCCAGTTCTGATTTTCCATAATACAACTTATTCGCAGGAGCAAAACCAGAAGTATCCACATTAATATTAATTCCACCTACATCTATCCCTCCGGTTTTATTTCCCTGCCCCCTGGCTGCTATTGCTGCTTGAATTCTTAAAAGTTCAGGATCTCTTAAGAGATTACCTGTTCCTAACTGAGGAGTAGGAGGTTTTATAATTGCACCGACAAAACTCTGCATATATCCTTGATTTTTATTCAACCTACCCATATCATTATAATTCATATCTTTTCCGAATTCCTGATCCACTTTTAATATCTGATTTTTTAATCTTAATTCATTTCTTAAAATTTGAAGTCTATTATCATACATCTGATTTAAACGCTCAGCTGAAATAGTTTGGTCATCAAGCTTACTTTTTATTGCACTTCCCATCTGTTCTATGATATTTGTATATGTAGCATTGGCTTTTCCTAAATCATTCATTGAATTTACCAGAAGGCCAGATGGGGTCTGTATCATCATCTGAATGTTACTTCCCTGATCTACTTTATTCCCTCCGGTAAACTGTGGAGAGGTAAAATCATATCCTCCCATTAATCCTGTTTGTATCTGTCTTTTATATCTTCTCTTAATAGGATCTTTTTCCCCTACGACAGATGTGGCAATATCTATTTGAGCCTGAGACATTTTTCCTTTTGCATTTTCCATATCTATTGCTGCCTGAATAATTTCTCTATTTGTATCTCGTATTGTATTTAATATTTCAGCATATTGCTCACGGAGTTCATTATAACCTTTTTTATCTTTTGCTTTCTTTGCTAAATTCATTTGATCCCATATGCCCTGTCTTTTCTTTTCAAATCCTATTAAATCCTGAGACAATTTATCTCTCCTGTCATTCGCTAATTGATATTCTTGTTCAGATCCTTTTATGTCCCACTCAGACTCAAAACCCTTCATCATTATACCGAATTTATCCATAGCCCTCTGCATGGTATCATCAGAGCCGGTAAGTGCTAATTGATTAATATAAGAAGAATATGCCTCTAAAAGTTTACTTTTCTCAGTGAGTTTGTTTAATTCTATCTGCTTTTGAGCCAAAGATTGCTCATCAGCAAACCGTTCATCATTTAATTTCTTTAATTCATCGTTCATTTTTCGAGCATATTCTATTGTTATCATAGCCTTATCATATTCTATTCTTTTTCTAATCTCATATTCTTTCTGGGCATTACCAGCATAATAAATTAAATCTTCATCGTATTTATGCTCGGCATCATAAAGAGATTTTTCTAAATTACTCATTAAACCTGTTCTTAATTTATCATCCTGTTTTAATATCTCCTGGTCATTTTTAATCTTTAATTTAAGATTTTCTTTATTAAATTCTTCCAGTAATGCTGATTTAATATTTAACTGATGATTATATAAATCTATCTCATCGGATAATTTAGCCCTATCAAAATCTACATACAGATCTCCTGGTACTATTTCGCCGGAAGATGTCTTATGTTCTCCTTTACCCATCCTTGCTGCAAGTTGAGCTTTCCTTAATGCCGTAGCCTGTATCTCGGTATTAATTTTATTTATAGTCTCTTGCTGTTTTTGCTTTTGCCCTGCCATCTCTTTTTCCTGTGGAGAAAGACCAGGGAAACCATATTCAGCAGAGAAAGCCTCTTTAGCTGCTCCATAAGCATCATGAACCTTCTGGATTGAATTTTCAATATCTTTAGTAAGTTGATCTAATGCCTGTTTGTTACTTGCAAATCCCTGCTGTAAATTATTATATAAACCTCCAGCGTATGTTTGATATGCAGATCTTAATTCAGCATCCATACTTACTAATTGATCAGAATATTTCTTTACATCCGCTTCCGCCTTTGCAAATTGAGCATCTACATTCTTTTTATATTCGTCTGAACCTGTTTTATAAGCTTTACTCTTTTTTAATTCAGCATATTTATCCCTTTCCTCTCTCGCTTTTTGCAATAAAATCTGAGTTGCTCCGAATTGATCATACAAACCCTTGACCATGTCAAAACTAGCTTGTTCCATTCCTACTTCCATCTCGGTAATAGCTTTCCCGTAAGTAGCTTCTACAGCAAGAATAACTTCCTGGGCTTTTTCCTGCCCTAATTTCTTAATATCTTTCATTCTTGTTAATTCATCCTGAGTAATTCCTTCCCCTGTAAACATTTTGTCGTGTAATTTTTTATATTCCTGATTTTCCAAAATATCTGCTCCACCCGGCATAGGAAGATCACTCTTCCCTGTTGAAATTGCTTTTGCTTGCTGATATAATCTCGATGCCTGCTCTTTTTTTCTTAAACCTTCTTCCCATCTATTCAAAAAATCCCCTGCCGTATTCTGTTTCTTTAAAGATTCGGCTTGATACTCATAAGAAGCAATCTGCCTTTCTGCTATAACAGAATAAGCATCAGCAAGTTGACGGGCAGATTGAACCTGTTCGTTAAGATTCTTTGTGGCCTTCTCTCCATAGGCGACTGCCACCTGTTTATATAAGTCACTAAATTGCTGCATTGAAGCGGTATTTGCTTCTAAAATTCTTCCCTGATCTGAAAGTATTCTGTTCTCTTCATATATTTTATCTGCTGCGCTGGTAACATTAGAAAGGAATTTACTGGAAGACATGCTGAGATCTTTCATACTTTTTCCCATAGTCCCGGATGTGGCTGCTTTAGATCCTAAATTAGTTACCAATCTGTCCACTTCGGATTGTATTTTATCGGCAGGTACAGTTTTCAAGATTTCTGCTATAATTGAATTTAAATCTACACCTGATATTTTAGAGGCATCTATGCCAGTATAAATCTGGAGATTTTTCCAAAAATCTCCCGTTAAGCTCCAATCCATCCCCTGCCTATTTGTTCTTTCTGTTGTATCTTTCATCCGTTGCATAAATTCATTATTTATTTTATATAGCTTTGAATAATAACTATCCATTGCTTTTAGCATATTTTTAGAAAAATTTTCGTCTGCATTAGGAGAAAGAATATCTTCAAAATATTCTTTATAAGCACTATAAGCATTTTTTAATGCTTCAGGTATTAGCATAAAATTTTCTAATATGACATTAGAAATTATTAAAATATAGTCAACATAAGTTATAAAACCCAACAGTCCATTAGCAATAGCATTAAATATAGGTTTTATTATTGCACTTAATACTTTTAACCAATTTCCAAAATAATCTAGATGATCTATTACTGTCTGAATACTATCTATAAGACCCATTATTACATTAATAATTTTTTGTAATCCAGATATTACCCATGAAGAATTCGACGTGGCAGATTTCCATGTGTCATTAAAAGATATTCCTATTTTATACGCCATGCCTAATACCACGGACATTTGAGAATTTATATTCGCTATTGCTTTAGCTAAATCCTGAGTTTCTTCTAACCCCATAACAAAAGCGGTGGGAATAGTCTTTAAATTCTTCCAGAATATCTGTAATTGAGTTCCAGGATCTAATTCCCTGAGTTTTACATAAGAGTCTATATAATCCTGGTTTAACTGCAAAGTTTCTGCTATCTTTTTCTGCAATTCGGGAAAAGTGTTAATTAATGTAGCGAGAACATTACCGCCCCTTATCTCAAAAGTCTTAAAGAATTTTGCTAAATCTTGAGCAGAAAAAACTAAATCATCTGCTCCACCTTTGGCCTGTATTAATTGATTTCTCATTTGCCCTATGATAGATATAAAATCTAAAGGTTTAGTCGGGTCAAATGCTTTTCCTGTAGATGAGGCAAAATTGGTTAATGTTCCCTGCGCCTGACCAAACATATCAACTATTTCATTAAGATTTCTTGACATAGCATTGAACATTTGCCGGGTTCCGGTTCCTGCTGTAGAAGCTCTTATCATCTGAGTATTTAAATGACCTATTACTGTCACTAAAACTCTATAATCCATACCCATTAATTTTGCAATATTAGCAGAATATTTAAGGGCATTGTTAAGATCCTGGAGTTCCATTTGTTCTTTTGCCCAGGTATGAAGAACCACATTTGAAATTTGTTTAAACTTTTCCTGCTCTGTTGCCACTCCTTTTATCTGACCTTTAAATACATTATAAAGGCCGGCAAGAGAACGAGTTACCTGTATCATATTACCATCTGCTGCTATAGAAACCTTCATAGCATCGTTAACAAAGGACATAGCATCTTTCAGGTTAATATTTGCAGATACCAATTCATAAAGGGCCTGTGTATATTGTTCTACTGAAGCCACATGCTGAGAGGTAAATTGAATAGCCTGTAAACCGGCAATATCCTTCATTCTCTGGTAATACTGCTGATCCTGAGTTCCTTCCTGGGTGGCCCCTGCTACCTGAGAAGGTTTCAACCCTACTGCCATAACACTGCCCAGACTGAATTGTAATTGATTGAATATTCTAAATCCTTCTTTTATATCATTAGTTATTCTATGAATTACACCGTAAACTATAGCCCATTTAGCAGCATTAAAGATTGTGTTTCCTATGTCAGCAAAAAAACCACCTATACCGCCCCACATATTCCTGATATTGAAAAGAGTAAATTTAGTCTGCTGCCCCATTTGATTAAGTAAATTTTGATACCTTTGGAGTAAATTTAATTGCCCCATAAGAGTTTGAAGTAATAATACATACTGCTGCATCATGGCAATATTTTGAGGTGTTAACTGAGGTATATTAATAGTGGGCAGGGTAAAAGTTTTACCAGAAAGATTTGTTAATATAGTATTAAGCCTTGTCCAATTAATAGACATAATCTGTCTTAAGAGTGGTATATATCCTTGAATTGCTGCCAGATTTAAATTAGCAGGTACCATAATATTAGGCAATAAAAATACATTATGTCCCTTTAAAGAATTAACAATAGTTATATATCTATTCCAGTTAATAGAATTAAGAGTTTTCATGGCAGATAAATAAGATGTAAGGGCAGATATATTCACTCCAGGAGGAACTGTAATAGTGGGTAATGTAATAGGGGCGGTAGGCATCTTATTCTTATTTATTAAATTAATTAAAGAAATAACAGCCTTGAGAGCATTAGTATATGGAGTTATATTTTTAGGAGTAGGGATAGAAATATTACTTAAAGAAGCCTGTAATTGATTTATAGCTTTTTCTGCATTATTAATACCTGCTGTTAATTGCTTTAACGCTGCATCACCAGTAAAATGTAACGCTATTGTCCCGTATAAATAAGAACCGCTGCCTACCACTTTTCATCACTACCTCTTATTAATTTTATCCAGAGCATTTTTAAATTTAAGTATCTCATTAAAGTCTGTATATACCCAGACATCTTCACCTGATTTATTTTTTATATATTTTCCTTTCCCTTCCAAAGGATCTCTGTTTCTTTCTGATGGTTTTTTTAATCCTTCGTCTTTTTCTTCTATCTCTTCATAGAGTTTTTCTATTTCCATTTCTTCTTTAAAAAATTCATCAGGTTTCTCTTCTAAACCCCACGCAGTAGCAAGAAGATAAGAAAGTTCCATCATCTTTCTGCTGCGGTATTCTTTTTTCAACTCTTGTTTATGTTCCTGTTTTAATATTTTTACAAGTCCATAAAATTGCCAGAGATCTAAATTTCCCAATTCACTTAAATCAGTTGGCTTTAAACCAGATTTTATAAAAAGACGGATTAAATATAATCCATCCCATTCATCTTCCTCTTTTTTATCATCCCCTCTCTCACCCAATATTATTTTGGGGGGATTGTTATTCCTGCTGCTATCTGTTCCAGTTTATCAAGAATAGAATTATCTATCCACTCTGAAACACTTTCAACAGTTACTCCGGGTTCAGTCCTCTTTAAACAAAGAACTGCTATTTCCAATCTCTTATTATTTAATATATTGATATAAGAAGTATTTACTTTATTCATATCTCTCATTACAGCAAGAGTCTGTTTTGATATTTCTTTTTCTGATATTTTATCTTTATTTTCAGCACTTAATGATTTTTTTAACTCTTCTAATTTCTGTTGTAAATCCTGGAGTTTATCTGTAGCTTGAAGTTTTAACTCTTCAATTTCCTCTACAAGGGCAAAAAATCTTGGATGATCTTTTGTTAAAATAGGCAAGGCAACGTGAGGAATATTCTCTATAACTCCATCCTTATTTCTGAATTCATAAAATACTACTCCTCCCTGGCCTAACATTTTATCCATAGATATAAATTTTGCATCGGTATAATTTTTTACCTGTTCTTCTATTGTTTTCATAAATCCCCCTTAATTATTTGTTTAAAGAGGGGCAACTGCGCCCCTCTGTAGATTAAAGACCTGCTGGTAAAGTTCCGAATTTGTATCTAACAACTTCTTCATCACTTCTACCAGGATCAAGAATTTCAGCCTCAAGCACTGGAGCAGAAAATTCGCCATGACGAAAGGTGAACTCCAGATTACCCACCATTCTTAAACGATAAATAAGAACCTGGAAAGACCTTAAACTATTATCCGAAGGTTCTATATAGTTAGAACTCTGAGTTAACTCAAAGTATAAAGGTAAGTCGTTTACGTGCAGAGCATAAGATGTTATACCTGTCGCATCAGGAGTATCATAATCAACTCTTACTACTGTCCCGTCATAAGCACCCAGACCAGAAATACCAGTATTATCCCCATCTTCTGTAAATGATGTAATAGCGTTGCCATCTTCATCAAGTATAGATATTGTGCCAGTGGTATAATTGGCCGTAGTAGTTACAGAACCAGAAGCAACAGTTAAATTTTCATGAACCAGGAAATCAATACTGGAGGTATCCGCTGCACCAGATCCAAGCAATTCAAAGATAGACATAAGAAGTTGTGCATCTGTTATTCTTACACGACCTGATTTTGTATGTGTATAAATATCCAGAGGGAATAATCTATCTCCACCTGTCTGCCGGACATCTTCTGCAGTTATACCTAAATTAATTTCCTTAAGGGTCATAAATACGATATAAGTATAGGTAGTACCAGAAGGAATTTTTGCCCTTGCTACACCTGCACCCCTTAATAAATTCCACTGCATATTTTTTCTCCTTTACTTTTTTAATATAATTTTATTATTTTTTGGTGACAATGTAATTTTATACTCATTAAAATAAGAGTAAACATTTGCCACCATAAGAGGAGATTCCCCCTCTGTTTCATATTCAAAGCAAGACCACCATTCTATTTTTTCACCCTCAAGAATTTGAGGAGTTTCTTCTTCAATTAACTGACTTATTCTATATAATATTGTATTATTTTTTTGAAGAGTTTCATCTGTAGACTGCACATGAACCCGTGAATAAATATCTCTTACAAAAGGAACATCAGGATTAGGTCTTCCGCTTACTGTTCCCTGGAATACTATTCTTGGTAAATTTATATATTCAGAAGGGAAATAAGGTAATATTTTTCCCCTTGTAGCAAGGTCTATTTGTTCTTCTGTGTAATCTTCGGGGAAAGGATAAAGACCTAATTCAATAAGTAATTCCTCATCACTCTTTATTAAGTCGTAAAATGCTCTAAATAATACTTTATTCATTTTTATCCCCTCTATGGAACCACATTTATAATATTAGGAGTAGGCGGTAAATAACTCGGCGTATAAGGTGTATAGGTGTATTTCGTATATGACAGATTGCTATACTTTACTTTGCTCACCATATTCCTTAATATTTTATCTAAAAGATTTCTATTTAAAAACTTCTGGCTAAATACCGTAACACTTCTTGTGGCAGGTTGACCTCCGCCACCTCTAGAAGGTTTCTGCCCTCTAATCATATTAGAATACCAGTATCCATTTTTATAAAATATTCTTCTCCCGGGAACTGGAATATGTTTATTAGGACTTTCTTCCTGTCCTGTGCCAGGCCACTTCATAAAAGTAGCTCCAGGCCATTTCTGCATAGGCTTACCATGCCAGGGATCGAGCCAGGGAGATCCTCTTCCATAAATAAATTTATCAGGTCTGGGAATTCCTCTTGAAAGATTTCCAGGAGGCTGCTGATACGCTGCCAAAACACTCTCGGTCATAGCAGGAGTCCATCCAGGTTTCATAAAAAGACCTGTCCCGTATTCAACAAACAATCTATATAAACTATTTGTTATATCTATTTCACAGGAAAACTCACATGTCGGATCCCACACATTATAGGGATAATATACAGCAAAAAGACTTTTTCTTACAGGTATTTTTAACCACGCCTGTAAGCCAGCCCTATAATCTTCATGTACTTTTTTACATTCATCAATAAAGAGTTTTCCGAATTGCATATAAAAAGTGGGGCCTATGGTTTTTTTAACCGTAAGGGTTGTAGTAAATAAAGCTGTCATGCTACTACTCCTAACTCTTCTAAACCTACCTGTAATTCAAGCATATTTTCTCTAATTACAGGATCAATATCCTGAATAAGATATGATTTATCTCCTATTAAAAGCCTATCTCCTTTAGTTATATCCTTCCGAGGACAAATTACCGTTTCATATCCCCTTAAATATCGCCCATATTGAGATATACTTTCCATAGACCAATCTTTTTTCTGCATATAACACGGAACATCTGAAAATATTTTAACAAATTCCATTGTAGCATCTGCCGGATGTCCACCTTCAGGGATAACTAAAGACTTCCGGTAGAAGTCTACGTTACAGTTAATCTGTAATAAGAAGGCATCCCAGATAACTAATTTATTCCCTAGAGATATAGATCGTTTTATAGTAACATAATACTTTTCTTTATCTACTTGATCAACCAAAAGGCAGCCTTCAGTAATCTGAGTTTTATAATGAAATTTCGCAGTCCTACCGAAAGCTGCAATATCTTCATCTACACTTCTTTTAATAGGGAAGAGAAATTCTTTCTCAATACCAATATATTCTCCTGTTAGAGAATATACCTGATATTTAGTCCCGAATTTCTTACTTACTTTCTTTATAACCTTCCCTATATTCACCTTTAACCACCTACATCTATAATAACATCAGCGTCATTGCCAGAATCGTTTGAAATATAAATCTTTTCAAAATCACTTTCAGAAACCAGGAATTTTGTGCATTTAATTCCCGTAGCAGAATCAGAATCTTTCTTTATTGTTATTTCATTATCAGATATAATCAAAACTTCCTCAGCTTTACCTATAAGAGTAGATAAATCAAATTCCTGATCGTCTGTTTCATCTGATATAATGACATGAAATCTTTGAGTTTTATTTTTTGTTTCCTCAATGGCCACTGTATCATTTACTATTTCGTTGGAATTCTCCTCTATTACAAGAGCAAGATCTACTTTCCATGTTGCTGACATAATATTCCCTCCTTAACATACTCCAGGTCCTTCAACCCAGGGTGATAATAAATTCTTTACTTTATCGGAAAATGTATCGAGTTCTTTTATATTTAATTGAATATCTCCTATTTTTATTCCAGTAAAATTCTGATATTCTCCAGTATCTAAATAATCTTTTGTAGCAAGAATTACAGCATATTTTACCTGCTTTGGTAATTCTACAGGCCCAGACATATAAATTACTTCATACCAGTAATCAGTGTAAAAATATCCTGTAGAATATTGTAAAATCTTTCCTTCTTTATTACACCATATATTAGAAAGACTCAAGTTATTACTATTATTATCCTCTCGAATTTCTTTTATTGATAAAATATTTTCAGGAACATATCTTAAAAATAACTTTCCCGTGCTATTCCCCTGTATTTTTTCTTTCTGTTTTGTTCTTAAAAAGGGAATAGTAGCATAATTTTTTATCATTTCTCCAATTATATCTATAGTCATTTTTAATTGCTCTTCTGTTATTTCTTCTTCCGTAAGATCAAAACCAGTTACTTCAATAAAATCATTTACCGAAACATAATCAGACATATTAAAATCTTCATTAAAAGCCTTCCTTTTTTCTTCACTCATAAGAAATTCATATGCCTCCTTTCTCCTGCCAGATAATTCATAATCTTATTATAGGTTTTATATCTGCACGGTGGACATCTTTTTATATCTATTTTATTTATTACTTTTTGTCGTAGTTCTCCATTCCAAATGTCCCGGAAAGTCTCTTTCGTAAGATCTCCGAGTTCAAATTCTTTATTTCCCCTTAACTGACAGCAAAGATAAACCTTTCCATCTGCTCCTATAATAGAAAGAATATTATGAGCAAGGCATTTTTTAGACGGTAAATCCTCACCGTTAAACTCTTTAAATCTGTTTTTTATTGCTATTAAATGAAGATTTGAGCCTTTAACTATCTCCTCGGATTTTTCTATAGATTTATTAATATCCAGGAGAAGTTTTTCGGAAAAAACCATACCCTTTATATATACCGGTCTCACCTGTAAATAATCTACCTTTAAATCTATCAGGGTCTTTGTTAACTCAGGGATATCTCCAAAGTTAATAGGATGTGTAAGAAATCCTACTCCTACAATTAAATCCTTTTTATCTTTTGTTAACTTCTTAATCCCTTCTAAAATCTTATAAAAAGAAGTAAAAGAAGAAGTCATTTTTTCTCTATTCATAACAGGTTTATGAAGTGTATTATGAGTTTTTCTATTCCCTGCATCTAAAGAAATCCTTACGAACTTACAATATTTCTTTAAACTATTTAACCTGAGATCTATTAATTCCCCATTGGTTACTACTCCTATCTCAAAACCCAGTTCATAAGAATATTTCATAATCTCATCAAAATCCTTATAGAGAAGAGGCTCACCACCTCCCACATAGGTTATAGCCTTTACTCCACATTCTTTTAATTCTTTTAAAGTTCCTTTAAGCAAATCTTTATCAAGGGATACAGGACATTGTTCTTTAAATTTATCAAACATACACCACACGCATTTATGATTACATTTATTTGTTAAATCAATCTCTACTGCCACAGGAAAAGTCCTGTTATCTTTTATCATATCCTGTATCTCTTTATAATGGTTTAAAAGTTTAAAGGGATTAAATATAGACTCCATTATATTATTTCCTCTACTTCCAAGTTTTTTCCAGGGTAAATCTTTTCCAATTCTTCCTTATTACATTTCCAATAGTTAAGATATTGCCTGAATTGGTATATGATTTCCTTTGACCATTTTGCATGAAATATATTACTATCCTGATCCATCAGTTTAGCAATTTCCGGGTTCTTTTTTATTTGATTACAGGTAGTAAACGTTTTATGATATGCTATGCTCTCTGGACAATGCCATATATCAAAACCTGCCATTTTTAATCTTATCTGAATATCAAAGTCAGAGGAATACACAAAGAAATTTTCATCAAAAAGACCTATTTCCCTGAATACTTTTGTATCAAATAAAGTGCATCCCATATGCCCCCATTGCACCTGTTTCGGTTCCTGATAAGGTTTGAATTTTTTTTCAGAAAGAAACCCCATTCGATAATGAAAAGGATTTTTAACTGCTGGCCCGTCATTTTGGACAAAATCTAAATTCGCAGGATCTCTTAACTGATTACTCACCATTCCAACATTATCTTTTTCTTTAAACACTCTCACCATAGAAGCAAGCCAGTTTTCCCTTACAGTTATATCGGAATTAATAAGACAGATATATTTTGCACCTCTATCCATGCAATGTCTTATTCCTATATTCCAGGCTTTTGTAGTTCCTATATTATAAGGAAGTTGAATATAGGTATTATAAGGTGTCCCTGTGCAAATACCTTTTAAAAACTCTCTGCTTTTATCCAGATAAGATCCGTTATCTATAAATATAAGATAAGCAGGATAATCATCAGATTTTATAATAGACTCATATAAAGGTTTTATTACCTCTTCGTTATTATGATTTAAAATAATACAATATACCGGTTCTAACATATTTCTCTTATCTTCCTTTCCACCTGTTCAGGTTTTATATTCTTAAGACAGGGAGGATTAATTTCTTTCTGTTTTAATTTATTACAATAATCAGCATGAGAAAAACAAAAATTCTCACAGGTATTTCCACAGAGAACATGGCAATTCTTAAAATACCTGCATCTATAATCAGGATTAAAAGGGCCAAAAAGAGGAATAAGTTTTTTCTCTAATGCCCCAGCAATATGAAGCAATCCCGAATCTACCGCTACAAAACAATCCATTATAGAAACTAATGCTATGGTTTCCCTTAAAGACCATCCTGAGTCATGATGAAAATATATTACATTATAATCCTGTCTTAATTTCTTTTGTAAAGTTCTATAATAATCAGTAGGCCAGGAACGAATTTTCCTTGAAGCGGTAGGAGCTATACCTATAAATTTCTTCTTAAGATTATGTCCTTTCCTCATTAATTCATTTCTCGCCCATTGTTTTTCCCGGGGTAACACTTTGACTATTATATCTTTAGGTTTATCCGTTGGGTCTATATCTATCCACTTATAACAAACATCTATTGCATGATCCTTCTCTGCTTCCGGGTTATGCTCTATTACTCCTGCAAATTGAATTAATTTATCAAATTCCTGACATTTCTCAAGAGTAAAATATTCTATATTATTATCTCCCTCAAAAAATCCCGGAAGTTTCATTAAATTCTTAAATCCTTTAGGAGCTTTACACATCTCTGCCTCATTTTTATTTACATATATTTTATCTATATAAGGATTATGATTTAATGCTGTATGATAATAATAATGAATATAAAGTGATACGGAATGGCCGAGTGATTTTAAATGCTGGCATATAGGAGTAAGGAATAATATATCTCCTAAACCCCCCATACGCTGAAGAACTATTTTTAATTTTTTATCGGTAGTATTTATATATTTTTTAGAGATTTCAACAAAATCAGGTGGATTTTTTTCAAATGTTTTTGCTCTTAATATCTGTGCTATTTCTTTATCTGTAGTTGAATATAAATGATTTGAGAATTTTACTCTCTTTTCTCGCTGTGGAATCCAAATACCAAGCTCCTTATATTTATGACTAAAAAAAATAGCAGTATTCATAACCTCTCCTATTAAGAAGGGGGATTACCCCCCCTCTTTTATTGTTAATAGGATAAACCGTAAAGTTTGCCAGAAGTAAGATCATTGCCACATTTTAAAGTTCCGTAATATGTTATCATCCTGATTTGAGAAGTATTAGTCTTAGCTAAAGGTTGTGCTGTAATACCTTCAAGATCGCAACGAGAAAACATATTATGATCTACCATAGCACATGAAGCAGCAGGCATATAAGGTTCAACTACAAGAGAAAGAATAAAGTAGCCGGTATTAAATGTGGAAACATCCTTACCAGCCTCTAAATTCCTGTTCCTTGTAAACCATACATTAGTTGCCCATGTATTAATTTCTTTCTTCTGGTTAGAATTTACATATAAAGTATCTGGGAATTGTCCACCATACTGATCATGAATATCTTTACCCAGATTAATAAGTAGAGTATCACTTATTACGGCAGAACTGGCATCAGTGGCATTAGTGACAAGCCATTCTAAAAGGCCATCACACTGAACATCCTGTTCTCCACCATCAATAGTAACATCATTATTACCCTGTATGAAAATATAATCTAATCTCTGGATTAAAGTTCTCAGATTAATTTCCATCTGAAGGTTCATTTCTTCGGTAAACTTCTGGGAGCCAGAACCATCCCGAAGAGTAAACCCACCGGAACGAGCAAATAACATGGCCTGCTTATCGGTTATTTCCGCACATACGCCATTCTGGAATAAATGATTATGCGCCCTGGTAGGAGTTTTATACTCACCGGTAGGAGCTGTACCTTCAACAAAATAACCGGAAGTGCCATCTATAGTACCAAGGGATACTTTACTCCAGTAATGAGGATCGCCTGTGGCAGGTTCTATAGAAAGACGCTGTAAGAATGGAGCAGGTGGCGCACCGTTAAGGTATAACATTTCATCAAGGCTCTCACGTCTCCATAATGTTCCCAATACGCTTGTATCCCCTGCCTTGAAAAGCATTTCCATAAAAGCCTTAGAAATTACCTCCTGAAGAGGGTTAGATATTATCTGTTGCATTATTCTCCCCCTCCTTTACCTACTCTGTCCACTGGAAGACCATTGATTATTCTCATACCATTCTGAAAATCAGTTCTTCCAGAGGGAGAGTAAGAATAATTTATAAGACCTTCTTTTGCTGCCTTTGCTAAAGTATGCCTTACGTTATCGCCGGGAAGACCATAAAGATCTTCTATTGTTATATTAGATTTCTGCAATAATTCCTGTAGATCAGGCTGTTGTTTGAAATTCTGGTTGGCTTTTGCCACCTCTTCTTTTCTTGCATCGCCTGCTATTTTCAATATTTTTGCCTGGAGATCTTCCATGTCTTCTTTGTAGGCTTTTGAAAAGCCTTCGATAAACTCGTTAAGTTTAGACACAGATTTCTTTTCCAGGTCTGCCTTCTCAATCATACTCTCTTTAATAAGTTTTTCCAGAGTATCAAATTTACCAGTTAACTCTGTAAACTCTGCTTTTGTTACTACCTCTACAGGTGGATCCGAAGGTTTCTCAGATTTCTCCACATCTGTTGAGGCTTCCTGCAGGAGAGTTTCATATTGAGATTTCTTGCTCTTTAAAAAATCAAGTAATCCCATAGGTTTTGTTTCCTCCTTGTCTTCGCTTTTTACAAAAAGGCTTTTTGCCTTTTTATTTTTAGGTCTTGCTTTTTTATTAACTATTGAAATGGATTTTATATCCAAATCTTCCAAAAAATGTTTCATTCCACTGGCCTCCGTTTCCCAAATCCGGCAATAGAAGCTCCTATGACCTCACCTTTTTCTGCTGCTTCAAGCAACCCCGGATCTTTTGGTTCTATCCCTATCACCCAGGAATTTTCCTCTATAACCCCATCTTTTACTGCTTTTATTATTTCATTATCAAATATAAAACTCTCAACTACTTCACCGTTTTCCTGCCAGTTATGATTAAGATCGGTCTTTCGAGAATTCTTCATATATCCATAGGCTGCTTTTTTAAGTTCAGCCAGGGTTATAATATCCTCGTCTTCGTCTTCTACGTCGGCCTGTGATGCTACCAGATATAAAAGTTTTTCATCTGTAGCTTTTATTACCTTGAAGTTGATTTCTTTTTCTATGCCTGCCTTATCTGTGTAAATATCTCCTGTCTGTTTATTATCATCTTCCTTTTTTCCAACCTCCATAATTTCAATCATCTTTCGTAGTTCTTCAATAAACTCTTCCATATCTTTTTTAACTACACCGTTGGCATTACGAAAAGCTATCTCTTCTGCTTCTTTAGGAGTTTTCCTATCTTTTAATGCTTTTTCCCTGGAACTATTCCATACGGCCATCCATTGAGGTCTTTTATCCTCTGGCACATAATCGGGAACTTCAGATATATTATTATACGGCATTGCTTATCTCTCCTATTCTTTGTTCATTATTTACCCCTGATCTGCCACCCTGAACATTTTCATCCCTCGGTTGTCCTCCAGGATTATTATCTTTTACGGGATTAGGCCCTACTTTTTTACTCTGTATCATATCTTTTATCAAATTAACAGGCATTAAATTTGCTGCAGAGAAAGGAACATTAGCAATTTCATCATCAAGATATTCAGGAAGTCCTATAAGTTTTCTACTCTCATTTATGGTTCCACCACACATTAATTGAATTTGAGCAGTTTTCATCAAATGTAAAGATGCTTTACCTTCTACTCCTGGGACTATATCTATTAATCCTCTTTGTTCTGGATATAAATTTATAAAAAACAAAAGAAATTTACCTAAAATTGTTAAAGACATAGGTCTTACTGTATTTACTTCAAAAGAAAGTTCATCTTCTTCTTTATTTGCTTTCCCTGCTGTTTCGGAAACCAAAGAAGAGGGAACTCCCATTGCTGCGCATACTTCTTCTTTAGTAAATTTTCTTATATCAAGAAATTGGACATCTGATGTATTTGCCGACTCACGGACAAGATTAAGATCTCCCAGGAGTACCATGGGCCTCCAGGCGGTATCCGGGTTTGTATATGAATCCATTATTTTTGCTCTTATATCCTCTGCTTGAGGTTTTGTTCCATTTTTTAATGCAAGGATCATGCCTGTTTTTGTGCCATTTTTAAAATAAGAATATGTGTATTGCTGTGCTGCCAACTCAGTAGCAAGAGGATAAACAAGAGTGTCGAGAGGAGAAACACCTGCTGCATTAAGGGATATTTCCATAACCTGTTCAGGGTAAAAATATCTTACATTATTACCAGATCCTTTTATCCAGGGAGCATTATAAAGAGTTCTTTTCATCTGAGGGGCCAGTTTACCTTTTGGTTCAAGGAAGGACTTTAAATCATAAACTATTTCCTGGCAATAATAAATTATATCATTCGTGTAAAGTGTATTATCGTTTAAACCAAAAAACTCGATAAATTCATTCCTTCTTACAGGTCTTATTGTTCTATAATCTGCCCGATAAAAAGCTATTGGTGTTCTAAATGGAGGTTCTTTTTCCAAAAATTCCCATATAATATAAGAAGTCCCATGTGTAGAAAGATCTTCATGTATCTGTTTATATATTTCTTCAAATGTATTTTCTTTATTCGGTTTTGCAAATAACCCTTTAATTCCTTCTATAACATATTTAGTTGATCTTTTTACTTTCGGATTATCTTCATTGACTACCGGGAGAACTGATACCCCTGTAGACATAGCAGAATTCCCTATTCTCTGAGAACATCGAAATACCCATGAAACATTAGAATAAAGGAAATGATGAGTCCAATCACGATTAATAGCTAAATTATCCGGGGAAAATATTTTTGTTTGATTTCTTTCGAGTAATTCTTTTTTTGTAGGAGTTTGATAGACTGTCGTTGACTCTGACTTTATTATTACATCAGGATCTAAAACAATCTCACTATTCCCATTATCCCCCATATTTTACTTTTTTCCTGTCTTTCTGCCTTTTGTCGTCTTCAAAATACTGGATACAATCCCGATGCCTGCAACACTGAACGAGTTTTACTTCATCCATATGATTTATATATTCCATCTCCTGCATACAACAAGGAGAGCCTTTATAAAAAGTCAACTGCTCTGTTGTTTCAAACCCCTGAGAGCTTTTATGAACTATTTTTATATCCGGTATTGATAATCTATGCACTCTTATCATTGCATACGGAGGTCTTACATCAGGATGTCCACAAACTACTTTCTTGCAATGATCACAGGTTGCATATACCAGCCCTTTGCCCGTTCCTATCTTATGTTTTTGTTTTGTTCCATCAGGATTAGCCTTTCTTGCATCTTCTACCCAGAATTCTTTATCTTTCCAGGCAGCATTTTCTTTACAAACTTCACACCGATATTTACCGGCTTTCGCTTCATCCTCAGTTATAGGATGTAACATATATTCACTCCTTTTGGTGTATAAAATTACTCTATACACTTATATTGTATATATTATATTTGTATATAATCATAGTATATAATATTTTAACAAAAAGTCAATAAGGAATAAAATAAAAAAAATTACCTCCTTTTCAGGGGGCGATTTTTTACCAAGAATGTTTAAAAAGAATAATTATATTCTACCCTATTCCATCTTTTATGTCAATAAGAAATCCTATATATTCTCCTATTTCATCTTTCCAGTTGCCAGTAAGGGAAAAGAGATAATTACTTTTACATTGAGCAAAGGACATAGAGTTAACGGTATCTATTGTATTAAATACTTTCTTTGCATTGAATATTTCCTGATCTAATTTCTCCAGGAATTTTTCTTTTGTGGGAATAAGTTCTTTTGCTTTCTCTTTTGTAAGGCCCCATCTTTCAACTAATAATTCCAGTTTCCTTTTAAAGGAATGGGATTGATTTATTTTATCCAGAGCCTCCACTATATCTTTTACTTCTTTCATGGTTAAAGGTTCAGGTTCTTTCATTTCAAATGCTTCCGGTTCCTTCTTTTTTATATCCTCCTTCATCTTCTCTAAAAATTCTTCCATATTGTTAATACCTTCGATTTTCATATCATCTTTCCTTTCTAACATATAATATCTGCCACTATCCCCCTATCTTCAGACAGGGCATAATTCGCTAACGCCACAGCCCAGAATTTATCAGCGTGATGTTTTTCATTCCTTCCTGCATCATACTTTGTTTTCCCTGTTAAAGTTGTGGTCTGTTTTATTGAGTGAAAATGCTGCATCACCTCCTTATCTGGTAAAAGTTGCAAAGTTCCATTTACCATATTTATTTTTGTAGCAGTTGCCATAATAGATTTACTTTCATTAGTAAGGTTTATTCCCTTGCAGATAGAAGGATATTCCTCTTCCATCTTCTCTGCCAGATGGAAACCTATGTTATTTTTATCTATATATATAGCATCTGTTTTCTCCTGGTAAATAGAAAGGAAATTCCTTAAAAAATCCATCTGATCTTCAAAAGGAACATTATCCATTGTATGATTATATATCTGCTTTAAGTTCTGTCCATCATGGTCAAAAGCATAAAATTCTGAAGCGTTCTTTGTTCTTCCTACGTCAAAACCTGCACATATTCTCCCTGATAATACCTTTCCAATATCTTCCAATGTCTCAGGGTATTTTTCCTGCTTTGTAAGATCTGTGTAATATTCCATAGACTTCTGAATTAAGTAATAAGGGAAATAAGAACTTGCTTCATCGGAAAAGTATATTTCATATTCCTGCTGAAAATCTTCTAAAAGAAAAGAATTAAACAGTCTTTTAAGTGCATCTGTGCCAAATTCTTCAACTCTCTGAGTAGTAGAGAGATATTTTGCTTCTCTCCTGGCTCTGGCTACATCTTTACAGTAAACGGCATTATCCCACCAGTAAATACTATAACGAGTATAATCAGTAAATTTTCCATCCTTCCGGGAAAATATATCATGAAACTTATTACCGGTTCCTTTTGGAGTTCCACCAACGAATAATTGAGCCGTAGGGCTGGCCTCTATAATAGGGAGAGCATCAAGATATATTCCATCCTGGTCAGCATGATATGGGTATTCATCTATAAATATTTCTGCATTTTCATGTCCTCTGGGTGAAAATACTGAGTAAATCTCATTTCCATTTTCAAAAACTATACCGAGTTTATTATTCTCCGGTGTTTTTAATCTGATCTCTTTTGATAATCCCGACTGAATTTCCTTTATTGCTTTTATCTTCTGCCGGGCCTCAGTAAGATTATAAGAACAGATTATGCCCTTATAAGTATAAGGTAATGATGTATAAGCTTTTGCAAGGGTTCTCCCTGCAATACAGATAGTGGAAAATCCTAACTGCCTTGCCTTTCCCACTACATTTGATTTAGCAGTCGAATTCATTATAGGAACCTGATAATCCCTGGGGGATAATTTCTTACCTCTAAAATTTACCAGTTGAGCAAATATAGAAGGATAAACGAAATATTTATAATCTTCCTGGGATATAATATTACTCGAACTCTTTTTAATAGATTTTAAATATTCATTCAGGGTATCAGGATTTAAAAAAATACTTCTACTATCCATCTTCTGCTTCCTTTCTTAATTCCTCCAAAAGTGAATTCCTTATCATTTCTCTCTCAAGTCTTTCTGCCTCTTCATCTTCCATCTTCTTATATTTATCATAGCATATAGGACAAGAGGGAGATTTCTTATCATTATAATCAGTTCCGCATTTAAGGCAACGCTGCCACATATAATCCCTCCTCTATTAACTCACAAAGTATATGTCCTATGAGAATATGGGCCTCCTGGATGCGTGGGGTATTATCGGATGGAACAGAAAGAACATAATCCACATATCCGCTTTCTCCACCTTCTCCGGTTAATAAAACAGTCATGGCATCTATGTATTTTGCACCCCTGAAACATAAAAGTACATTCGCCGACTTCCCGGATGTAGAAATCCCTATAACTATATCTTTCTCATTAACTATAGAAGATAACTGTAATTCAAAAATCTTATCAAAACTCCAATCATTCCCTATTGCTGTCATAGCACTTACGTTTGTATTAAGACAAATACAGGGTATAGGATGTCTATTCTTTATCTTAAACCCACTTATTAACTCTGTCGCTATATGCTGTGCATCGGCAGCAGATCCTCCATTACCGAAGATATAGATTTTGCCTCCTTCTTTTATTCTCTTTATGATTTCATCTTTTACTGCAAGTATCCGGGTTATAAGTTGCCTATCTCCATATATCTTCTCTATTACGTCTATGTGTTCTGCTAAAATATCAAACATTGTTATTCCTCGCCTTCCAGGAAAATTATTTCAAATTGATCTAAATCTCCATTACTATTTATTCCTTTTATTGTTACAGAAACTATATCAAATATTGATATATCCCTATCGTTCAATTCATTCATTATATCAGTCATAATTTCTTGCTGTTTTCTTTCCTCTTCCATTTACTTCTTCACCTCGTTTTTAAGACTCGATTTTATTCTCAGAAGTGTTTTATATTGAGTATAAATATCCCATAATCCTATATCCCATATTACCCTATGTATGACGTGTTTCTTGTTTAAAGCCTGGATAAAAAGTATAAAACAATCATCCTTAAAAAACACATTACATTTATGGGTATGTTTCGACTCAAGGATTAATTTATTTCTCAGTTCCGTATATTCCTCAAATGATATTCTTTCTATTTGAATACAGTCTTCTCTCATATCATCTGTGGGTAAATTTAGTGTTACTTTATAATGAGGCAATAAACCCATCAATAATCTTTCTAATATAAAACCTAACAGGGTAATCCCTATAAAAATTGTAAAGAAATAGAGTACTAAAATCATAATATTTTCACCTTTACTTTCTTTACCCCCCACTTAATAGCCTCTTCCTGGGTATTAAAATATACATCTATTCTATGGCCCCTTATATCGCCTCCTGTATCCATACAACGGGCTTTACCATAATGCTCCACATGTACCCAAGAACCTAATTTTAATACTTCAGGATCTACAGCAATCATACCTTCATCAGGGTAAACCCCTGTTGCAGTTCTATTCCCTGTCCAGGAATAAGCTGTGGCGATCATAACATAGTAGTTGTCTTCTCCCCTTGCCATCGAAAAAACCAATAGCAAAAAGAAAAGGGTTAATAATCGTTTTTTCATCTCTTTTTCTCCTTCTTTTTTTCTTCTAATTCTCTTCTCATTCCTTCCAGGCAATCAGGACAGATACCATGAGATATATCTTGTAATTTAAAATTAGGGCCTTTATACCAGAAGGAATTTATTCTTACCTTCAAGCACCAGGCACATTGAGAATCTATTATATCTATCATTTCTTTTTCCTCACAAGTCTATCTCTATACTTCCCTAAAAAATACTCCAAAGCAAGCCTATTATTCTCTTTTAATAAATCCTCAGCAGTGGGGTAAAACTCAAAGGAGTTTATTAAATAAGACGTATGAGTTTCTCTTCGGTATGAAACTTTATTATTTACAGACAATATCTTTCTTCCTATTTTTACGTTCATTTTTTCTTTTTAACCACTCCTTTGTTCTATTTTGTTCCCTGAGATATTCCAACCAGTTATCTCCTCTATTCTCCAGAGCTATATCTACCACTTCTATTATATCGACATAATGATCTTTTGAAGAATATTTTCTCTGTTGTTCTTCGGCCATATGTTTTCTACAATATTTACTACAAGATCTTATAATTATCCTGCCATGTTTTGAATAATAAATTTTTGGGAATACATAAAAATTCTTCTCATTTTTCTCCAGGTATTTATCACACTTTGAGCAATACTTTACTGAAGATGCCGGGGGCATAGGTTTCACCTCCTTATTAAAGAATATCCCATAAAAAGTGTTACTATAAATCCGGTAGAATAATAAAATATCTTTTCTCTACCAGATAAAGATAAATCATAAAAAAGTAAATCATTCATCTTCTGTGTCCTCCCATTGAATACTTACTTCGATCTTATCTTCCCCTGGCTGACAGGAATGAAGTTGCCCTGAAATATAAGTTGTCTGCTTGTCGTTTGCTATAAATTTAGATGCCTGAACTGCATCCTCTATGCCTTTAATGTAATTTGAAAGATCTCCTCTCTTTTTCCCAGAAATAAATACATCAATATAAAGACTTATATCTTTTTTTATTGTTATAAATTTCTTATATTTTCTCCAGACTGCAGAATGAATAGCAGGTATAACCTGACCATGTGTATATGAATTATATCTGGCAAATTGCTTACTCATAAACTTTCCTCTCTGTGTAGTTCTGGTATAGGGAACCGGTTTCCCTTGAACCTCAAAGAAAAGTTTTTTATGAGTTAATACTATTGATAATGGTAAACTTACCATATATTTTCCCACTCCTTATCGTCAAATTTCTTTCTGCCTATACCAGGGGTAATATCACATTTATAACTATTCCCTGTCTTTGGGTCTGTCCAGATATATCCCATGCCGTATGCTTTACAATACAACTCCTTTCCTTCTGTTAAAATTATCCGGGTTATCTCATATTGAAGATTAGTTATTTTCTCTCCCAGGTCATCACGTTCTTTTTTTAGTTCCTGCAGTTGGAGGAAGAGGTCGGGGATATTCTTTGGTGTTTTTAAATCAATTTTAATCTCAGGGGTGTCCTCTATTTGTTTTTGTATGGCTTTGAATTCTTCTGTTTTCTCATAGCATTTTGCACATTGTTCTTCACTGTAAAAATAAGTAGCAAATTCTTTTCCACATTCTTTGCAAATTTTGTCATAAGGTAAAGAATTGCAACCTGTATTCATATTTAATTTAAGCATATTATTTCACATCCTCATTTGAAATCTTTTCATATTTTATTTCTTTTGCAGTTCCTATTTCAATCCATAATAAACCCGGTTCAATAATTATTTCCCATTCATTAAAAAGTTTTCTCATTCTTCTCTCGAAAAATTTCGGATCTTCCTGTAGCCAGAATTCAATTTGTTCTATATAACAAACTATTGCAAATTTATGAGAGTTCCCGTAAACATTATGTCGAGAACAATGGAAAGCCATAAAAGAAGCAAATTCATTGAAAGAAACAAGACCTTGATCTAACATTCCACATATAGCTTTCTCCGATTGTTTTTCATATAAAATTATTGGATTATAAATTATTCTCACCTCCACCATGCCCATTTATTAACCGAATTATAAAAAAGACGACCAATCTCAGGACAGGAATAAGGGAAGGCCCATCTGGTTTCCTTAATCCCATAATAAACATTCCACTTACCATGCTCATTATCCACCCTATAGACATAATGTATCCGAAGGTAGTCATAACTCCAGATAAGATGTTTTATTATATTCCTTATGATTAAAGTATCCGATGGGAAAAACATTTATATCATCCTCTCTTTAAAAAAACACAATCTGTCCATATTCCTCTTCTTCCCAGAGGCCAATGTCAATTAAAATTTAATCTGCTCAAACTTGTCTGTATGTTCTTCAACCTTTATTTGATATTCTTTTATTCTCTGTTTAGCTATTTCGTTCCACTTTTGATCCTTTTCTATACCTATAAAATTTCTACCTAAAGAATATGCTGCCACAGAAATACTTCCTGATCCAGAAAAAGGGTCTAAAACTATTCCCCCTTTCCTGCAGTGTCTTTCTATTATTTTTTTACAGACATATAAAGATTTCTGTGTAGGATGTGCAGTTCTTTCTTTTCCCATTACCACAGGAGCGTGGAATATGTTAGTCATTTCTTCCTGCTTATGGAAAATAAAATTAGAATTATTTTTTGTAATAGCCTGCTTACTTGCCCATAACATCATTTCCACACTATTCCTATAAGCTATTTTTCTAAACTGTAAAACAGCATTAGTTTTATGCCAAAATAACATTCCTTTGAAATACATATACCTATCCATCCATTTCCTATAAAAAGAAAATAAATGATCAGATGTCCATACTATAAGAGAGCCTTGAGGATTAAGAACACGTAGTGACTGTCGTAAAAATAATAATGGATTAAATTTTACATCCCATTCCCCATAGTCAAAGTTAACATCTTTATGCCTACAGATATTATGAATACTTTTTTTCTTTTGGGATACATTGTATGGAGGATCTGTGAATATTAAATCCACACTTTCATCAGGTAATTCTTTTAATACTTCTTCACACTTTCCTGTGGTGAATGTGTTTAAAAATTTATTCATATCTCAAACAATCTCCTAATTTTATTCTTGCTTATAACATCTTAATACATCCCTCAAAGGATTTAATTGGATTACTGGATAAATACCAAAAATTTTATCCTCAAAAGATATTTTTAAGTCAATAAAAGTACGAATTAAAATATATTCCCTTAAATCCCACCAGGAATCTTTAAATAATTTAAACAATTCTTTATCTTGAAATTCTATATTTAATTGGTATAATTCTTTAGTAGTCATACCTCAAACAACCTCCTATACAAAGCTATAAGCCATCTGTTAACTATCTCCTTAACCTCAGCGTCCCATTCATCTTCTAAGGGTGTTTCTGTGTCTTTTATTACTTTTTCATTCTGCTCTTTCTCCCAGGCACAGCATTTAATCTTTTGTTTCGACATAGCCCATCTCCTGCATTATCTTCTTTAAATCATCAAGGGCTATATTATACCCCTCATTCTCATAATTGAAAGACCATTGACCAAAAGCATCACGTTTATCATATTGCTCTCCCATCTTCTCCATGATTTCCTTACATAATTCCCTCCTCACTCCCCTTACCTCTTTTCCCCACATTTAATACTTCCTCCTTCTCCTCTTCACTTTATACTCTATTACCTCTTCGTTATAGTCCTCCAGAGAGTCCTCTGTGTGAAATTCTATCATCGGCAAAGGAAACTGTGGTGGTGGCAAAGGTAAATACTTCTGAGTTGTTCTCTGATTACTGGGCCTATTTTTAAATATCTCCTTCAGGATATAGAATATCACATAAAATGGGAATAAGATTATACCCAAGATTATGTATTCCATTTACTTATTCACCTCTCTTAAATACCCACACCTTACTATTTCAATCTTCTCTACTATTCCATTATGAGCTTCAAATATCCCTACGCAATGGGGAAAATTCTTTATCTCTTTTAACTTTGAAATATTCTGATAATTCCTCTTAAATTCTTTTTCTGTAATACCCATACTCCTCACTGTAAGAGTATTACAAAGAGTAATCCAACCACCCAGGCAGGAAATGGTTAAAGGAATAGCAGGATCTTCAAATTGGACTGACTTATATCCTCCTATATCCCTTATTGCTTTTAATACCACATTCCAGGCTTCCTCTGCTTGCTTTTTAATATGGATATTCATATTGTCCCTCCTCTTTACTTTGCTCAAATATACGTAAACTCTTCTTATTAAAATTTAACTCCACTGTTCCCGTCTCGCCGTCTCTGTTTTTATCTGCAATAACGGTTAATATACCCGGCTTTTCACTCTTTTCTTTTTTATAGTATTCATCCCTGTAAAGAAGTAATACTACCCAGGCAGACTCTTCAATTCTACCCGACTCACGGAGGTCTGCCATAGTAGGTTTTTTATCCTGCCTGTCTTCAACTTTCCTGGATAACTGCATAAGGGTAACTATCGGTATATCTAATTCTCTGCAAAAAGACTGAAGACGTGTAATAATCTCGGATACTTCCGCATATTTATTTCTCTCATATCCCGGTAAAAAGAATTCTCCTAAATGATCTATATAGATCCCTAAAATCTTATTATCTCTTACCTTCCTTCTGATTTTACTCTCAAAATAATTATAGTCCCTGTTTTTGGGATTATACCAGATTACAGGTAGTTTTCTGAGTTTATCGGCAAGGGTCATAATTTGCTTTCTTTTCTCTACCGATAAGTTACCTCTTTTTAAATCTAAAAGTGTAGTATTATTATCAAGAATAGTGAGGCAACGAAAGGCAATCTGCTGGATGCTCTGTTCTAAAGAGTAGAAAATGAAGTATCCATCATCCTCTTTCCTATGGTCAGATGCTAAAAGAATAGAATTTACGGCAAGGGCAGTTTTCCCCATCCCTGGTCTGCCTGCTATAACAATCAGATTTGACTTCTGGAACCCTCCGGTAAATAAATCCAGAGAAGGAAAACCTGTTGTAATTCCCGGGAGGAACACCAACTCCTCCGGGATCTCTCTTTTTATCTCTAAAAACAGTTGGTTAGAAGTGTATTCATCCTGTTCTATTCTTCCCACCTCTAACTGCCTGAATAAGTTCTCTGCTTCCAGTTGAAGAGTTGTTTCGTTTTTTTGTTTATCTTTTTCTTTATGAGTATCATTCCACTGGCCAAGTTTCTTTATCTGTTCCCCCAGGAGAATAAGTTTTCTTTCGTAAGCCTTTTGTTTTAGTTTATTCAGGAAATATTCTGCTACTTCAAAAGAATGATATTCACCAAAAAGAAATTGAGAAATAGCCTGAGTTTCCGGGATGCCTATTTTCTCCTGAAGATAATTCGTAACCGTGAAAGTATCAACAGGATTATTCTGTTTTTTAAGTTCCATTATTGCCTCGTATACTTTTTTAGCACCTATGGAGTAAAAATCATCTAAACTCAGGTTGTAGAATACGGTGTCTTCCATTTCGTCTGATTTCAGGATAGATCCTAATACTTGGATCTCGGCATCTGTGTCATGAGGGAATATTGTGTTCATAAGACCTCCTACACCGCACAAAGACAAGGCATATTATCATCCTCGTCCCAGAATTGAAACTGATTTTTTTTCTCACTTTTCCAAATTTTTTCTAATTCCTTAAGAGAATAATCCTTAAATACAGTATTCCCTATCTCTACTTCACAATCTTTAGCCTTTTTGAATTCTTCTGGGTAATGTAAACAAATCTGTTTCCAGTGAGATTTACCACCCTTAAAACAAGGAATACAGTTGTTATGAGATAAATATTTATAAGGTTCAGGAAGACAGATTTTCCAATCCTCCCGGATAATTCTTTTTATTTCTTCTCCTGAAATTTTTAGATCATACAATGGACTCATAACTTTTCTCCCTAAACTTTCTCCTCTGGCTGTCGCTTTTTGAATTCTCCTGTATTCATCCCGGCCAAAACCATTATAGAGAATATAATCATCAGAGCAGAGAGATTTTTAAAATCTCTCTGCTGGTTCCTGTTTTAACATCCTGGTGCAAAAAGGGATAAAATGAGAAGGTAAAGCATGATTATACCAAATTAATTCCCAAAGGGATCTTCCGTCTGAAACTTCTGTAATTGGAACTCCTATAAATTCCGATACCTGTTTTCTAAACCTATAAGCATCGGGATGTTCTGCTTTTGTATCGTGGAATAATAATATAACATTCTCTTTGCCGTAAGTATCCACTACCCATTTGGCCACAAAAGAACTTGCACATCCACCGGAAAACTGAATTATATATTTCATACTCAAAACACCATCTGACCTGTAAGATCAGGATCCTTCCAGATATAAGATAAAATATGTTCTATTACCGGCACAGTGAAGGCATTGCCGAGACATTTATATCTCTGGGTGTCTGAGATGCCTTCTGAATAGTTATCGGGAAATCCCTGTAATCTCTCACATTCGAGAGGGGTAAGTTTTCTAAGTATCTTGTCAACTTCATAAAGACCTGTTTTGGCACCGCCTCCACCGGAAAGAGAGTTCAATGCAGTGCTTTTTCCTTCCCCCGGAATTACCGGTGATGCAACAGGATTTTCCCTCTGGAGAGAAAATTATATTCCCTTTCTTCCCATCTGCCAGACCTTTCAATATGCCAACCTTAATCACATTATAAGGCACGCTCTTATGGAAATTCCTGGTAACGGGCCAGGACTTTTCATTCTCGTCTGAATTGTCGCAATAAAAATCAAAGTGGGATCTCCCTCTGGTAGTTTTCCTGTGCATATAGTCTATTTCTCTGCCAGAAAGAATATATTTCTTTGGGACTTCTTTCTCCAGAATGTCCTTAAGTATTATCCCCCTGTCCTCTGGTTGTTTAACTCCGAGAATGTTTGTCCAGTAAAGGCGTTTTCTGTTCTGGGCTGTCAATAAGGCAGAATTAATCATTATGGGGGTAACTCCCAGGACTTCCGAAATTTTCTCTTTATCACAGGGTTTCATAGATGCCACGTTCTCCAGGAGAAAGTAATCAGGCTTTACTTCTTTGAGAATTCTTACATATTCCCAGAAAAGAACACTTTCGCCTTTTACAAGACCGCTTTCTTTTTGTCGTTTAGCACAGGAAAGGGAAGTGCAGGGTGAACCGCCTATGAGAAGATTTATTTTTGGCAGAGAAGATGTATCCAGAGTTTTTATATCTCCGAGTTGAACAATTTCAGGATAATTCTTCCTGCTTATCTCCAATGCGTATTTATCTATTTCTGAAGCGTAATAATGACAGGGAATACTCAGATTATTAAGGGCTACTTTTGCACCTGAAATTCCATCGAAAAGAGATAAAACTGTAAACATATGACTAATTTACTCCTTCTGTTAAAAACAGGTCGTTTTTGTGTTCGGCGGGATAAAACCCGTTTTCTAAATTATTAACAGTAAAAGGGGATTTGTTTTTTTTTAATTTCTCCAGTAGTCTCTTTTTGGCAATTTCCTCATCTTTTTCTGCTTTTATCATCCAATCTGGTTTTTTTACAGGTATTATCTCTTTCTTCTCCTCTTCCGGTTTTAAAAATTCCTGGAACCTTCCGTTAAAAAACGTACTTGCATATATCATAAAGTCTTTATCTGTATTCTTCCGTATCACTTCTCTGTTGTATTCCTCTACGGCATATCCTATCTGCTCATCTGTAAAGCCCTGCTTTAGAAACTTAATATAGCTTTTATATGATTTTTCTTTGCTACCTTTTTTGTTGGGGTAGTTACTCCAGTGTTTTTCAAAATTTTCTTTTTTTATGTTTTTTCTTTTGTTTTCAATCTCGTTACTGCTCGTTTCAATCTCGTTACATATTTTTTTTAAATTTCGACATGTACTAAGATCTTCTCTTATCTTATCTTCTCTTATCTTACAGTCGCCGTGCTGCGGACTTTCCGTATCTGTCCTATGGACATCCTGCGGACATCCTGCGGACATTTTCCATTCTTCTCTTTTTTTCCGTTTCCTGTCCGCCTCTTTTTCTGCTTTTTTTATAAATTTCCCGGCATATTCATTCCAATCGTTGATATGTAGCTGATTATTTATTTCAACAATAAACCTTGAAGATATAAGAGAATTTAGGAATTCTACAGGATCTCCTTCCCATTCAGACCCTTCGGAAATATCATAAGCATCATATTTATTTAAGTTTCCATCCGGGGCATAATTAACCGCCCAGTGCCACAGATAAACTAAATGTCCTATCGTGGCAGGTGTGGAGATTTTTAATAATCTGCTCATTTTTTTTGTTTTTGGGTGATGTAATAATTCTTGATGTACCGGTATCCAAAAGTTACTCACGAATTACTTCACCTTCTTATTTTCTTTTTCATAATACTCAATGTATTTATCTACGGCTTCAATTACTACCGATTTAATGGTTCTCCCTGTTTCTGCTGCATGTATTCTAAGTTTTCGGTGAAGTTCTTTGGGGATTTCTGTAACAGTGAAGTTTCGAGGGGAATATTCTGATGTTTCTACCTTCATTTTTTATCACTCCTTAATTTTAAGATTACATAATTGATTATAAATCAAAAAATACTTCCTGTCAATTCTTTTTCAAAATAAAAATCAGGGGTATTTGTCGTTGGCCTTCCAGCACCCCTGAGTAGATTTTAGCGTCATTTTTTAAGTTTAAAAAAATAGAGTAAATCCGCTATTTTGTTTTATAGCGTTATTAAGACAGGAGTATATCTCCTGATCGACTGACGGGCAGGAGAGGACTCGAACCTCTCTTCGCATTGGCAAGACCTGGTGGCCGTTCTTGCCGCTACCCTACATATTCCTGCATCCCTCGTCTGCCTATATTAACTTGCAAGTCGAGAGAACTTTAAGTAAACATTTTGCTGTTGTTTGTAAGTTCCCTACGGTTATAGCAAGTTAACTGATGGGGAAGAGAGGACTCGAACCTCTTTTAGACCCTGCACACCTTATTAATCAGGCTAAGTCAGGGGCGATCTGCCCGTTGATCTACTTCCCCTTGTTTTTATTACTTTTTCTCTATTTTCTATTGATTTCACTCAATTTTTACCTATATATTACAGTTATATACCTAAAATGGCTCTATTTTCACTCAGGAATATAACTTCTTTTTCACTGTATCATTTATCATTTATTCTATTCTTTTCTCTTCTACCTACATAAGCGTTGCAAATTTCGCTATTCTGGTAAGTATATGATCCTTTTTTTCCTCCAGAATTATTTTTTCAAACCTGGTAAGTTTATTTTTATATTCTTCCAGGAGAATAACGAGGTGAGAATTTTCTTCCCGGAGTTTTTCATTTTCTGCCTGTAACCCGGCAACGTGCATTTCTTTATCCAGTTTTTTTATTGCCCGTTCTCTGCAGGCTTTACATATCTTTTCAATATTGTTTACATCTGTTAAAATAAATTCCCGGACAAATGCACCGCATTTTACGCAAATGTATTCGATTTTTCTCACCCCTTACGTATATTTTATGTTTTGCGAAACTGCGTTCCATATTTCATAAGGCTCTATAGAAAGAAATTTACTAATCCTATACCAGAAGGAAATTGACTGCTCCTCTGCCAGACCCGGTGTATTTTCTATCTTGTGAATATGTCCACTTGATACGTTCATTAAGGCAGAGAGTTCTTTTTGTGTCATTTTTTTCCTCTCTCTATGGACTTTTATTAATTCTGCACCAGTTTCATACATACTGAAACTCTCCTTTTGATTAAAACAGGGAGAAAATCGTTCTCCCTGTTCACTGTGTTACTGTAGAAAGTGATTTTATATTAACATATTAAAATAGTTCTGTCAAGTAATTTTTTATACAGAAGAATTACTTTATACAACTCCACCTTCTCCCACCTTACCCTTCTTATCACTCTCTATACTATCCCTTAACAACTGATCCATCTTCTTTTCCTCTTCATCCCTTACCATTTTCATCCCGGCCTCACTGTATTCTATATCCTCCCATTCTTCCCTGTGAAACCCTCCGAGATCAGGAACTTTTAACTCTTTTAATTCCTTTGAATTTATCTGCTCACCTATTGCCTTTACTTCCTTCACTGTCCCTATTACCCTGTCAAGAAACGTATCCTTCTTATCCCCTGCACCTAATTTTTCTATTAGCTCTTCCCTTCTCTTCTGTATTGTCTGTAAAGGATTAATTAAATCAGCCAGGGTTCTCGCTCCGTATTTACTGGCATTTATCCCACCTGCATTTTCAGGATCTAACATCATCTCCTGAACATCCGAATATACTTTCCTCCAAATTAACCCCATCGTCATTAAAATAAAATTATTAAACTTTATATCCTGAGCCATAGCATTTATCTTTAAATCCTTACTGTCAAGGTCTAAATCTAAATCCAATCCCATTGAACACATACTCATTACATCATCAATAGTCTGCCATTTATACTTCTCTATTAATGTCTTTATAAGATAAAATGATATATGGTTCTTTTTGCAGATGGTATCTAAAGACTCTCCCCTTTCGTAATCCTTTTTTATCTCCAGAATTTTATCCACAGAAAGACCTTTTACCTCCCTCTTCTGCTTCCTTATCTCTTCCTCCAATTTCATCCTATCCTGCTCTACCTTTAAAGCCTTTAACCTTAACTGCTCCTTCTCTATCTTTATCTCCTCTTCAGCCTTCCCCTTCTTGTGTATCTCCAGAGCATCTACCAAAATTTTAACCGCCCTCAGCTGACCAGTATATACCCCTATGGATTTTTTTATATTAGCTTTTTGCTTTAAAGAGTCAGAGTTTAACATCAGGTTTGTTTTCTCTGATATAATCCTATCGAGTTTATCTTTTACCCTCTGCAGTTGACTTAATTCCGGTAAGTTAAGATCCTTTAAGAATACGTAGTTAAGGCAGCCTTCCGCCTGTGCCTTCGCTACCTTCTCCGCCAGTGACATTATCTCTATTTCTGATAACTTCTCTGCCATAGTATTACTCCTTTATATTAATTTTAACACCACTCTCTAATAACTGAAGAATCTCCGTTATATATTCCGGATGACTGGAATGATCTATATGAAAAAGCAAATTTTTCATTCATTTCCTCCTAAATTAATATAAATATTTGGGAGAAGTGATTTTTATAATATCTTTAACTTCTTCCTGAGATGTATTTCTTATGTAATCAATTGTGTCCATGATACAGGTTAAATTATGCATAATCCTGTAAATCCTTGTCTTTGATAATTTATTATAATCATTACAAAATATACATTTATGATTAGTTATATCTTTTATTCTTGCAAAATCTTTCCTTGATATATGAGCACGAAATATATTATTATGGGTACATAATTTTCCACTCATTAATGGTAAAAAAACATTTCCATAACCTGCTGATTTCATCCAACCTATACTATCAAAACTATAAAACTTATTTAAAGAAAGACGCCAGATAATGGGTGGAGCACCAACACCAAAAGTATGTATCTTAATACCATCTTTTTCTGTAAGTTCTTTAATTAAATTCAATCTCATCTCGGCAGTTGGATCATATTGATTTATAGTCTGATTATTTCCAGAAGTAGCAAAACTTCCAAAACCAAAATAATTTAAACCCAATTTTTTGTATGAAGTAATAGCACGATATAGCTGTGAATAAGTATATCCCTGAATCACTGGAATAGCTTTAGATTTTAAATTGTCTGGCATCTCATAAAAAAACATACACGAAAAATGAGCTGTTTCGAAAGATTTCTGTTCAACTATCTCTTCTGGATCAGATGATAGAGGAACATTGTCAGGTAATATATAATAATCTGCCCACTTATTTTTTTTATAAAATTCCATAAGTTTAGGATATAGATCTCTATAGGAGATTTTTCCCTGTTGAACCCAGAAGCCACCGGAATCAAAGTAAACCTCAGAACCTTTTTCTTCTTTCCAAGAGCGAATTATTTTTAACGTAGTCTTAGACGTAAAAAGAGGTGTAACTAAAACAGACGAAAAAGGATTTCTTATATCACCTGATTCTTCCCATAATTTCCTAATTCTTTTAATTTCACCTGGTCTTTCAGTCATTGAAGCAACAAATTTTATACCATTATTTTTCATAATTCTTAATCGTTCCACTTAAATAATGAATCAAGAGCATTAAGGCTTTCTTGAACATTATCCTTTTCTATTTTATTAGTTGTATTTCCGATAAAATCTAAAGCCATATCGATTATAGATAGTTTAGATTCAGTTTGTACTTTGTCAATAGATTCTTCTAATGAAGTTGCCCGAATATTATTCCACCTATCAGTCTGCACTTGATCTTTGTCTCTGGAATAAGTTGATAAATATTTTTCGGTTAAAGTCCATTTATCCCCTATTCTCATAAAAGTATCTGAATTTTTTGTTAAACACCACCAGATTGATGCTTCAGAGTAATTTGCATAGTCTAGGGTCTCACTATATATTTCTTGATTTGATAATTCTTCATTCTCGCTAAGAATAATTTTAATAATTTCTTTAAGAGAATATGTTAAATGTTTTTTATGACCACCAATTCGGGTCTCAAGGAAATTTAAAATAGCATTTATATAATATTCTTTATTCTCTAAGTCTACACATTTATTATTAATATCAAATAATTCATCTAGTTTTTGTTTGGGCAAGATTCCATTGGTAATTCTACCTGAATGAGTTCCATCGAATTCCCAATAATCCCGTAATTTTTTAGAATGTGCTGGGTGTCTAAGTTTTTTTAAAGCTTTTTCCTCAATTTGTCTAATTCTTTCTCGTGTAAGGCCAAATTCCTGTCCTATTTCTGCCAGTGTTTTTTCCTGTCCAAATCTAAGTTTTAAAGTCTTTTTTTCTCTCTCTGTAAGGTTTTCCATAACATCTTCAATTTTTTCCTTAAGCATTAAAGAATAAGTATCTTCTTCAAATTTTATATCAATATATTCAATAACATCTTTGAGCAAACTCTCGCCTTCTTGGTCTACAGGTGTTTCTAAAGAAATGGGGAGGTAAGATATTTTTATAATTTCTCTGACTCTTTCAAGATTATATCTTATTTTTTTTCGAATTTCTCCATCTATTAATAATTTCTTATCTCTATTAGTAAGTTGTCGACCAAGTTGTTGGTTCAATTGTTGTTTTATTTCTTCTTTATCAACCGGGTACATATGTTGTGTTATTTCTTCTATACTAGGTTCACGGCCAAGTTCTTGTAAAAGCCTTCTAGATACTTTTATAAAGCGATTTACTGTTTCAAGCATATGAACAGGGAGTCGAATTGCACGGGCTTGATCTGCAATAGCACGAGTAATACTTTGCCACGCCCAAGTAAAACCTATACTATGAAAATTTCGTTTTCTATCAATATCAAATTTGTTTACTGCTTTAATTAATCCAAGGCAACCTTCCTGTATTAAATCTAATATATCATAGGCTAAATAAAAATCTTTTGCGATTCTAAGAGGTATCCTGATAAAACCTTCTACCAGAAGATTTCGAGCCTCAATATCACCATTTTTTGCTAGTAAAGCTAATGCTCCCGTCTCTTCAATCTGAGTTATCTCCGGTGTATTTACTAAATCTTCCATAAAATAATCAAAAGCACTTTTTTTACTAGAAACATATTCGTATATTGGTTTAAAGTTTCTTTTTCTTTCTTTTATAAGTTCCTTTATATCTAAAGCTTTTTGAATTTGTGGATCATTATAATCTATAGCAATGTTTTTATGAGAATCATCTTCTTTCTCATCTACAACTTCTATACCTTCACTGGTTAAGATGTCATATAATCTCTCTATCTCTTCTTCTGTAAGTTCCTGTTCTACATCTAAAGCATTATCTAAACATTCATCAATCCCATCATAAGTAAGAAAGCCATCTTTCTTACCTTTTTCTATCAAATTTTTTATAACATCATTAAAGTTATTACTTTCATAATCTTCTTTCTCTGTGTTATCTTCCGCTTCATCTACAACTTCTATACCTTTATCAGCCAAAATATCATATAACCCTTCCACTACTTCTTCTTCAATCTCCTGCTCTACATCTAACACCTCATCCAAAGCATTATTGATCTCATTATAAGTGAGGTGTCCATTGCGTTTATTTTTATATATTAAATTTTCTAAAAAAGCATCACTTAATATTAAATTTTTTGCTGTTCCAAAAAAATTAGATTTACTCATCACATTTATCCAGTATATTTCTATACAGATCATCACTAATCCAGAAGCCACATTTAATAAGTTTATCAACTGAATTACCTACGAATAAATTCGTAGGGTTCCTGCTTCGTTGACCGTGCTTGCCTTCAAGTGAAAACCTTCAGGTAGAGGCACAATCTCCACAGGCGTTAATTCCCTGTATTCCAC
>Ga0302236_1000322_pt1 | contig 47880 bp, 43 predicted proteins | sample AAG_UR_Gly_MG_FD_193509 | JGI IMG/M metagenome (GOLD analysis project Ga0302236, IMG submission 193509) | Enriched activated sludge microbial communities from anaerobic digester in WTTP, New Holstein, Wisconsin, United States - AAG_UR_Gly | ecosystem: Engineered > Bioreactor > Anaerobic >...
TTTGCTCCGCTCATTGGCAAGGCTTATTCAAGAGAGGCCCTTGAGAATGCCCTCCATGCTGCATTTATTGCTGGCGATTACTCGCTCGTCAAATTCGACCTAGAAAGCCTGAAGGATGGCGAACAGTCTGAATCTCTGCGCGGCGTTGTATCCATTGTGCCGCAAAAACCTACGCAAGACGAACTCTTTGCCTCCTTGGGCTTTGAGAGCGCCATTTCGAATGATATTTCGAGCAATTTGGTGGCATCCTTGGCATTTCTGGCCAAGGAGCTCACAGGGCCTGGTTCTGCGCTGTTTTCTTCGGTCTCCTTTGTGAACAAAACCTCGGCAAGCCTAGAGTATTTTCAGCCTTTCGGATCTTTTTTCATCCTGCCCTGGGCTCGCTTTCGCTTTGAATATGACATGTTCGTGTCCGAATCCTTGCCTGTGGCAATAGCTTCGAAATTTAGAACATACGGTGCTGGCGCATGGGGCGGCCTTGCGCTGGGAAATGTTGGGGATATCATGGCTGGCTACTCGTTCGAAAACGTGCTCACTGGCGATGACTGGACAAACCTGGCAGCGCAGAACGCGGGCGCGCTCAGAGCCGCGCTGAGACTCGACACAAGAGACAGAACCGTATTCCCTCGCAACGGGCTCTCTCTCAACGCGTTTGGGCGCTGGTTCAGCCCCAATTTTGGCGGCCAATTCTCGTTTTCACAAATTGAGATCAATGCTTCGGCCGCCATTCCTGTTGGGCAAACCGATGCACTGCATCTGAGCCTTTTTGGTGGAACAGATTTTGCTGGTTTAGTGGATAAAGCCCAGCCGGCGAAAATTTCCTATTATTCGACACTGAACCAGCCGCTTATGTTCTACGGCCTGATTTATACCCAAGATGACTGTTCGGGGAATACAGTGCTTGCTGGAAGCCTTGAATTCCGGCATCGCATAAGGGTTATCAATGAATTGACAGGTGGCGATATATATATTTTTGCAAATGGAAGTGCGGGCGCGGTTGCACAATACGATGACCCATCAACCTATGCGATGTGGCCACTCAAGTGGAGCGCAACACTCGGAGCGAGCGTGAGCATAGCGCCGCATTTCGGCATATTCCTAGGCGCAAGCGTTCTCGGAAATATTGATGATACAGCCGCTATCGTGCCCGCATTCGTCATCCAGGTTGGTTCATTCAACGATTTAAGCATAATCGACAAACGATAATTCGTTCTGCGGCGAAGAGGACTTGAACCTCCATGCCTCTCGGCACTAGCACCTCAAGCTATTGAATTCACCATCAAGCAGATATCATACGACATCAGATAATGTGATTCAAAGCATATAAGACAATTATATTTAATTGCCCTATATGTATTTCTATATCACTATAACTAATATAATATCATCAGATAGCATCTTCGTAAAGAAGTCAAAATATCACTTTTCAATGTCACTTTCAGTTTAATTTGGACAAAAATGTCACTTTTCGATATCACTTTGATGTCCATGGTCATGGTAATTCCCCCAAGGGTACTTGCATAGTTACAACACCATCAGAAGTAGCTGCCAAGCAGAATGTCGCGAATACCATTCGTCATGCTTTCTAGTACCCGGCCATGAGTGCGTAGCTCCTTTCTCCTCTCTTCAACCGCCAATCCGCCATAAAAGTATCATAATTTTATATCGCATATATAGATAATATTGTGGCGGTTGGTGTGGCGGTTCCGCTTTGCAAGTGGCATAGTGTAAAATTGCGCTTTGCATAAAGAAAAGTGGCAGCCGAAGCCTGCGCCTTCATTCATGCTCGCTCGCTTGTGCTCGTGCCAGAATGTCGCGAATCCCTTTTACAATGCTCTCAATTTTACCAGTCTGCTTTACACAACCCGCATGATAGTAGCCAAGACGGGGGACTCTGCCTTGCTGTAGTTTCAAATTTCCTTGATAGTATGCAATATTTCGCACATAAAAATAAGGTTTCCTACATATTTCCTACAAAACCTGCAAAAAAGAACCCTTTCCTCCTATTTTCTGCCTTTGCGAATGCTCATCACGCACAAAAAAAGCGCTGGCATTCGTCAGCGCCCGCGGCGGTGTATGATCTACCTCGTCCTTGACCGCCATTGTACCACTCTCTCCCTGCTGAACCTCGATGCTCACAACTAGATTCCCCGCAAGGATCGATACGCTCGAAGAAAGCCGGCACATCACCCCCGCGAGTTCCATCTTGAGTCCCTGATCATCAGTAAGCCGCTTTTTGTTCATCACATCCAGCCGGTAGCCATCCGGTCAGCATCCTCGATCATGGCTTTAATATCGCTTCTGTCAAGCTCACGCAATGTCTTCGCCTCCATATCAATTTGATCTTAGGCTTATAGTGGAAGTTAATTCCTTCCACTTTAATCTTTATTGCTTGTAGCCTTCTTCTAAATATTAAAATCTCGCATCATTCAATGCCCAGTATGCTGCGGTATCTTTAATCTTCGGATTATCTTTTGCATAGTCAAAGGCGGTTTTGCCTTTGCTGGATTTTAATTTTCCATCTGCGCCGGCGTTGATAAGTATAGTGATGACTTCTGGATTCGGATTAAAGTGAGCTGCCACCATCAAGGCAGTCATGCCATTCGTATCGCGGTCATCCAGTTTTGCGCCAGCCTTGATAAGTGTAGTGATGACTTCTGGATTCGGATTATTCATGGCAGCCAACATCAAAGCGGTTATGCCGTCTTTATTGCGTGCATTCACCTCTGCGCCGGCGTTGATAAGTATAGTGATGACTTCTGGATTCGGATTATTTGCGGCTGCCCACATCAAAGACATTAAGCCTAATATTTCTTCTCGGGCATTCACCTCTGCGCCGGCGTTGATAAGTGTAGTAATGACTTCTGGATTCGGGTTATAGCAAGCTGCCAACATCAAGGCAGTCTTGCCATTCGTATCGCGGTCATCCAGTTTTGCGCCAGCTTTGAGCAGCGTAGTAATGACTTCTGGATTCGAATTTAGTTCGGCTGCATACATCAAGGTAGTCCGGCCAGCCGTATCGCGGTCATCCAGTTTTGCGCCGGCTTTGATAAGTGTGGTAATAACTTCGGGATTCTGATTAAACCCAGCTGCCAACATCAAAGCGGTGCTGCCGTCTTTATCGCGTGCATTCACCTCTGAACCGGCGTTGAGCCAAGCGGTAATAGATTCGGGATTCTGGCTATACATGGCTGCATACATCAAGATAGTCTTGCCATTTTTATCCCTGGCATTTACCTCTGCACCTAGGTCTTGTCCAAACAGACTTCCTACACAAAGCAGCAATGCAAAAACAAATAAGTATTTTTTCATAACCTTATCCTCTGCTTTTTTATTTTTGTACGCTATTACCGCATCGTCAAGAGAACACATCCCTGTTTTGCCCCTATTTTGAAATGGCAGGCCATAGACGCGTTTCCTATTCTCCTCTGTGTCTCTTTTTTTATCACCCGCCGCTTCAGAAGCCCTTTGCAGCCTTTTTTGCGCTTCCTGCCGTCCTATATTTCACTTGCAAAGCAGATACTCTAGATAACAAAAAGGGCTGAAGCCTTCGCCCCAGCATTCAATCCTTTTCGCCTTCTTGCCCACGTGCCAGAATGTCGCGGATCCCTTTCGCAATGCTCTCCATTGCCAGCGCCATGCCTTCAAGTTCGCGCACTTCAATCGGTGATAGCAAAATGGGTTTTGTTTCTTCATCTTCCATGCCAGAATGATAAACCCTAGACCCGCAAATTATACAATGCAAGATTCGGATTTCCCCATATTAAGCTTAGAAGCGGCATACTAATCGCTATCTTTATCAGCATAAAAAATTGCCCAGACAGGATAGTGGTCGCTTATGTATGTCGCCAGGCTTGACTACCCTATTCCCAAATCCTTCCACGTCGTCAAACCGGTATATCCCCCACTCCTCCGTCCAGTTCTCTTTCATCGTTGCCTTGGCAACCATCCGGTCTTAGTAGCTATTTCTCTGAAGTGAGCTAAAAAACTAAGCCACATTTATAGCAAAACGAAGTAGATCTTATATCGACTCAAAGATATGCTCAAAAATCAGGTTATACTACTGTGCCAAGCACTGAAATGCAAACCATCTGAGGAGCTGGAAAGCCAGCTATTTGAGTTTTACATATGATGAGATTTGTTGATGTCATAGCAGAGGTAATCTGTATTGCTTCTTGGCAGATCATTGGCAGTAGTCATGTCGCGGGCTGATGGTGGTAAGCTGTGCGCGGAGGGTATCGGTAATGGCATACTCTTCGTGGCGTGCAAGGAAAGCGATGTTTTCGCGGATAAAGACTGCAAGCCGCTTGTCGCACATGCAGTCAAAAGTTGCCCATATGCACTGCAGTGCCTCGTAGAGCTCCTGCGAATACTTTTTCTTGCCGGTACGCTTCTTGCGATGCTGGACAGTGCCAATGACAATCATAAGGCGTGTGCCTCCCACCGCTCTCTCGACACTGTCTTACCCCACTAGGTGAGCAGGTGCAGGGCATATTTGCGGTCGTAGCCGGTTAATGCCGTCAGTTCATCAAGAATGTGGCATTTTTCTTTCTTGCGTGCTGCACGGTACCGTGCCGCGGTTTCTGCGATGACCCGATGCCGTTCTTGCATACTGAGCCCCATATGATGCCTCCAGCCCCATGAATGTAATTTGGGTTAGCTGTGATGATGAGGCATCGGTAGCGTTTCGGTTAGATTTTCGATGAGGCATTATTGAAAAATGGATTGGTGTCCAGAAATGGCGCGACCGGAAGTACTGAGCATTAAAAATTTATCTGTACGGGGGTGCTTCGGTACGTCGCGGTGCTGTCGCCGAACTCGCCATCACTATTGCAGCCTGTTGCCCACAGCGTACCGTCGGTCTTGAGGATCATGGTATGTCTGTATCCCGCGGCAGCAGCCTTAACATCACGCATCACCTGCACGGGTGTGCTTCGGTTCGTCCAGGTTCCGTCGCCAAGCTGGCCATTAAGGTTATACCCTGTTGCCCAGAGCGTCCCGTCGGTCTTCAGGATCATATTGTGCCAGACTCCCGCAGCCACCGCCTGTACATCGCGCATCACCTGCACGGGCGTGCTCCGGTTCGTTGTGGTACCGTCGCCAAGCTGGCGATATTCATTATCCCCTGTTGCCCACAGCGTACCGTCGGTCTTCAAAATCATGGTATGACAGCCACCCGCAGCAACCGCCTGCACATCGCTCATCACCTGCACGGGTTTGCTTCGGTCAGTTTTCGTGCCATCGCCAAGCTGGCCAAAATAATTATACCCTGTTGCCCAGAGCGTGCCGTCGGTCTTCAGGATCATATTGTGCCAGACTCCCGCAGCAACCGCCTGCACATCGCGCATCACCTGCACGGGCGTGCTCCGGTTCGTTGTGGTACCGTCGCCAAGCTGACCATATTCATTATACCCTGTTGCCCACAGCGTACCGTCGGTCTTCAAGATCATGGTGTGATCGCTTCTCACAGCTACCGCCTGTACATCGCACATCACCTGCACGGGCGTGCTCCGGCTTGTCGTTGTTCCGTCACCAAGCTGACCATATCCATTATACCCTGTTGCCCACAGCGTACCGTCGGTCTTCAGGATCATGGTGTGTCCGTATCCAGCAGCAACCGCCTGCACATCGCGCATCACCTGCACGGGCGTGCTCCGGTTCGTTGTGGTACCATCGCCAAGCTGACCATATTCATTATCCCCTGTTGCCCAGAGCGTGCCGTCGGTCTTCAGGATCATGGTGTGAAAATAGCCCGCAGAAATAGCTGAGAATTGCATAATCCATTGTGCATATAGCGTCACATTCGCCGATCCCATCGTAAATGTGCCGCCCGCCGTATAGTTTGTCCCCGTCCCATCCGCTTTTGTATTCCACCACGCAAAACTATACCCTGTCTTGGCAAGGCCCCCGTGTTCCCCAAGACAGTCACCGTTGCACCTGCCGCATAGCTATTGCTATCCACCGGTACCGTGCCGCTCGTTGCACCGTTCGCATCGTAAGTTACAGAATAGTAGTTAGTGTTTCCATGATTTTCAGGATTGTTATATTCCCCCAAAATATTGCATGAAACGATTACTGAAAAGATCGTTGCTATCAGAGCCACAGCAAGAAAGTTGCTTGCTTTTGAATATGCCTTGCGCCATTCCATTTTTTGCCTCCCTTATAAATGTCGGGGGCCATCGTATTTCCCCGGCAGTGTCATACTAATTTCTGCTACGGTATTTGTATAATCGTGGCACCCTCAGAAGCAGCGGTCAAGCAGCTGGATCCGAGATTTGAATTCTCCATTCCCGGAAAGGTCACTGTATTTTTTTCTTTCAGGAACTGCTTGACTATCCAAGCCTTATGTGTGTTAGGCTAAATATCAAATAATAAATCAGAGCCATATTTAAGCACAAAGCTAGCAACATCATCACCTGAAATAATTCCAATAGCTTTACCTATTGATTTTGATTTATCATTGACTTTAGCAATAAAACTATCTGTTACAACAGCAGTGGTAAAAATAATACCTGACTTTGCGTTATACTTATCTATTGCAGTTGCAATTTGTTCGATAGTATTTATATCGTCATGCAATCCTGTAAATGATTTCACTTGAACAACAATGATTTCAGACGTTTGAAAATCAAGTATTGGTATGCCAGTATTATAAGTTATTATCAAATCGGCACCATAATCTGTGCCCCAACCAGAACCATTCCTTTTTACATCAACTACATTAGGCACTCTTTCAAATATCAGCGCTATAAATTCTTCCAACTGCTTTCCTGGATGGTTTTCTTGAATCATCCTTGAAATATCTTTCAAACTCTTTCTAATATCATTTCTAAGGTGATAAAGCCCATGTGTAATATTACCTTCCAAATTTACAGCATTAGATTTTAGATTATTAATCGATTGAAGGAAATCATCTGTTTTTTTAATTGTCCAATAGTGTCCCTGAAGTTTCAGTCTTCTGCTAACATATGGTAGTACATTATGATTGTTTCTATCAAAAGTAATTAATGTATTAACATCTATTTTTATTAAATGACGATAGTCGCCGAAATTTGTATAATCAATACCAATAGAATTGTGTTCTTTATCGAATTCATATGTGCTAATTACTTGTGCTGCAGTACATTTTCCCCACTCAGGTATATTTACGTGAACTATCCAATCTCCTATTTCAATATTCAATAAGAAACTAGTTTTGCGATAGCATTCTGTTTCATCATCATTTAACTCTTCCCATCGTTTCCGCTCTAAGATATTTAAATCTGCCGTATCAATATAGCTCCAGCCAAAACGAGAAAATCCTTTAAGCAATGAAGAATAAATAAAATCAGTAGCCTTTTCATCAGGAGAATTAAAAACCCATACTTGCATATTAACTCCTCTGCGCTTATGACACCAGTTTTACATTGGCTTAACCTGCAATTCCGGCCCGAAAAGCTTGGCGTGGTCTGTGCTGAGTGAAGCGACAGCACAAACCATGACAACAGGCATTGTCAGGTTGAAGCAGTTGCTAGGTGAAAATGTCTTATGCAAACCTTTCGCTTATTTTTTTGCAGTTCTTATCATATGTTTGGATATAACTTCCAGATTTGACTGTAAAACTATTGCCTGATGCCCCACGAGGTTCTTTTCCAGATGAAAGCATTTCTGCAATTTTCTTGCATTTTTCATCGTAAGTCTGAATATACGATCCGCTTACGACAACAAAGAAATCGGAAGCTGTTCCAACAACCTCTTTTCCGGATGCAAACATCTCGGAGACTTTTTTTCCTGCTCCATCAAAAACTTGAATGTAACTGCCTTTTACAGAAACGTCAGAAATAGGCATAAACCCCTCCTTTTTTGCTCCGCGAAGCGGAATCAACCTAACGCCGCAAATCAGCGGCGCGATTTATCGCATACGCTGGATTTGGCTTGTTCGAAAATTCCTTTCAGCCATTCAAGAACCCTTCCCATGTCAGCTTGCTCCAATTAAGTGACCCGATTGGTGCGATTGGAGGTATGGGAGGTATAGGTGGAATCGGGGGAATTGGTGGAATGGGGGAAATCTCCGGTATCGGTGGGATTGGTCCACCTTTAGCCCCTTTCATGAACGCAATACAGTTGCCTTTCTTGTCTCGAAAGAAACCTCTATTGAGGGTACCAAGGTGTTTACTTTTGTACGTGAAGATGTTGCCGTCTTGCACGAATGCTCGATACTTGTTGGCGCGATCATATATAACACTGTCATTGAGCCAACCAACAGTTTCCCCCTGTTGGTCATAGATAGGTTCCATTTCTTTCTACTCCTTTCCCGTTGAGATTCCTGCCCCAAGAAGGCTTAAAAGCACTTTGCAAGCAAGCAATCTCGTTTCCATCTTTATCTCCTGTCGAACACATATTCTACATCGGAAAACTGCACAAGAAAAGCAAAATGCAAAATTAAAAAATTATACCGATATAAGATTAATCAAAATAGATAGATAGCTTTTTAGCAAGAATTAGATTTTTTGGTTCATATTGTCGTGGCTCATCTTATCCTCCCGGAAGGGTCATGCTTATTCCCCCAAGGGTACTTGCATAATTGCAGCACCCTCAGAAGCAGCTGTCAAGCGGAATATCGCGAAGGCTCTGTGCTATGCATTGCCTGCTGTCGCTGATAGGAGGCCATAGCGCGATTTTGCAAGGCTAGGCCGTATATTTTCACCCCTTGCCAAATAGAAGCCCCTTGTAGGCCATTTGTATTGTTTTGCTAATATTTCGGCGGTTGAAGAAAAAGCTGGGTCATTTTGACCTAGCTTTTCTGGCCCCCGTTGACCATTTGCCTTCTTCATTCGGTTATATCTGCGGTTTTTTGCTAGGGCTCATTTTGATGATATGAGAGCGCTGCACCAGCGCGCTATGTGAAGTAGAATTACTTCATTGGAAGAATGAGCGCAAAGGAGGTGCAGCGAGATGCAGTATATCGCATTTGATTCGCACAAGCGATACACCTATGCAGTTGTGGAAGATCAGGAGAAGGGCTACCGCGTCATGGAACAGCGCATTACACACAGGAAAGGCGAGATTCGTGAATTTCTCTCGCGCTGTGAACGAAACTCTCCTGTCGCCTTAGAGACGATAGGCTCCTGGTACTGGATCGTAGACGAAATCGAGGCGGCAGGGATGGTACCTCGACTGGTGAATGCGAGGAAAGCGAAAATGATGCTTGCCTCATCAAAGAAGACCGATCGGCTCGATGCCAAGGGACTGAATACCCTGCAACGAACGGGAACCTTGCCCACGGTGTGGATACCTTCCGGTGAGGTGCGTGACATACGAGAGCTCTTTCGTACCAGAATGGTACTGACCAGAGAGGTTACACGCCTTAAGAACCGCATTCTCTCCTGCTTCAGCAAGTATGGCATTTCCTTTGATGCCACGAGCGATGCGTTCAATGTGAAAGGCCGCGCTTCTTTGGAAGCTGCGCGTTTACTGCTTCCTCCCCATACCAGTTTTGCCGTACAGAACCTCCTGGGATAGCTGGATGCGGTGAAATCTGCGATAAAAGAGTTTGAGGCGCGCATGCATGAAGTCAAGAACACAGCGCCAGAAGTAGCACTTTTGCAGACGATTCCAGGCATAGGACCGATCCTCAGCCATGTTATTGCCTATGAAACAGGCGATATCACACGGTTTCCCAGTGCTGCTTGTTATGCATCCTATGCAGGCACTACTCCTTCTGTCCATGCGTCTGGAGGCAAAGTTCGGTATGGGCACACTCCTGCCGATGTCAATCATTATCTGCATTTGGCATTCGTAGAGGCAGCGAATATACTCTCCATGCGGCATGAAGCCTTGCATTTCCGTCATGTTGCTCAGCTCTATGAAAGGCTAAAGGCAACAAAAGGGCATGGCATTGCGATTGGTGCCGTCGCACGGCATTTGGCTGAAGCGACATATTGGGTACTCAGCACGAAAAGCGCGTATAGAGAACCACACCATACCAACTGCAATACGGTTGTTTCGTCCAAGAAAGGATAAGCGCGTGGGGGTCATGGATCTTCAAGATCCGCTTTTTTGATTGCGAAATCCTTTCTGGACATCATCATGTCGCAGAGACGGCGAAGATATGAATGCAACGAAACAGCGTAACGATGGGTATGTGGGTGGCGATAATTAATAGATGTCATCGGTAAGGAGCATAAGAGAAGAAAAAATTCATACCTTTGTTCTTGACAGGTGCAGCGCTCTCAGATATGACCCCCAAGCTCAGTGTAAAGGTTTTTTGATTTTATTGTAAAGCTCAATATCTTCATTAAGCGGCTGTGCCGCAGCCGCGGCCGCCGTAGGCGTCTTAATGGCTGGCAAAGTTTCACGTTGCGAAACGCCATCCCCATCAGTATCCAATGTCCTATGTCCTATGTCCTATGTCCTATGTCCTACGTCCTAAGTCCGCTTTCCCTCTCACTTCCCAATCACTTCCCTGTACTGTCCCAATCATTTCCCTCTACATAATCAAGGAATTCCGCACGCTGTTTTCACTCTTGGTCCGCTGTCGCCGATAGGCTCTGCCATAGCAAGGTTTTCCGAAGGCAAGCCATACTTTTTCACCCCCTGCCAAACAGAAGCCCCGCATCGCCTCCGAATTTCTCTGCCTTTATAGCTTCCTAAGTGCTAAAACCGCGCGTCATTCAGTACTCACTATGCTGCGGTTTCTGCGATGACCCGATGTCGTTCTTGCATACTGAGCCCCATATGGTGCCTCCAAACCATTGCATGGAGTGTACTTTGGGTTAGATTTTATAATGACGCATCGATAGCGTTTCGCTTAAATTTTCGATGAGGCAATGCGCCATGTTACGCGTGTAGCGCTAATGCTGTATACTTATCTATACGGGAGGATTTAGACATGCCTTCAATCTCAGACTTTGAATCATTGAGATTTTTTGAAAGGGACGACGTGCCCTTTGCGCGCGATCCAAAATCCTGGAATCTTTTCCGGGTGCGCTCTGAAAGCCAACTTGAACCATGCGACTCAAGTATCTTTGCCGACATACTCCAAAGCGGGAGAGAAATATCAAAAAGCGAGGCGCTCAAATTGGCGGAATCCTGCTGGCCTCGCGACACTTCCCAAGCAAAAGCATAGAGCTTTTTCTGCGCCAATACTGCATAATGGTATGGCGCAGGCGGAGGCGGAGGGGGCAATTGTCCTTCCGCTTCCCTCGCTACCTCATAAAAAACATGCCCATAATTTTCTTTCGCTTCAATCATCGCTTTTGTGTTGAGCTGAATTTCTGAGATCATCCCATTCGGTAATTTTACATTGATATTGACGCCCCGGTATCCCAGCGGTGTCGGATTGGCATAATAGTTTTTTATGCGCATCACGCGAGGGTCTTTCTGGAAGAAGTCAACTGCTTTCGACAGACTCTCAAGATCATTAAACACAAGCGTATGCCCGTCGATATCGTAAATCTGGCTTGCGTCCTTCGCACCATCCTCTTTCATCTTCTCAATCACGCGCTCTTTGTTTTTCAGTACCGGCCGTGAAAGAAGCTCGCTTGCGCCAAGCTGTTCCTTTAATCCTTCCATAACTTTTCTAAAATCGGCGCGTACTTCTTCTGCCATTTTGTAGAGAGTATCGATATCGCCGGAAGGCTGCAAAAGTTCATCACGCTTACAAGGCTTTTGATTTGACGGATCAAGAAGCCGCTTTACTGCTTCCGACTGTTCGCCCTTTGTTTCGTCTGGATATCCTTCAACTTCAACTTTCATATTCGTGCGCTGCGGAGCCGGCATATCTTCAGGCCGCACCCATTTATGCTGCTGGAAGGTTTTTCCCCCACGCGTAACCATGACAGGCTTTCGTATGAGCTTCGACGTATTCAGTGCCTTAACAACCATCATTTTCACGGGCTACCCCCTGACCTCATCTCCGTTCGGGTCTTCAAGCGCATATATATGTTCATTGCCGTACTTGTCAAACCATTCGTGATCCCTTTTTAATTCGCCCATATCACTATGATAATGAGCAGCGGCTAGAATTGTCCGGAATTCGTCCCCGTGCCATGCTCGCGCTTTCATCACAACATCGTCATATTTCCCCATGTACCACGCGCCTGGCTTTGGAGCATATTTTCGCAATGCGTCTTTCATTGCCCACCAGTACACGCCAAACGTTTTGTAGAGCCAGGGCTGCTTAATCAGCATCGGCCCAATTGCTTTTGCGGTATGCTCGACATAGCTCTGGCCGCCTGGAATCTTCAGCTCTTTTACAAATTCATCTATCTGCGTGTCGTCATAGAACATGGCCTCTCCTCCTATAAAAAGTTAACAGGGATGCTGGCGTTGAACTCCTATCAGAATTATTTCAGATTAATATTTGGCTCTTGTAAATTTTCTTCGTCCTTCGGTTTTTGCTCACTTCTAAAAATGAATTATCTTTATTTCCCTTTTTAATCAAAAATATAAAAGCGCTCTATGCTTGCTCATGCTCTTCTTCCAAGGCTTGCAGCCTGCGGAGCGAGCGTAAGTATCTATTAAGCCTATCGCTATCTTTTTCGCTTATGGCATCGAGCCTTGTAATATCGAGATTGTCGCGGAGGTCAGCAATCTTTACTCGTCGAGCAATAGAATCATGCATCGCACGCTCAATGAAGTGAGCATATCCTTCGGGCCCATGCTCATCATCCTGTTTCGTTACTGCAAGCAAGGCTTCAAATAATCTCTGCGGTAAGAGGTTCTTTATCTCTTGCACTGATTCAGCAGGACCATCCTCCATTACATCATGAAGGACTGCTACAATTCGCTCTTCGATGCTATCAAGTTGCAGCATGACGCGGAGCGGATGCAGAATATAGGGGGCTCCTGCTTTATCGCGCTGACCTTGATGGGCTCTACATGCAATTTCGATTGCCTTTTCGAGAATGACATTATTTTCGATACTTTCAAATGAAGATTCCGCTTTTCCCATATGCACCTCCTCACACCAGCCCAAAATATTTCTCAAAGAAACTCATCAGCTTTGTGATAATGCCTTGCTTTTTTGCTTCACGGCTTCCAGCAACAGCAAAACGGGAAATGGGCGGCAGAATCTTGTCGATGTCCGTTCCGGTGGTCCTCAGTACACCGTCACGGAATGCGTTGTCGAGGAATTTCTTCGTTTCTTCGAATTTGAGATTCTCTTCGCCGACAATCGCATTGAGGTCCGCCTCCTTCTGCTTGAGGACGAAAGCGCGCCAATCCTCATCAACATTGGTGGACGCATTGATGGTTTCGATGAAGTTTTTGATGAGCTCGCGCTTGCTTCTCAGCTGGGTGCTGGATCCGATGGCCTTATCGATCGATACCAGAATACTTTTATCCTTGCAGTTGGAGGCATGATACTTGGCAACGAGCATCAGGATGTAGTCGATGTTGATTTCGATTTGCTTGATGAGCTCGATTTCAAAGACGATGTCGTCATTGATTTTTTCCTTCTCATTTTCTTTCGCTTTGCTGAATTCCTGATACAGATCGATGTAGACGCTCAGGTAGTCCTGGAAGTCTCGCTCAGCCAGAATTTCGTTGCCTTCAAAATTGTCAAAAGCCGTCAGGATATTCTTGAGCCGCAGAATTGCGCCATACAGTTTGATGAATTCTTTCTGCCTGGCTTCTCCTGTGATGGCTTGGCCAAGGGGAAACTTGGTCTGCAGTTCCTCGATCAGCTCGATATAGCCTGGCTGATGCTTGCCGTGTTCATCGTTGTAGCCATGGTAATAGCTGTCATAGTCTTTCAAGAGCACGATACTGCCGGCATCCTTGTCGCCGAACAGCGCAATCGCCTCATCAGTTTCTTTTTGCAGATTCCTGAAGCAGACAATATTGCCATAAGTCTTTACGGAATTGAGAATCCGGTTGGTGCGCGAAAAGGCCTGCAACAGGCCATGCAGGCGAAGGTTTTTATCCACCCAGAGGGTGTTGAGTGTGGTTGCGTCAAAGCCGGTTAGGAACATGTTGACGACGACCAGGAGGTCTACTTCGCGCTTTTTTACTCTGAGGGACAGATCTTTATAATAATTCTCGAACTTATCTGCTGAGGTATCGAAGTTGACATTGAAGGCCGCGTTATAGTCTGCGATGGCCGACCCGAGGAATTCGCGGGCGGTGGGTGGCAGGCTGTCGGTATCGAAGTTCTCATCGGGGAACACATCTTCGGGGTCCGCTTCGTTTGCGCTGTAGCTGAAGATGGTGGCCACCATGAGTTCACGGCCACGCTCAGCAAGCTGGCGTTTGAGCTCCGTGTAGTACTTCATGGCCATGGGAATCGAACTCACCGCCAGAATGGAGTTGAAGCCTGCGACACGCTGACCTTTCAGGGTATAGAAGCTGTTCCGTTTTGTTTTCTGGTCAAAATGATCGAGGATGTAGCAGACAATTTCGCGGATGCGTTCGGGAGCTTCCAGCGCCTTTTCGGTGTCGATGGCGGAAACGCTTTTGTCCTCGACCCTGTCCTTCATCTTGACTGTGTTGATGTAGTCGATACGGAAGGGCAGGACATTGCCGTCGTTGATTGCATCCACAATCGTATAGGTATGGAGTTTGTCGCCGAACACCTGCTCCGTGGTTTTCATGAGCGGGTTGCCGTTGTTGCTGGCATTGACAGCAAAAATCGGCGTGCCCGTAAACCCAAACAGGTGATAATTCTTGAATGATTTTATGATTTTACGGTGCATGTCACCGAATTGCGAGCGGTGGCATTCGTCAAAGATGATGACTACGTGTTTTTTGTAGACATCGTGTGTTCGATTGAGTGAGATGAATCGGTCCAGTTTCTGGATGGTTGTGATGATGATTTTCGCCGAAGGGTCCTCGAGCTGCCGCTGAAGAATGCGGGTCGAGGTGTTACTGTTGGCTGCGCCTTTCTGGAAGCGGTCGTACTCCTTCATGGTCTGGTAGTCGAGGTCTTTGCGATCTACCACAAAGAGCACCTTGTCGATATACGGCAGCATCGAGGCAAGCTGGGCAGTTTTGAAGGAGGTCAGGGTCTTGCCGCTGCCGGTGGTATGCCAGATATAGCCGCCTGCCTCGATAGTTCCGGTTTTCTTGTAATTGCTGGCAATCTCGATTTTGGAAAGAATGCGCTCGGTTGCCGCAATTTGGTAGGGGCGCATCACGAGGAGGAGGTCTTCCGTGGTGAACACGCAGTATTTGGTGAGCACATTGAGCAGGGTATGCTTGGCGAAAAAGGTTTTTGTGAAGTCCATCAGATCGGCAATGGGCTTGTTATTGGCGTCTGCCCAATAGCAGGTGAACTCGAAGCTGTTACTGGTTTTCTTGCTCTGGCTGCGTTCCGCTTCGCTGGTTTCCTTTATGTGATAGGAGCGGGTGGTGTTTGAATAGTACTTGGTATGGGTGCCATTGGAGATGACGAAGATCTGCACATATTCAAACAGGCCGCTTGCCGCCCAGAAGCTTTCACGCTGGTAGCGCTTGATCTGGTTGAAGGCTTCCCTGATGGCGACGCCCCGTCGCTTCAGCTCCACATGTACCAGCGGAAAGCCATTCACGAGAATGGTGACATCGTAGCGCGTCTTATGCTGCCCTTGCGTTTCCTCAAACTGGTTGATGACCTGGAGGTGGTTATTGTGAATGTTCTTTTTGTCGAGGAGGTAGATGTTCTTGGTGGTACCGTCATCGCGCTGGAGAATCTGGACATGGTCGGTCTGGATTTTGCGGGTCTTTTCGATGATACCCTCGTTCTTACTGGCAAGGTTGTTGGTGAAAAACCTGTTCCATTCGTTTTCGGTAAAGGTATAGCTATTGAGCAGTTCCAGCTGATGGCGCAGATTGGTGATGAGCTCTTCTTCGTGATGAATGGGCAGGTAGGCATAGCCCTGGGCTTGAAGCTGCTTGATGAAAGCTTGCTCCAGCTCTGCCTCGCTCTGGTAAGCGTTTCCGGCAGAATACTCCGGTACATATTCTGAAACCACCGTGCTTTCATCGGTTGCCACCACGATGTTGTACTGGCTCATGCCTTGGCCTCCCGGAAGGTCAGGAGCTTGTCGCGGTAGTACTCGTACTGTTTCCTGCGGGCTTCGATTTCCGCAGGCAGGCCGCTGGTCAGGTCATTGCAGAGCGCGTCGAAGCGGTCGAGGATGGCGACGATGCGCTCCTGTTCGGAGAGAGGGGGGATGGCTAATTTGGTTCTTCTAATATCATCATTATAAAGCCTGTCTATTGTTCCCCCTTTAGATACGGGCCATGGATTCGTTAAATAATAATAATAAAGATATTTATTTAATACTTTGCTCTCGTCATTATTGATCCAAACAATATTTGAATCCTGGAAATAGGCAGGCTTACCATCATAGATTACTGCTCTTCCAATAGTTCCAGCTGCAGAAATAAGAACATCTCCCCTTTTAGGAAAAGAATATTCTTTTTTATATTGCTCAAATTTTTCTTTTGGGATAAATGCATCTGGTCTTTTCCCGAAAGTGCCAATTTTATAAAAGGGCACTTCTCCTATAGGTTTTGTTTCGCCTTTTAATATTCGTTTACACATACACACTGGCCCAATATCACCCAATGTCATAATTTTCACATTAGGTATACCATCTGAATTTAGCAACTTATTCTTATAATACTCATACTGCTTTTTGCGCGCCTCAAGCTCCGCCTCAAGCTCCGCCTCAAGCTCCGCCTCAAGCTCCGTGAAGGTGTCTAGGATTCTGACTATTTCCTGTTGAATAGGGAGGGGTGGGATGGGGATTTTATACTCATTTCTAATAATTGAAGGATGAGCTTTATGCGTATAGTTGAATATTTTTTTTCTCCATTCATTAATAAGAGCATAAAATAGATATTTAGTATTTATTCTTTCTTTTGATAGAATTTTGATAAACCCGCTTACATTAGTAATTGAATATCGGTGAGCTGGACGGTAAAAAAATCTCCCGCCACCATCAATTGACCATGTTATTCTTTCATCGTTAAACATATACTTTCCATAACTTCCAATTTCACCATTTCCAACAGCAGACGAAGAATATACGGGATAATTACCAGGGATTTCCCTAATTTCTTTTTTTGATATTACATTGCCTCGACCTAATTTTATTAACTTCGCATCCTCTAATTCAGCCAATAGTCTATATTCCACCCCATCCGGGCAAAGTTCGGCAATCAGCTCATCCAGCCTGCTCATGCCTGACCCTCTATTTCAGCAATAATCTTGGCAATCTCGTCGCGGAGTTCCTGCTCCCGCGCGACAATCTTCTCAATCTCCTTATTAAGCTTCTTGATATCGATCACTTCCCGTGTATCTTTCTGATCGATATAAGTGGAAACCGAAAGATTGTAATCCTGGGCCGCAATCTCGGCATTGGGAACAAGCCTCGCAAAGTGATCCTTATTCCCCCGGGCAGTATACGCTGAAAGTATTGTCTCGATATTTTCCTGCGTCAGCTTGTTGTTATTGGTAATCTTGACGCACTCCTTTGATGCATCGATGAACAGCGTACTGTTATCGGTTTTGGACTTCTTGAGCACCATGATGCAGGTAGCGATGCTGGTGCCGAAAAAGAGATTGTCCGGCAATTGGATGATGCAATCCACATAATTGTTATCGATCAGATATTTGCGGATTTTCTGCTCCGCCCCGCCTCGGTACAGAACACCCGGAAAACAGACGATGGCGGCAGTGCCGGTGGTTGCGAGCCATGCTAGCGAGTGCATGATAAACGCCAGATCTGCCTTGGATTTTGGAGCTAGCACGCCAGCAGGAGAAAATCTTGGGTCATTGATAAGCAGAGGATTGGCGTCTCCTTCCCATCGGATGGAATACGGCGGATTGGACACGATTGCCTCAAAGGGCTCGTCATCCCAATGTTTGGGATCGGTCAGCGTATCGCCATGGGCAATATCAAACTTGTCATAGTCGATGTCATGCAGAAACATGTTGATACGGCAGAGGTTGTAGGTGGTCAGATTGATTTCTTGCCCAAAGAAGCCTTGCCGCACATTCTCCTTGCCCAGAATCTTTGCTGCCTTGAGCAACAAAGAGCCTGAACCGCAAGCTGGGTCGTATACCTTGTTGACTTCGGTCTTGCCTGCCAATGCAATCTGCGTCAACAGCTCCGAAACTTCCTGGGGCGTAAAGAATTCTCCACCAGATTTGCCCGCATTTGAGGCATACATGCTCATCAGGAATTCGTAGGCATCACCAAAGGCATCGATGGTGTTATCCTGGTAGTCACCAAGCTTCATGTTCCCAATTTCATCCAGAAGTTTGACCAGTCTTTCGTTGCGCTTGGCAACAGTGGGGCCGAGTTTGTTGCTGTTAACATCGATATCGTCGAACAAACCTTTAAAGTTAGCCTCGCTTGGACCGCCAATGGTGGAAGCCTCAATGCTTCGGAAAATATTTTCCAGGGTTTCGTTCAGGTTTTCATCGGATGCAGCGCGCTGGCGGACATTCTCAAAGAGCTGGCTTGGAAGAATAAAGAAGCCTTTGGTTTGAACCAAGTCCATCCGAGCGGGCTCTGCTTCCTCATCGGTAAGTTTTGCATAGTCGAAGTCAGGATTTCCTGCTTCGCGCTCTCCCCGGTTGATGTAACTAGTCAGATTTTCGGATATGTAGCGGTAAAACAGCATCCCTAGCACATATTGCTTGAAATCCCAGCCGTCCACACTACCACGGAGCTGGTTTGCGATGTTCCAGATGGTGCGATGCAGTTCTGCTCTTTCCTGTTCTTTTTTGGCATCCATGAGGAATGCTCCTTTTTGACCATTTATGTCGGGGGTCATCTTATTCTCCCAGCAGGGTCATGGTAATTCCCTCGGGGGTACCAGCATAGTTACACCACCCTCAGAAGCTGATGTCAAGCAGAGTGTAGCTACTGCCTTGTGCTCTCCATTGCCCGCTGTTGCTGATAGAAGGCCATGGCGCGGTTTTGTAAGGCTAGGCCGTATAAAAAAACACCCCCTGCCAAGCGAAAGCCGTCTATAGGCCGTTTTTTTGAAATGGCGCCAATAGTAGGCGGTCGAATCACTTCCCCTCTTTGCCATCCCCAATGATCCGCCAATCTGAATTTGCGATTAACTTTTCATCGACACTCCTGTCTCTGCTTTGCCACATCCGCACTCTCTTTTCGATGATCTCGGCAGACTTTTCACACTTTCTCGCCGGATCGGCGGCTAAATACGCATTATACAATCTTTCCCGCCGCTTTGGGTCTTTTGCGTTTCTAAATTTTTGGTACAGCGCCGCCGCGGCGCTAGCATTAAGGCCTGCTGTTTCGATTTTCTTCAATCGCCGCTCCATTTCAGTCATTCGTCCCCTCCTCGGCCTCTTCCTTGGCAGCCTCTAGTGCCTGGAGACGGTCTTCCAGTTTTTCAATTTTCTCGTTCCGTAACACTTCGGCACAACTAGTCAGTATGAACGTGAGAGCCCGATAATACTGCACGCGCTCACTGTCAGCCCCAGCCCCTTTCGCTTCTTCATAAACTCGAGCAAGTTCCCGCCTAATCCCTGCAAGGCTCGAAAGCCTCCGCACAATTGCAGGTTTTTTTTCAAAAGAGATTTCTGTTTTGTCCATGTTTTTCAACCCTCCTCGGCGTTTTCTCGTTTTCAATTTGCGCGATTTGACGCCGTTTTGCGTGCATTTCTTTGTTTTTGCGCTCAGGATAACCCAAGCTCGCTGTCCCCTTCATTGTTTTTAAAAATTGCCGGCCAGCCCGCGGCAGGCCTGCCAAGTCGTATTTTTGGCGGATCTATACCTTGATCGCCCTCGTTAGCCTGTTTGATATTTTCAAGATACCCACCATCCAAAAGGCCAACCTGCTGCATGTAGTTTTCCGCCGCCGCGATTTTTTGCGGATCCATGCCCTTCGCTGCACATGCATTGCGCCACTTTCCAATCGGTACTTTGCCAACCTCGTTTGCAGCCTTCAAAAGCTCACTTGCCGTTTTACTTGCTAAAAGAAGATCACTATCAGAAAGCACACTCGGATCATTTTCTAGTACGGTAGTACGGAAAACAGGGGTTTTGATATTGATATAGGAAAAATGGCATTTTTCTAATGTCGATCTCAAAGTACCGTTCTTCCGTACTTGCGTACTGAAACCGGTATCTTCCATGTTTGCGCTTTCCACATTGAATAACATTTCTTGCGATTCGCTGCTGTTTTCTGCTTCGCTGCTTGTATCCGGCTCGTTATCGTTGCCATCACGCTCACGGATGTTCACTAGATATCGCACACTGTTCGCAACAGTTTTTTGCATCCAAGGGAACCGCGCTATCAACTTTTGTATGCAGGTTCGCGTCGCAATGTTCTTGTCGCCGGTATAATCGCGGTACAGTTCAAGGATCCGCATATACGGCATGCGCTCGCCGTCAGCCCGTACAAAATGCTCTCGAAAGAAGTCGGCGATCAGGTCGTTTGCATCAATGTAATTTTGTTTCAGTTGGTAGCATCGCTTGCCTTCAAAAGGCCTGCCGCCTGCCGCCCGTACCTTCATGTAGGTTTGTATAAGCATCCGTAAAATCTGCGCACGGTCGGTATCGAAGCCATCCATAATTGCCGCACGGTCTCGCGCCTGTATAAGCCACTCGGCAGGAACGCCCATGTCGATATAGTGGCGTTTCTGCTCATCATTAAAATAGAACACGGAATCGAACGGCACGATAATCAGGCGCTCGGTGAAAGCCGAATCGTTTGCCGGTGAGAAGCTCGGCAGCCGGTTTGTAAACGCTGCAAGTGCCCAGCGCTGCGCAATCTCAAACGCCTGGCGGCCTTTTTCCTCGATAGAAAAACTAGAATTTCCTGTGAGTTTCTTGATCTCGCTCGTATCAAGCGGCGCACTCACCTCATCAACCGCGGCGAAGGTCAGCCCATTGAGCGCAGCCGCCGCGAAGCGCCCCGATCCATCGTGCGAGCGGATAATCGCACCTGCCGGAATTGTGCCGACACGCGCCCCCAGTACGATTTTTAGCCCATCTAGTAGCGTATTTTTGCCATTCGCGCCCGATCCATGCCATAGGTAGAATGTCCTCGATCCCTTGTTTGCCACGGCTAGGCTCACACATTCAAGCGCAGTTCGGCGTACCTCCGGATCAGGGAACACTTCGTCAAGAAACAGCAGGAAACTTGCAGGGATATCCTCGCGCAAGATATCGGCTGTTTTTACTGGTAGCGGATCTTTGAAGTATTCATTATCCCTCGGCGGCCGTGCGATAATCTCTTCGCCGGTGAAGTCGATCACGCCATCGGTGCATGGCAAGCACTCTTGCGCCTCGTTCCATCGCGCTGAAAGGTTCGGTACAAGTACTTTCGCTGCAAAGAATTCAAGCGCGCCATTGATAAAATCGCGTGTTCGCGCTTTCCTTCGTGCAATGCCTGCTTTCGTAAACAGCGCCGATATGGTCGCACCTTCAGCTTCTGCCTTTAGCTTCTCGAACGCCTCGTCAACCGCTGTATCCAAGTATTTTGAAGCAAGATCAAGCATTGAGTCGAGCGGCTCAAAGTATCCCCCAGGTTGTCGCTGCCAGAAACGACCTTGTTTCGGTGCGGTACGCTCAAAAATAATCTTTCCGGCGAATCGCTCGAACAGGCAATCAGCGGCCAAGGAATGGGTCGGTTCTTGCAGGAATTGCTCGATATGGCTTGAAGTACTTGCAGGCAAGCGATCATGCACGGAAGCCGGAAGCTCAATACCGATGCCGCGAAGGATGTTTTCGACAGGAAGTGTGATTTCTGCCATTATGCACCCCCCGCAAGCTGCACAGCAGCCCTCCAAATCTCAGTAAGCGAATATTTGGTGTCGGTAGCTGTTGCCTTGTCCTCTGCCAGCGCGTACAGAAGCAAAAAAGTTTCTGAAAGCTCGCTTATCTCGCGCGGCGTGTCGGAGGGCGGCCCTATAAATCTGGCCCGCACTTCGATAGGCGCAAAATCAAGAAACAATCGCGAAACGAAGATCGCGAATCGCTCAAAGTCCGCAATTTCAAGGTGCCACGATTGGCGCAACCTAATGATCTTGCTCTTGATAGTGAGTTTTTTTTTGTTTATACTATAAGAAGATAAGCCTTTCTGCCCTGCTTCAAGCCCGCCTAGCCCGCGGGCTTCATTTTTAATTGTGTTGCTCATTTTCGCCCCTCTCTGTTCAATAAGCGGGGGTCAATCTTGCAAGATATTTCTATTCCCGTGGATATTTTCGCTATATTACCCTGGTGGATTGTAGCCTTAAGAGTAATTTCCCCAAATAGGGGAGCGTTGTAGCAAAGCTTTTCAACTTCCGGCTTAAGAATTGCAAAGAGTGCATCTGCATCTATGGTAGGGGTATTCATCACTTGCCCCCTGGCATTGTGAACATGCTAGTGGCCAGTCGTTCTAGTGCTTCAACTGGTATGAGAATACGTTTACCGAGTTTGATGTAAGGAATGGATCCGTCGTCTAGACGACGAACAAGGGTCGCGAGGCTGATACGCAGGTACTGAGCAGCCTCTTTTCTAGAAAGGAAAAAAATTTGCTGATTTGGTTCACGCATGGTGCGCCTCCAACACTCCTCCCCTCACTTTGGGGAGAGAATGTTGGCGCACAGGATAAAACAGGGCGCCTTCAGCTCTTCACGGCCCCATACGGAACCAGAGCAACGTTAAGGCAGGGATCAGTTGTCCTTACTCCTGTTCTCCTTAACGTGATATTTATTTTAGCCAACTAGAATTGGCTATGAATCCCTTTTTAAAATCAACATCTCCCTTTATGGTATTCATGCTCTAAATTTAATTGATAATCTAAATATCCAAAACTATGGCCTTCTTCGTCATAAAGTTCTTCATCATAAATGCAATGATGACCCCTCGATGGAACCAAGTCATAATCATACACTGTTATGAGTTTTTCATCCGGCCATTTATTTATCACCTTTCTCACTTTGAGCTCCGAAATGCCGAACATTTGAGCAATGACTTTATTTTTAGCCCCCTCTGCTCGGAGCTTGCGAAAATATTTTGCTGGGTATCTATTTATTTTATACCTCAATACAAACGCATCATCAAAATCATCACTATCCATATGTTTAGTATACTACAAAATCTCATTGCAATGCAAGAAGCTCCATTGTAATCTATGACATTCTTGATAAAAGCTTTTCCTCAATTACTATTCATTGATTTGCCGCGTCCTCAAGTTTCTTGCAAACTGAACCATAATCGATTACCTGGCAAACATGGCTATATCGCTCCATCATTGAGGAGCTCCTGTGCCCAGCAAGAGCCTGAATTTCGAAATCGCTAATACCTGCCAAGCGCCCTAGCGTTACAAAAGTATGTCTCAAACTATGGAAAGTAATGTTTCTCAATTTTTGCGCTTCCTTTTTAATACCAATCGATTCAAGTACACTGCAAAGCCCTGCCCGGAAAAAATTCATACTAACTGGAATATCTCGAGACAAAAAGTTGAATAGTACAAAGTCATCGCTGGCAAGATACGGGGAAACAGTACGAACTGCATTAAAAGCAGAATAAACTGCTCTTGGAATAGGCACACTTCTCATGCTTTTGCATTTAGGCGTTTTTATTCCTTCATTATCAACATAATTATGGTTTACATGAATGATTCTCTGGTTAAGGTCAACATCTCCCCATTGTAAGCCCCGGACTTCACCTCTTCGCAATCCGCAAAATACGCCTAGTAGTATTCCCAGATAAATGCGAGGATCATCATTTCCATTTCTATTGATCAATAATGATACTTCTGCAGGCGTCAATATTCCTTTTTCTTTTATCTCTTCCTTTACTTCTGCTATTTTTGCAAATGGGTCCCGCAACAATTCTTCGCGAGATACAGCATATCGAACTGCCACTCTCATAGACTGCAGCACAGCATTTATTCGCCGTGCGCTCAATCCTTTTTCAGCAGCCCATCGCATCCAGTCTCTAATATGCCCGGGAGTGAGGTCATTAAGAGTTAACTTTCTAAATCCAGGGAAAGGCCGAATGTGCCGACCAACATCATCGTGATTCATCTTAACATAATAGGCCGAAAGAGGTTTTTTCAATACAAGCGCGCGTTCTTTGACATAGCAGCTTGAAGAAGTCCAGAATGATTCCACATAATCCACAAACAGTTGTTTTAAAGGCGAGCTAGAAAACTGGATTGATGAAGCCATTTCACGAGCAACCGTGATAGCCTCATCGTGGCGCTCGCGCTTTCCTTGAGCTAGTACGCCGGTTGAGCGGGCTATAGCATACCGCTGTGTCGCATCATCCCAAAATCGAGCGTACCAGACAGTAGTCCCATTAGCATTGTGGTGTTTGAAAAGTGTGAACAAAGCGTGTTTTTTGGGGCGCATATCCTCTCCTTTTCCATGAAAGTGTCACTTTCAAGTGTCACTTCTGGATAGTCGCATGATATGCCGCCCGTTTTCGGGTAGGCTAATTCTTTGTTAATTCAATATTTGCGGCGAAGAGGACTTGAACCTCCATGCCTCTCGGCACTAGCACCTCAAGCTAGCGTGTCTACCAATTCCACCATCGCCGCAAGCTGATTCGTTTATTTTCTCGTTTATATATACCTGCCTGAACCCAAATGTCAAGAGGCCTTGAGAAATAGGCATCAGAATCGCCAGAAACACCTACTAACAAACACCTATTATGAAGGTAATCTATGAATTCTTTCCAGTATCGATCTCTATAAGCTCTGAAAGATTCTCTCTATGCCAACACAGCGATGGCTTTCCGCCTCTATTCGAAAAAGTGCGCCCATTAACGCAGAACTTCCTTCCGCCGTCTCCATCTTATATGGTATTTGGGTAAGAAATCGGCGTATGCATATATCCCCATTCATGCCTATAACTGAATCTATAGGACCGGTCATACCAAGATCGGTTAGATATCCGGTGCCTTTAGGCAGCACTCTTTCATCTGCAGTAGGCACATGGGTGTGAGTCCCCGCGAATACAGAGATACGTCCATCCAGATACCAGGCTAGAGCCTCTTTTTCTTCACTGGACTCTGCATGGAAATCCAACACAATTATAGCGTTTGGATGATCGCGCGCGGCTGCTGCAAGTAGCTGATCAGCCTTTGCAAATGGGCAATCTATATCGTACATGCTTCGTCGGCCTTGTAGATTCATCACAAGCCATTCGAAGCGGGGAGCTGCACCATTTGCTCGTACAATGGCCGGGTATCCGGCATGGTTGCGCCCACCTACATAAGCGACTCCACAGCCAGGCAATCCCTTAGGGTAATTCGCCGGACGCAATAGCTGTGATTCGCTTTCGAGCAAAACTACAGCCTCTTTTCTCTCCCAGACATGATTACCGCTGGTTATGATATCGACGCCATAGGAACGCATTGCCGAAATCTCATCCGCACTGATGCCAAAACCCTTCATCGCGTTTTCGCCATTTGCAACAACGAGATCCGCTTCGGTCTTTCTTATTAAGGTTGGCAAAAAAGTAAAGAGCGCCCGAAGGCCGGGCGCTCCCACGATATCACCGATCATAAGTACATTGGCGGTCATAGAGCTCATCGCGCGTATTCCACTATCCTGGTTTCCCTGATGATGGTAACCTTGATTCTTCCAGGATAGCGCAAATCTGATTCTATTTTCTTGGCAATATTCTTGCAGAGCTCCTTGGCTTGATCATCAGAAACCTGTTCGTTGCTGACAATAATGCGAAGCTCTCGACCTGCCTGAATAGCAAAGGCCTTTTCTACACCAGAGAAACTCTCCGCTACGGCTTCAAGGTCTTCGAGACGCTTTATGTAGTTATCAAGAGTCTCACGCCGAGCGCCCGGACGGGCAGCAGAAATGGCATCTGCAATCTGCACTATGACACTTTCCGGACAGTTTGGTTCCACATCGCTATGATGAGATGCAATCGCATTTATTACACGGGCATCCTCACCAAATTTCTTGGCAATTTCTGTGCCAATCTCTGCATGGTTCTTGTCGCTATCTGTAACTATACCCTTTCCGATATCATGAAGAAGAGCACCTCGCTTTGCTATTTCGCGATTTAGACCAAGCTCCGCCGCCAAAAGTCCCGCAATAACAGCCACTTCCTTTGAGTGCATCAGTACATTTTGACCATAGCTCGTGCGATAGTAGAGCCTTCCAACAGCTCGAATCAGTTCCGGAGCCATGTTGTGCAGGCCAAGATCAAAGACAACCTTTTCGCCTTCATCGTAGAGCTTCTGATTGATCTCACGAGTCACCTTCTGTATCATTTCTTCAATGCGTGCAGGGTGTATGCGGCCGTCTGCGATGAGCCGTTCGAGCGATATCTTCGCAATCTCGCGTTGAATCGGATCGAAACATGATATGACCACAGCTTCCGGCGTATCATCGATTATTATGTCTACACCGGTCAATGTCTCTAAAGTACGAATGTTGCGGCCTTCACGCCCTATGATCCGACCCTTCATCTCGTCGGAAGGCAGACTTACAGAAGAAATAGTAGATTCAGCGGTCGATTCTGTTGCTATACGTTGAATTGTCGTGATAAGAATATCTTTGGCTTTCTTCTCCGCGGATAGTTGTGCTTCTTGATCGATCTTATTGATCAAGGCCTGAGCATCTCTGCGCGCCTCTTGCTCCATATTTTGTATAATGAGCTTTTTGGCTTCCTCGGCAGTAAAGCCCGATACTCGCTCGAGCTCCGCGGCGTAACGCTCTTCCTGTCCTTCTAGATAGGCCTCTTTTTCTGCTATATTGTTTTCTCTATTCTTAAGATCTGCCTCAATCCTTTCAATAGATGCAAGCTTTGCATCCAGGTTTTCTTCCTTGAGGAGAACGCGCCGCTCATATTTTTGCAGCTCCATTCTCCGATCACGCAGTTCCCTCTCCTGCTGGTTTCGTTCTCGAATGATCTGATCTTTTGCTTCTACCAGGATCTCTTTTTTCTTGGCCTCAGCCTCTTTTATTGCGTCCTGCAAAACACGCTCTGCTTCCCTCTCAGCGGAAGAGAGCCGAAATCTGGCATAGAGCCAGCGGATCATCCATCCTAGAATAAGACCGGCGAGAGGAAGGACGATGTACCCCACTAACGGTGCCATAAGCCCTCCCTATAAAATAATATGCCGTACTTTTGATTATAGCGATGGAGGGGCCTTTGTCAAGTTTGCCTATATTTCCATAATTCTTGGCTTTTTATGGTTTTTTGGTGGCTGAATATGGTCAAATCCCTTGACGATCTAAGAAAAATGGTTTACATTCTGCAGATATAAGTGAAAACTGAGGAGGGACAATCGCCTTCCATAGGTTTTCGGGTTGGAATTGGCTGTTTCATGCATTGTTTTTCCTTTCGTAACACTGGCTTGCTGATGGCGGCATACGCAAGTGCCGGATTTTCTCTTCCTTGTTTTTCTTTCGGAAAGACCAAAAATAATCAAAACAGTTATCTAATTTCTCCTCTGAAGACTATCGGGGCTAATATGTACCTTCCGGTTTTTGCTACAGATTCGCCCTAGGCGAATCAAGCCGGCCTACGTCGAGAGGACGAGGCCTAGATTTGAGGTTTTTCCGAAATGTCTAAGAAAATTTATGTCGGTAACATGAATTACAATACTTCTGAGCGCCAGCTTCAGGATCTATTTGCTCAGTATGGCGATGTTTCATCTGTGAATATAATCGTAGATAGGTTCACAGGCAAAGCGAAGGGATTCGGCTTTGTTGAGATGGAAAATCCAGATGCAGCCAGCGCTGCAATCGCCGCGCTCAATGGTCAGGAATTCATGGGTAGGCAGCTCCGCGTGAATGAAGCGCAGGAGAAGCCCCGCTATGAAAGAGAAGAGACCGGCGGTTACCGAGGCCGCAGATACTAAGACGGTCAAGACTCGCGCCTAATAGCCGCTGGCGCAGGTTTTTCCAAAAGCTACAAAGCCACCATAAGGCCACTAGGCCATATGGGCGCTAAATTGCAGCAAACAGAACCGATGCAAGCTTAGCCTTGCACCGGTTTTTTTTTGGTTTTAGGAAATGACTTAATACAGCCTCAGCGTGCTAGTACGAGGCTTTGATATCATGGCCATACTTGTCCAGATAGGCAATGATATCTATGAATCTCTTAGGGAATGGGGAAGAAAAAATCGATGGTTCTGATCGAGAAGGCAGACGAATTTTGAGCCGATGAGCATGGAGCATAAGGGTAGCTTCGGGAAAGGCTTCATCCTTCTTACCATAGATTGGATCTCCTAGAATGGGACAACCCATATCGGCGCAGTGTACCCTTAGCTGGTGAGTTCGCCCTGTTCTTGGGTATAGAGCAAGCAGCGAATACTTAGAAGGCTTTGTCGCTTTCGAAGCAACACCTACCGATCTATAACCAATATTACAATTCACTTGCCATACTTTGCAGACTCTATATAGAGTGAGAGCATGCTTGCCGCGTCCAGGCTCGCTCACTGCGAACTTTTTGCGATCTCTAGGACTTCGCGCTATCCATGTATCAATTCTGCCTTTCGGTTCAGGAGGCATTCCCCTCACTATTGCAAAGTATTCTTTTCTAGCCTGGTGTTCTCTAAACTGACTCGATAAGAATTCCTGTACAGAAGCTGATCGGGCTACAATGATTACTCCAGAAGTGTCCTTATCGAGACGATGCACAATACCAGCACGGGTAGGAGAAGTAATCGATGAAGAATCCTTAATTTGATTATCTTGGCGGACATTGTTCTCCAACCATAGTACAGCATTTGCAAGGGTACCATGCCAATTGCCAGCCGCAGGATGAGTAACCATTCCCTGAGGCTTATCTATTACATAGACATCTGCATCGCGGTAAATAATCTCAAGTGGTATGGGTTCAGGCTCCAGTTGTTCTGAAATGGCTTCGTTCCATTCAAGACGCAAGTGGTCTCCGTTTTTCAGTTTATGAGAGAGCTTGACTTCTACTCCGTTGCAGAAAAGGCGAGCGTTGCGAGCCTTGAGCTGAGAACGCGTCGTGAGCTTAATTATCTCTGAGAGAAATCTATCAGCCCTTATGGCCACAGATAAATTGGCTGTTCCTTCCCAAACCGGAGATACCAATTCTGTCTTTTGGTCTTCTTTTCTATTACACTGCTTTCGCGGGATGGCCATGAACTCGCTCTCCATATTCGATATTCCAGAGAAAAAGCCCACAGGCCGGGGCAGTAGGCCCTGCCTTGCTTCGATCTTTGGATTCAAGAACTTCTCGCATCATGACTTCTGCTTCGCAAGGGTTTTTTGCCTTCTTTTCGAGTTCTAGAAAGGTTCCCACCAGAGAGCGAACCTGACGCCATAGAAAAGCGTTCCCTGCTATCTGGTAAACGAGCAAGGCTCTTTCCAGGAAAAACACGGACTCGCTTATGAATCGGCATTTTGATTCGCTCTTGTCCTGTGCAGAGGCAAAGGTCGAGAAATCGTGCTCCCCCAGCACCACAAAAGCCATAGAATTCAAAATAGAAAGACTAGGATAGTGAGGGGAAAAATGAGTGTAGCGAAGCACAAATGGATCAGGAGCCATTCCACAGCTCATAAAATAGCGATATCGTCTCAAAGAAGCGTCGAACCTGGCATGAAAGTCAGGCTTTACTTCTTCAGAAGAGAGTACGCGAATATCTCGCGGCAAGAGTCTATTCAAGGCCGGGACGAAACGATCGGCTGGAATCGAAGCGATATCTGTATGAAAACCTGCAACTTGTCCCATAGCATGAACGCCAGCGTCAGTCCGTGCTGATCCTATGACTCGCACTTCGTGTTTATGCATTATCAAAAGCGCTTTTTCGAGTTCCTCTTGAACGGATCGTCCGTTTTTCTGTTTCTGCCAACCGGAAAAATCGCTGCCATCGTAAGCAATTACGAGTCTGATGGTTCGTAATGATGGTTTTGATGTGCAAAAATGATTTTCCTGGGCGTGAATATGCTCTGCCATCTGCTAGCTTCCCTTTTCTAAGATTACTATGGCAACTGCATTGTCTCCTTCGTGAGTCATAGAGATATGAATCTTTCCTCCACCATGCCGCTCGAACTCGCGGCGCGCGTTCCCTTCCAGGCGCATTATGGGCCGGCCCAGATCATCGTTTACAACCGCGACCTCCTTCAGTGCGAAGTTGGCAAGGCCAGAACCGAGCGCTTTGCCAAAGGCTTCTTTTGCGGCAAAGCGAGCAGCCAGGGAAAGGGCAGCGCCCTTTTTGCGAAGGCTCGCGGTCTCGATCTCGGCTGGATGGAAGAATCGCTTTAGTATCCCTGGTTCATTCATCCATCGGCGAATGCGATCGACATGGACAATATCGATACCAATTCCGGAAATCATGGATCGACTCCTTGTAATTTCAATGAAAGGCAGGAAGAACTGGCGCGCCATGCAAGCGAACATTGAGCGCCAGAGGCTCGTATGCTTCGACTTCGAAGCCCTCCGGAGCGCTTACAGTAAGCGGTATAGAGTATAGACCAGGCTTAACTATGCCCTTGAAATCGGCTTGAAGGCTAGCATTATTTGCCAAGGTCTCATCCTGTCCAGGATGTGGTACGAGGGTTATATTTCCAGATGGGAGCGGATCAGAGATTATAAGCGATGGATCGAGATTGTTAATGAATATAGGCACATTCTTTAATGTAAGCCGTCTTTCCTGCATCTGAATCTTCGCAGAGAACTTTACCGTGCTTGTGTCGACAAGCCTTATTAATTCAGAAGGCTTAACAAGAGGCACATTAAGAGAAAAATCGCTGGTCTTTCCGCTAAGCTCTATTATATCTGTGGAAATATCCTTGATACTGCTAACCAAAGTCGTTGGCCCTTCTATAGATATCTCTGATGGCAAGATTTCATAGGAGATCAATACATAGCCTTGTTCCAGAAAACCTTTAAAGGTAGGAGTAATAGCCACGCGCTTTGCAGCCAGGCGCTCAAAACTGATGGGTATTTCTGAGGGATCCGCTCTTAACTCTAAGGGATCGATATTCAGAGCATCCCCTCGCCTCTCGAGTTTGACCGGAACCCTGAATACGCCTTCGGAGCCATAACGTGCCAGATCAAGACTCGCGACTATATCCGATTCCCGGACTCTATAGATTTGATCACGGTCACCGCGGATTATCACACGGACAGTCTTTGGATATTCCGTGGCAGGCACATAGCTGTGCCCTTCAGAGATGTTCAGTGGCACGATTATAACACGCTGTTCGAGACGGGTGAGATTGTAAAGAAACATTATAAAAATCGCCATAACAAGAGAAATGACCTTAGCCGGCCAATTCTCCAGCAATTTGGAAATCCGGGAATCAAGGCTCATTGGCAACCTCGTTTCCCTCTCTTCTCAGATTCTGCTCTGAGAAGAGAATATGAAGACGTTCCAGAATTTCTTCTGAGGAAAGATCATAATAGAGCTTTGAGTCATAAGCGAGAGAGAGGGCTCCGGTCTCTTCGGAGACAACGAGCACAACCGCATCGGATTCTTCGGCAATGCCAAGCGCAGCCCTGTGCCTTGAGCCAAAAGTCTTGCGGATTTCTTGCTGATCGGAAAGAGGAAGAAAACAACCGGCCGCCGCAAGCCTGCCCTGTGAGATGATTGCGGCGCCATCATGCAATGGGTTGTCGTGTTCGAATACGGATATGAGCAAGCTGGTTGAGATTATTGCGTCAAGGGGAATACCTTTCTCAATGTAAGAGGCTAGCCCAACTTTCCGGGCCATGACTATGATAACCCCGCGCCTTTTTTCGGCAAGATAAACAGAAGCAGATACCGCAGCTTCAATCCAGGAGCTGCGAGCCATAGATTTTTTTCCAAAAATCGATTGGCGGCCAATTTGAATGAATATCCGCCTGAGCTCAGGCTGAAGGATAATGGCAAGACCTATCACCAATCCTGGCGCCAGTATGTTCATGATCCATGTGACTGTAGAGAGCTTTAGGAAAAAAGATATGCCATATATAGCGAGAAGAATTAGCAAACCGCGAATAAGATAGACCGCATCGGTCATTACAAGAAGCTGATAGGTCTTGTAAATCAGAAAAGCGAGAATGCCTACATCGAGCACAGGCCGCACATATATAGTAAAGAACTCGATCAAAGTCGGTGCATTCATTGTATCACCTCATGAAAGGCTCGAAGCGCGTCCACAGTCTCTGCCACATCGTGAACGCGAAGAATCTGAGCGCCATTTAGCCAGGCAGCCAATGCGGCTCCTAAACTGCCCGCGAGCCTGCTAGCAACATCCCTGCCGGTCAGATCTCCAATGAGCTTTTTGCGAGAAAGACCAATCAAAACAGGGTAACCAAGCGAAGCGATATGCTCAATGCCCTTCAAAAGTGAAATATTGTGTTCCTTAAGTTTGCCAAATCCAATGCCCGGATCGAGGATTATCCTGTCTGGGGATATGCCAGCTTCGATTGCACGATGACTTCTGTCTTCGAGGAAAGAGCGTACTTCTTGGAGGCAATCCTTATAGTAAGGATTTTTCTGCATGCTCTGTGGAGTTCCTTGCATATGCATAAGGATGACTGCTGCCTTGGCCTTTGACACGGTCTCGATCATACCCGGTCTTTGCAATGCTTCGATATCATTGATTATATCCGCTCCAGCAGCAAGGGCTGCTTCTGCAACTTCGGGGTGGCGCGTATCGACCGAGACCACCGCGTCGCTCAAGGCTCTGAAGCCATTAAGCACAGGAAGAATTCTTGATAGCTCCTCTTCGGAATCGATTTCCGTAGAACCTGGTCTCGTAGATTCGGCACCAAAATCTATGATTGATGCACCTTGCTTTACCATGTCGAGGGCTGTTTCTATTGCAGCTATCGAATCAGGTCTTCTGCTACCCTCGAAAAAGGAGTCTTGGGTAATATTGACGATGCCCATGATACAGGCTAAGTGTTCCGGCGCTTTGCCAAGCTCGAGTGAGCGCCCGTTCGGAAGTCGTAGCCTGTTCACATCATGCTTTAGCTGCGTTCTATTTGCGCTAATGCGCATGCTGTATCTCGCTGGAAGTAGATAGTGTTCCAGACAAGTCTGTCGGAATTCCTGCCGCTATTTGCTGCTTCGAGATATCCAGGAAATCCAATAGCTCATGCAGAGCCTTCTGTATTCCCTTTGCGTCGAGGCTTGCGCCTGATAGAAGTTCCTCTCTGGTCGCTTGAGGAGGTGGAACCGAACCAAACCCCAGGGATGATATTTTGATCTTTATTCCTCTGCGCATTAGTATTCCCGCCACAGACTCTCCAAGACCGCCGGTCAGCACTCCATCTTCGATTGTCAAGACTCCTTCGTATCGAGAGCAGATTTTTACAAGGTATTCTTCGTCGATTGGTGATATGAATCGGACATTATAGACATCTGCAAAAATCCCTTTTATTGCTAGTTCATCCGATACATCAGTCGCAATATATGAGAGCGGCCCAACAGCCAATATAAGCACTCTTGCATCCTCATGCTCACGCATAAAGACTCCTCTTCCAATCTCGAGCTCTGCTATTGGAAGATCAGGACAAGGTGAGAAAGCCTTGGGATATCGCATCATGCAAGGCATGTCGAGAGTAAGAGCCAGATCTAAGAAAGCCAACAACTCCTCACCATCAGCAGGAGCAAAGAACACCAGGTTCGGCATGGCTTTAAAGAGAACGATATCGTAGATTCCCTGGTGGGTCTCGCCATCTTCGCCAACTGCTCCAGCGCGATCCAGAGCAAACAATACCGGCAGCTTAGCCAGCGCAACTTCCTGGAACACTTGATCTACTGCTCTCTGCATAAAAGTGGAATACACGGCCACCACAGGCCGCAGGCCACCTTGCGCAAGACCAGCAGCGAATGCCACAGCATGCTGTTCCGCAATGCCCACATCGTAGACCCTATGCGGATAGTGCTCCGCTAGCTTTGAAACCCCTGTTCCAGAAGACATAGCGGCGGTTATAGCAACCATACGCGGTTCTTTCTCGGCACATGCTATTAGAGCATTTGCAAAACAGGATGTAAAACTTTCTCCGTGGCTGGTCGTCCCGGGCCCTGGTATATCAGGGTAAGCTGGAACAAGGCCATGAAAACTCTCTGGGTCTTCTTCCGCCTTTTCGAGCCCTTTCCCTTTCTTCGTAACGACATGAACAACGACCGGCCTATTCAGATTACGGATATGTTCAAAAGCATTTATCAATGAGACAAGATTGTGCCCATCGATAGGTCCAACATATTCGAATCCATAGTCGACAAAGAGATTCTCTTTGAAAAATATGGCCTTTATGGCTCGCTTGGTCCTGTTGATAAAGGAAAAAACTGCTCCACCAATACGAGGTATCTTCAGAACCATCGTATCCACACGAGAACGCAAGGATTGATATTGTACAGAGGCTGAAAGCTTCGAAAGATATCTCGATAATGAGCCCACAGAGTTGGAGATGGACATACGGTTGTCATTTAAGACAATGATAAGAGGCAGACTCAATTGACCCGCATTGCTTAGTCCTTCCATCGAAAGACCCGCTGTAAGGGCTCCGTCGCCTACAACTGCAATCACTCTTCCGGCATGACCCATACTCAAGCGAGCCTGAAGAAGCCCAAGTGCCGAAGAGATAGCTGTGGAAGAATGCCCAGTGTCGAAAATGTCGTGTTTGCTCTCTTTTCGCTTTGGGAACCCGGATAGACCCCCATTTCTCCTAAGAGTTACAAATCGAGCCGCTCGACCTGTTAAAATCTTATGAGAATAGCACTGGTGCCCAACATCCCAGACTATTGCATCGTATGGCGATTGAAATACTCGATGAAGCGCAATAGTAAGCTCAACAACCCCAAGATTTGATGCAAGATGACCGCCATTGCGCTGTACGGTCTCAATTATGCTAAGCCTGATTTCCCGTGAGAGGCACCGCAAATCAGCCATTGATAGGCCCTGCAGGTCGGCTGGTCCAGAAATCTGATTAAGCAAGGACATTTCGAAACAGTCTATCACCTATTTCGGAAGATTTCCAGCGGGATTTTAAGCGATCTTTGCTGGAAATTATCATGCGCCTATTGAGCAGTCTTCGCATTGAGCAGCCTTCGCATAAGGAAATCGTCAAAACCTTCTAAGTCTGCTTGTGTCCACAAGCGCACCATTGAGACTATTGAACCTTACATCTCCCTTGACAATAACGGCTATATAATTTGAAAATGGCATCATGGAGATTGAACTCAGAATACTGCATCTATGTCGAAATATCGACTATGTCCATATCGATGAGCCTCTGATTATCGCGGCAAAGGCTCTATCGGATATTCTCTGTTGTCAGTCTGAACTGCTGCTGGAATTTGAAGAAGAAGGACTTTCCACGATGACTGAAGACGGACCAAAGGTCTTTGACACGCTCGAGCCATCAGCAGTATATCGTTTGGCAGAAAGTAAATATATAGAACAAACGGCTTTAAATAATATAGATCTCGGAAGGACTTCGCCGTTCTCTCTTGGCATAGGAGAGTACATATTTTGTCAGCAGGATATGGATTGCACAGAGGGGGAATGGCGCCTAAAGTCGCTCCTTGAAGAGGCTATACGCGAAGTCTGGTGGCAAAGGGTCGAATGTGAAGGCTCATGGTTTTTGCGCCTTGTTCCTGAGGATGACCGCGTAGCGGTTCAGGCTCTTAGAAGAATGAAAGCAAAATAAGCCTAAGTCTGTTCCAGCACGGCATAGATACGCCGCACTCCCGCACTCGAAGACTGTTCTTTAATGATCTTGATTTTTCCTATCTCACCGGTATGCGAAACATGAGGACCTCCGCATACTTCTTTCGAAAAATCGCCCATGGTGTAAACCTTTACAATAGGCTCATATTTCTCGCCAAAAAGCGCAATAGCCCCGACAGACTTTGCTTCCTCTGGAGGCATCATCTCCATTGTCACAGGAAGGTCTCTGGCAATTTGTTCATTTACAATTCGTTCTACAGCAGCGATTTGCTCTGGTGTCATAGGCGCAGGATGGGAGAAATCGAATCGTAAGCGTTCGGCGGTGATGTTCGAACCCTTCTGAGCAACATGGTTTCCGAGTACCAGACGCAATGCTTTATGCAAAAGATGGGTTGCGCTGTGGTAACGCGTTACAATTTCCGAATTGTCTGCCAATCCTCCCTTGAAAATCTGTTCGCTTCCCACCCTTGAAAGCTCTTGGTGCTTCTTGAAGGCTTCCTCAAAACCCAGCCTATCTACCCTAAGTTCATGTTCTGCTGCTAGCTCTTCGGTAAGTTCAATGGGAAAACCGTAGGTATCATATAACTTGAAGGCAAGCCTGCCCGGCATGATTCTATCTGGATTCTTTAGGAGATTTGGCAGGATTTTCTCGAATTCATGCTCTCCTTTTTGCAAGGTCTCTAAGAATTTTTTTTCTTCTCGCTCGAGCTCTTCGTAAATTCGGCTGGCATTCTCAAGCAATTCAGGATATGGGCCCTTGTAGATGTCGATGACAGCCTGAGCAGGCTTGGAAAGGAAGAGTCCATCTATGCCGAGCTTTCGTCCATGACGAACGGCACGACGGATCAAACGCCGCAACACGTATCCAGCCCCAATATTGGATGGCAAAACAGCTTTAGGGTCTCCAAGAATAAATGTCGCTGCACGAATATGATCTGCAATTATCCGAAAACCTCGATCGATTTCGGGATCGCCGACTGAGGCTCCATAAGTCTTGCCGGTAATAGATTCAATGACCTTCAAGATTGGGGTAAAGGCCTCGATTTCATAGACCGACTTTTTCCCCTGCAGCATGGCAACAGTACGCTCAATTCCCATGCCCGTATCGACACAAGGGTGGGCAAGAAGCTCATAGCTTCCATCTGCCTTCTTATTATATTGCATAAAAACATTGTTCCAGATTTCAAAGTACTTGCCACAATGACAGCCTGGTCTGCAATCCGGACCACAGGCAGGTGCGTCTGTGTCGATAAATATCTCTGTGTCCGGGCCGCATGGACCTGTCTCTCCTGCCGGGCCCCACCAATTATCCTCGCGTGGAAGAAAAAAGATTCTCTCTTCAGGGATGCCGACACTTTTCCAGATTTCAGCCGACCGATCGTCTCTCGGCACCGATTCGTCGCCGGCAAATACGGTAACCGAGATCTTAGCAGGATCTATGCCCAGATACTCAGGGCTTGTCAGAAATTCATAGGACCAATGTATGGCCTCATTCTTGAAATAATCGCCCAAAGACCAGTTGCCAAGCATCTCGAAAAAAGTAAGATGACTGGAGTCTCCGACCATATCTATGTCTCCGGTGCGAATGCACTTCTGATAGTCGGTCAGTCTCTTGCCAGCAGGATGTGGTTCGCCAAGCAGATATGGCACGAGAGGATGCATGCCTGCGGTTGTAAAAAGTACCGTTGGATCATTTTCGGGAATGAGCGACTTCCCGCTAATCTCAGCATGGCCTCTAGCCTTAAAGAATTCAATGTATTTTCTGCGCAGTTCATCGATTGTAATCATAGCGTGGCAAGTGTAACGAAAGGCCTATGAGCAGGTCAATGAGCAAGAATCTCAATTTTTGAAAACTACTATGTTGCTGAATGAATGTTCATTCATTATAATAATGAGCGATAGTATCAAATGTGAGGAGAACTATGCGAATCTTAGTGACTGGTGGATTTGGGAATGTTGGAACAAGTGCAGTCGGTGCCCTGTTGGCCAAAGGCCATGAGGTGCTTATTTTTGAGCAACCTTCTGCTCGTTCGAAAAAGCAAAAAAGAACACGAGAACTGTTGAAAAATGCGCATCATAGGCTGACGATCTTCTATGGAGATATTACTGACAAAAAAAGCCTACAGGATGCTATTTGTTCTGCTGGAGTCGGAGGAATAGATGCGATAATCCATCTTGCAGCCATAATACCTCCCTTATCCAATCAAAAACCATTACTCGCAGAAGAAATCAATGTTGGGGGAACGAGAAATATCATAGAAATATGCAAGAGTCTTGCGGTGCCTCCACGAATTGTCTTTGCCTCCAGTGTCTCAATATACGGAGATAGGCTTGCCAATCCATGGATCTCGGCGACCGATCCTCTTGATCCCAACGACAACTATAGCATCACAAAGAACAAGAGCGAGAACCTGCTTCGAGAAAGTGGCCTTCCCTGGGTAATTTTGAGGTTATCGTATGTAGTATCCAGCGATTGGCTTCCCTTTGATCCTATGCTCTTCGACGTGCCTCCCTCAACGCACTTCGAGGTTGTGCATACCGAGGATGCTGGCCGCGCTTTTGCCATGGCTTGCAGTCTTTCCAATATTGAAGGTCGAACATTCAATATAGGCGGAGGACCAGCCTGCCGAACAACTTACAGAGCCTATCTCGATAGGCTTATGAGGGCGTTTGGCCTTGGAAATTCTTCATTTCTGTGCGATGAGATATTTGCCAGAGGAGACTTTCATTGTGGTTGGTTTACAGATTCGGAAGAGGCTGAAATGCTACTGCATTTCAGAAGTAAATCGCTCGAAGACTATTATTCAGAGGTTGAATGGCGCACAAGGTTTATTCGCCCTTTGGGCAGCATAGCCGCAATGGCCGTAAAGCCCTGGATCCGCTCACTCAGTCCCTATCGGGCAAAGGCTGACCGAGCGCATTCTCCATTAATTGTCTCAGGAAAGCCCGAATATCGGCAGCATTGATATCGATATCTGTCTTTGAAGTAATCCTGATCGTCTCGAGCGCTCCCAAAAGAAATACCATTATGCCAATACGATAGAATTTGGCGTCCAGAGGAACCTCGAGGGAAACAGAAGAGTCTTCGACCAACTTGGAGATCATGGAACTTAGGTACTGTAGCTTCTTTTCAAGCCTGGCATTGGAGCTTGCCCCAGCTAGCAAAATCATAATGAGTTCAACATCGCTGAAGAGCTTTGGAAGCGCTTCATCCACCAAGAAGGACAATGCGCAAAGCGATTGTCCTATACCATCGTCCTGCTTTCCAGACTCCATGATTGAGACCATCCTGTCTTCTACCCAAACCCGATACTCGTCCCAGCCTTCTTCTATAATCGTCTCTATAAGCGATTGTTTCGAAGGGAAATATGTATAAATACTACCAACGGAAATGCCAATCTCTTTGGCTATTCCATTCATCGAAACACTCTCCCCTTTAGTAGCAAAAAGCCTCTTTGCAGTCTCAAGAATAAGCGTTCGCTTCTCTTTTGTTTTGACGCGAGCCATTATCTATAATCTCCTTTATTTGCACAATCAAAACACAATACTATCGGAAAATCAACACATTGCAATATATATTCATAGGAGGTTATCGTAATTTAGCTAAATATTAATTCTATTATGAGATAAATATTTTCGCGCTTTGGAGCATTGACATTTTTTATAAATCGACATTATTATCTTGACAACTTTTTATTTATGGGCGCTAATTATATTGAGGTTCGGGAGGATATTCCGAATGGAGTCTGATAGTAATTCAAATAGTATTAAAAGAAAAAGAGTGATAAAGCTTGTATTTATTGCTTCTTTCTGTATTGCATTATTATTTGTTATTTCTAGAGCCGCAAGGTTATGCGAAACCATTTCAATTTATAAATCAAATAATAAATCATCAAGTATTATGTTCTCAATAAATATCGGTAATATCAATAATTATGATGATCCAATTCTGAAGCTTTATACTAATCCTAAGACAAAAAATGAAGTCCTTGATTTCTTTTCTGCTATAACTAATTCGGAACGTGTAGCTAGAGCGATTTTGGATAATGCCGTGGCTCATAATATGCGACCTAGTCTTGCTTTTGCGGTTGCCTATGTCGAGAGTCGATACAATCCAAGAGCTCGTTCTACCAATCGAACGGGTACACTCAATAGTGGTCTTTTCCAGCTCAATTCATCGGTATATGGCAAGATAAGCGAAAAATCGATCTACGATCCATATCAAAATGCAAGACTCGGGATAGGCCATCTTCAAGAATATATCAATCTAAATGGCGATGAATTCTCTGCTCTTGCAGCATATAATGCGGGAATAACCAGAATCTCAGAAAAAGGCATTCCTGGTGTGACCTTTAGATATATTTCCGAAGTATCTATTATGGAACACAAAATTATGAACTTTTTTATCGCTAGCATTGCTCTTAGCGAATCAATGAAGCTTTAGTCCTCTTTGTTCTCAATATTCCGTTCAAAATTTGGATTCAGCATATTATCGACAAAAGGAGTAAGCGCTTCCTGTAATCCTGCCGCTTCCTTTCGCCCAAGTACCACGAGACGAAATACAGCAGCCTCTACAAGTGCAAAGAACATCTCCACTGTTCCTTTTACGGAAGAAGATTCCTTGAATTCACCACACTTTATGCCTTCGATAACGATATCTGCAAGAATATGACGCATGCGGACGGTTCGACGCCTTACTTTTTCGTCTGGATTTCCTCCAGAAGCTTTTAGTCTCAGCAGATAATCCATGACTACCGAGAGCATTTTCGATTCTCTCTCGCAGGCTTCAACCAAAATTTCGCTGATCTTGGTAATCTTCTCACCATTTGTTAGGTGCTGGTCCCGGGCAATAAGCGCTATCTCCGCTTCGAGAGAGGAGAGAAAACGCTTAATACTCTCGTTGAAGATCTGTTTTTTGTTGTCGAAATAGAGATAGAGTATCGTTCGAGTGATCCCGCATCTCTCGGCGATCTTCTGGAAAGTAGTATCTGCATAACCTTCTTCTACAAACACATCGAGAGCTTTTTCCAGAATTTCCTGCTTTCTCTTTTCGTGGGCGACCTGGCTAGACAAATCGACCTCCTTTGTCAAATTGTTATCATAACAGAAGATCTGATCTTAGTATATCTTCCGATATGAATTCCTGTTCCTTGCGTTGCTTGCGGCATAAATTACTAGTATAGTTGATAAAGGAGCTTATCGATGGCTTTACAGATCCTCAGAGAATTCCGCTCTCAAAATATTCCTCCCAAGCACCTTTGGATGCCTTCGGGAGCTATCTCTCTGCCCGATGCCGTATCCGCACGCTTTGTGGCTCAGAAATATAAGCTGTCTGCAGGAGAGCTGAGAGCTCTTTCTTTGATCGGTGAAGCCTTCAGGATTATCATCGACCTATATCGAAAGCAATATTCGAAGTTGCTAGAAGAAATTGCGCTTAAAGCGTTCGCCTCCACAGAAGACAACAAGGCGCTTTGGGAGGTGCTCCAGGAATTGATTACAGAATTTCCCCCCGCTCCCATCTACGATGGTCTTGCCGAACCCAAGGATTGGCTAAAATCCCTGAGTCCTGTTGGCGACGACTCCAGTAAGCCTAATCTAGAACTTGCGATAGAGCAGCTAATTTTGGTTCGTCTTTTTAACGAGAATCCGGCATTCTGGCCATATCGATCACTCTTCGATGACGGGGTCTCTCCGGCAGGGGCCACATTGCCAGATTCTATCTCTGCAAAGACTCCTTACCTACAGGTTTTTGCTCGTCTCGAAGACGCTCTCAAAACCTTGCCAGGCTTATCTTATGGTGGCGGGAAATCTCTCGACCTCATAAATTTTCTGCGAGAACCATCCAGGCACGCACCTGCTTCGCTAAAGGACCAGCTCGAATGGATAATCAAGAATTGGGGAACTCTTTTGGGCGATTTTAAGCTCAGCCTCCTTGCTGGAATAGACATGATCAACGAAGAGACCAGACCGCATTTTCCTCCAGGGCCGGGGCTTGCTGTTCCCTATCAGTATAGAAGCAGCTTCCATGAATATGAAAAATTCAGCCCCGACAAGAACTGGATGCCTTCTCTTGTGCTTATTGCAAAAAATGCCCTTGTCTGGTTACACCAGCTTTCAAGAACTTACTCAAGAGAGATATCCCGCCTGGATCAGATTCCCGAGGAAGAGCTCATAATCATGGCCGAGCGAGGGATCAATGGATTATGGCTTATCGGAATCTGGCAGAGAAGTCCAGCAAGCGAAAAAATAAAAAAACTCTGTGGAAACTCAGAAGCAGCCGCTTCGGCTTACTCCCTATTCGACTATGAAATCAGCCCTGAGCTCGGAGGCTGGGAGGCACTGGACAGGTTGCGAGAGCAATGTGGACAATATGGCATAAGGCTGGCGGCCGATATGGTCCCTAATCATACGGGGATCGACTCGCTCTGGATACGTACAAGGCCTGAGCTATTCATGAGTCTGCCATACTGTCCATTCCCTAGCTATAGCTTCAATGGTCCCGATCTTTCCGGAGATCCATCTATTGGGATTTGGCTCGAGGATCATTATTACAATCGCGGCGATGCTGCGGTCGTCTTCAAAAGGCTCGATCGTCATACTGGAGAAGTCCGGTACATTTACCATGGCAACGATGGAACAGGCATGCCCTGGAATGATACCGCGCAGATAGACTTTCTAAACCCGGCTTCGCGCGAGGCGGTAAAAGAGCGAATCCTGTCTGTTGCGGCTCATTTCAACATAATCCGATTCGATGCCGCGATGGTGCTCGCAAAACAACACATAAGGCGCTTATGGTACCCGGCGCCCGGGTCTGGAGGCGCAATTCCCTCGCGCTCAGATCATGCTATGAGCGAAGAGGCCTTTGACAAGGCAATGCCAAATGAGTTCTGGCGAGAGGTAGTAGACCTGTGCGCGGAAAAGGCTTCGGATACGCTTCTGCTTGCCGAGGCTTTCTGGCTTATGGAAGGTTATTTTGTACGAACCCTGGGTATGCACCGCGTATATAACTCAGCCTTTATGAACATGCTCAAAGACGAAAAAAACTCATTGTATCGCCTGACCATCAAGAATACACAGGAGTTCGATCGTGATATTCTAAAGCGTTTTGTCAATTTTATGAGCAACCCAGACGAGGAGACGGCGGTTGCTCAATTCGGCAAAGGAGATAAATACTTCGGTGTTGCCACTATGCTAGCTACTATGCCAGGATTACCGATGATCGCTCATGGTCAAATCGAAGGTTTTACAGAAAAGTATGGCATGGAATATAAGCGCTCTTATTGGGATGAAACGCCGGATAGAGATCTCATCGCACGCCATGAGCGCGAAATTTTCCCGCTGCTTCGAATGCGTCGGCTTTTCTCAGAAGTCGAAAACTTTTATTTATTTGATTATATGCAAGATGATGGAACAATCGACGAAAATGTCTTCGCCTACTGCAATGGCCAGGGAGAGCGGCGAGTTCTAGTATTCTATAACAACCACTGGGAGCGTACTTTAGGCCGAATTCATACCTCTTGCGCTTTTGCCAGGAAGACCGCTGATGGCAAAAAACAACTAAAAACAACGAGTCTAGCCAATGCACTCAAAATCGATTCCTCTCCAAAAAATTATGTCATCATGCATGAGATTCGTTCCGGACTATGGTATATATTCCGGAGCGAAGATATTGCTTCCCGCGGTTTCAAATTAGCTCTGGAAGGCTACCAGAACAAGGTTTTCATCGACATCATGAATGTGCACGATACCGAGGGCAGATACACTAAGCTCTTTGAAATAGTTGATTCGAGAGGAATAGCGGATCTGGATGATGCCTTGCTTGAGGCCGACCAGCCCGAGCTCTATCGATCGCTCCATAATGCGATAAACAGCCTCAGCAGCATAGAGACGATTCAAAATCTCTCGCAGGAAGAAGCTATTCAAAGAGCGACTATTTTTTCGGAGATTTTCTTTTCGAGGCTTTGTGAGATTGCCGGGAGTGATGATACTCTTGCCGCATCCCGCAGCGACTCAGTCCGATCTGCAAGCTCATGGCTTAAGACAGTGCTCAAGCTGCTATATGGGACAACAGAGTCCGATGCAGGCATTGCTGCAGCAACTCTTTGCAATAACAGCAGTGCTTCCAATTCGGAATATCAGCAATATAGGCTGATTCTCTTAATCTATTCATTTATGAGGTCTTTGGTAAAAGCTTTCGCCGCAGATGAACTCAATGAGGAAGTTTCTCGCGTTGTAAAAGAATATCGAATTGCAAAAAAACTCACTGAATCTGCAGTCGGACTGAGTCGCAGAAACGATAGTCACGACACTAAATACCATGTCTCAATATGCGCAGAGATAGCAATAGCCTGGGCGCTGAGACAAGACAAACTTTTCTTTGACACAAGGAGAACAATCGATTCGACTCTGACTCCGAACAAGCGTGCACAAGAAATTTGTGCCTGGGCTTTTTCCGATCCTTTAATGCGCGAAGCTCTCAATATAAATCAGTATCGTGGAACAGAATATTTCAATAAAGAGCGTTTTGAGACTTTTGCAAGTCTCTTGCCTGCTTTTGCATGGATCGATTCGATTCAAGAAGAAACCAAGGAAAGAGAATGGAAAGAAGATCCATCATGGAAGGAAGTTGCTGAAATACTGAAAGAGAATGCGATTGTCGCAGGTTATAGGACAGGTATAATGCTCGAACTCATGGCATCTGTAGCGCAAACATAGAGATGCGCTTAAGACAAAGACCTTTTTAGGAAAGATCATTTAAGTTATGCCAAAATCTGTAGATTCGACCAAAATAGCAGAGGGATATAAATCACTTTTAGGAACTCCGCTTGGTCGCGATATCTCACAACACCTGCAAGATGAGAATATTGTCTTTGTTTTTCCTTCTCAAGATACCGCCGATTCCTGGGCACGCGCCGTTGTATATTCCGAAATATCCAGAGCGGTGGCTCTAAATCGTTTTTTGGGTTTTGATAATTTTCTGTTATATGTGGCAAAGGCTAATGAGCAAGATGATCTATCGGTGCTAAAGCCTATCCACCGCTGGATCTGGGCTATGCAAATCCTTTCTAAAGAACAGAAAGGAGAAAGAAAGCCCGGTAAAAGACTATCTACTTTGCTTCCTTCTATGGAAATCTCGACTAAGAATCTTACAAGGCTCGTACGCCTCGCGCCCTATCTATTCGAAATAGAAATGCTAACCAAAGACAGCGCTGTGCTAGATGCGTCTCCATGTCGCTTCATAAAAGAAGAATTTGAAGAAATGAGATTACTGGCTGAAGACTACATCGATTTTCTTGATCGCGCTCGACTTAGAGATTCGCATAGGCGCCCTTTGGTCTTGCCACCGTTTATGAAAGTCCGAGCTTATGGACTCAGAGATGATTTTATCCGATTTGGACTGATAGATTCAGAAGAGTTGGGCGATGGAAATATCAATTTCAGGGGGATTTTAGGCGAGGAGACTGGCCACGAGAAATCCTTAAGTGCCAAAGAAAGGATTGCTTTCCCGGATATCTTCACACAGGAAAGAGGAGAAAAGGCTCCGATGCTCTACCATCAATTCAACTCCTCGCTTGTGGAAATCGAATGGATACTGGAAGAAATATCGAACGAAATCGAACAAGGCATCGAGCCTGAAGATATCGCTATATCTGTATGTGGGCTAACTGCAAAAAAGGAAGCGTGGATTCGTCAAATTGCCGCGGAATATGGTGTTCCAGTCTCTATTCGCCGGGGTAAGCCACTATCTATGTCGCCATTTGGCAGGGTATTGATGGCAATTCAGAATGCGGCTCGTGAAGGCTTGACTCTGGAAAGCCTCGATGCATTTGCCGATCTTGCCAATATTACAGGACGGGACCCGGAAGCCTGGAAAGCTCTGCGAGATACGGCCTTATCATTGCGCCTTCCTTCGCCTTCTCCGAGTGCCGCATACATACACAGTCTATGGAAAGGCGCTTTTGGGACAGACCAATGCCCCGAATCGACGGCTCAGATTTACCAAAGGCTCTGGGAAAGCATCTTGTCCATAGCCAGGGCAGACTCTTTCTCCAGGCTCTATGATCAAATAATCGGTTTTCTTGAGCGTTGGATCGATACAAGTGGATTCGGAGCCAATATACAGACCGATCGCTCGATGCGTCTTACTCTAGATGAACTACAGAGTTGGATAGACCATGAAAACATTTTCACAGACCTCTCTATTCCGCCATTTGAGCTCTTTTTGACTGTGCTCGAGTCAAAAAGCTATATTCCTTTGGTGGAAGAGAATGCAGTGTATATATACGACTTTGATACCACAGCGGGAATTGCAGTGCTTTCCCATTATGTCGCGGGTGCCTCGCAGGAGGGTTTGGCTTCTTCGCTCAAAATCAAGAGCGCCCTTCCACCGGAACTTACGGGCATTCTCCAACAAGAAAAGACCGATAAGGCTCACGAAGTCTTAAATCTGCACCGGGTTTCTCCAACCCAGTTCTCTTTTGCAGCCAAGGGATTTGAAGATTATGAGACGGCCTATCCGCTATTCCCTCTTCCAATAATGATTGACCCCAATGCAGAGCGTGGACTTCGAGCTATCTTAATTTCTAAAGAACAAAAAAACGCTACAGAGAGCTATTCTCATCCAGAACCTATAGAGCCAACAGTAGCATGCAGTTTTTTGAACGCAACTAAGAGCTTCGATTCGGAAAAGAATTTCGCGATTTTTAGCCCTTCTTCGCTCAAAGAGCTATCGCAGTGTGGCTTTCGCTGGTTTGCAAGCAAGATCGACCTGGTAGATGTCTATTCAAGGGACGATAGCGCCATAGCCATCGGCAACTTATATCATAGCGCCTACAGACGCGCCATCCAAGCACTTCCGCAAAATTTTAAGAATGCCGAGACGGATGAGGAATTTCGGAAGACTATAAACTCAGCCCTAAGTATAGAAGCCAAAAGAATTCTCCTCCAGTATGGCAGTGGACTTCAGCCTATTTTGTCTGCGCTTTTCCCGCGTGCAATTCACAGACTAAATGAGCTTTGGAATTTCGAACGAACGATGTTTTCGGCCTATGAGCGCGAAGGGTTCGAAATGAGGCTTCAGCATGAATTTTCGGAAGAAGAAGCAATCCTTGAGGGCAGGATCGACTGCCTTTTCAGCAGGCAAGATGAGAGCTTAGGAAATATAAAATGTTATGTCATAGTGGATTATAAAAAGAATCGTATACCATCTATATCTAAAATGAGAGTCGGTGTAATGCCTTCTGACTATGAAGAGTTTGCATCCTATGACGAAAACCAAGAGAAAGAAGACGGATATGACAGCAGTGCATTTTTTCTCGAGGAAATCCAGGTACCTTCTTATACTCTCCTGGTGGAAACCTCTTGGGGTCGCGTGGAAGGAGCTTTCTATTGGTCCATCGAAAAAGCGGAAGCTGTCGGATATATCAGGCCTCCTACAGTGCCTAAAATGAGATCGGCGTATGCTTACAGCAAGGAAACGGATTTCCAGCGTTCCGCGCTCCGCGATATGCTGCGAGTGGCTTCTTCAAAGGTGAAAGCTGGGAATTTTCTTGATCTTGCGCTGGATCGCGCGGTCTGTGAGGACTGTGAGTTCAAACCGCTTTGTAGATTCTGGTATTTTCTGGAGCTATAATGATATCGCACCATGATTCCTTCGATATTGAAGCGCTCAAGCTCGACGATTTTCAAAAAAAGGCCGCTTATACCGAGGATACAGCCATCGTTACGGCTGGAGCAGGGACAGGCAAGACAAGAGCTCTGGTAGGCCGTTTTCTATATCTTGTGCTCCAGAAAAATGTGGATCCAGAGCGTATATTGGCACTCACCTTTACTCGTAAGGCAGCTGCCGAAATGTTCCAGAGAGTCCAACAGGCATTAAGCCCATTTGCTAATGACCGTCCGAATCTCGCCAGAAGTCTTATGCAAACGCATATTCAGACACTAGACTCTTTCTGCCATGAAATCGTGGCTCAAGCTGCTGTTCTATATGGCTATACTCCAGATTTTCAGATCGACGAGAGTAAGTGCGCACGCATTGCAGAAAAGACCGCATACCGATTTGTCCTCGACAATCAGAAAAAAGATGGGATCGAAAGCCTAGTTTTTGCCTTTGGCTTTCAAGCCGTGGTTCAAGACCTTTTTGCATCTTTTGGAAGGGCAAATGTCGAACCGCATTGGCAAGGCAAGCAAATCTGTCACGCTTCGGCTCGAATCGGAGAACAGGAATTCAAGAAAGCCGCTGAAGAAATTGCAGAGAAAATACACGATATTGCACTCAATATTCTGGAAATCGCTAACCAAAAACCAGGCAATTACGCAATACAT
>Ga0302236_1000336_pt1 | contig 46840 bp, 38 predicted proteins | sample AAG_UR_Gly_MG_FD_193509 | JGI IMG/M metagenome (GOLD analysis project Ga0302236, IMG submission 193509) | Enriched activated sludge microbial communities from anaerobic digester in WTTP, New Holstein, Wisconsin, United States - AAG_UR_Gly | ecosystem: Engineered > Bioreactor > Anaerobic >...
CTTAAAACGTCCGGAATAGGCTGGATCCGAGACAGCTTCCTCGAGTTTTGCCAGATCAAGGCCATCGTCTGCCCCCAGGGGGATTTCCATTATCTCACAAAAAGTCTGTCTCCACATGATTTCATTGGAGTGATGTTCGTAAGGGCCCACAAAAACGATTGGACTATGGGTGCGGAAGTGGTTCAGCAAGCGTTTGTCGCACTCCGCTTCGCCAGAATAATCACCCAGGCAGGCTTTGATGTCACGCTCAAGATTTTCCTTAGTTGCGGGAGGGCAATAGACGCCCAGGATCTGTTGCAGCTTTGTAATGGCTCCGGTGGTGCCTGATCCCGCAAAGATTATTCTGCCGTCTGGCCCTGCATTGACAAGCCTTTTGATGACCTCCTCAGACTCTCTATACAGCTTGGTCGTGACAGATCCCGAAAAGTCGTCTTCCGTATGAGTGTTCGCATATATTTGCAGGATTCTCTGGATGTGATCCTCTATGCTTTTCAGGGCTCTGCCGCTGGCAGTATAATCCGCATAGACCAGAGGCCTTTCTCCAAAAGGAGTGCTAAAGCCGATATTGCGGCCGATGATGTCATCCCGCAACCATTCCAATGAGTTGATCTTATCCCTCACATCCATGTTCCTTTCCTCGTGGTTAATATTTGCATACAAAAAACGGTATAACCAAAGCTGATACCGGATACCATTGGTCAGGAATTGAGAATATCGTCAATGAAAAAATAGTTGCTGTTTGCATTGCTTTATTTGTTTTGCAGTTTATTATCCCTGGAAGAACTTCTTATATGATTCCCTTCCATGACAACCATGACAACCATGACAACCATGACAACCATGACAACCATGACAACCATGACAACCATGACAACCATGACAACCATGACAACCATGACAACCATGACAACCATGACAACCATGACAACCATGACAACAAATGCAACAATGCACCCACTGCACCCACTGCACCCACTGCCCCTGACTCCCAACTCTCAACTCTCAACTCTCAACTCCAAATGCCCTCCGGCTCCCTCATCACCCCCGGCTCCGCCGCCCTCCGCGAAAAGCAGGAACGCGTCGCCCTCCGCCGCGCCCAGCTTTGTGAGGAACTGGATTCCCTCCTCAAACGCGAAAAGATCAGCCTTTCCCGGGGCGTCGCGGACTATCTGGAGCTATACAACAACACCGCCCAGCACAGCATCATTTACGCCACCCTGGGCGCTGTATCCCCCTCCACCCTCCGCCGCTGGTACACCACCTGGAAAAAGTCCCGCGACTGGCGCGACCTCGTCCCCCAGTGGAAATCCGGACGCGTCGGCCATGAAGTCCCCCACGATGATTTCTACTGGATCATCGGTGTCCTCCACGACGACGCCAAGCCACCCGTCTCCAGCGCCATCCGTTGGTGGCATCTCAAGCTCCGCAACGAAGGCCGCCCCCAGCCCGTCTCCGACCGCACCATGCAGCGCGCCATTTCTGTCTTCGCCCAGCGCCACGCCCCCCGCTGGGCCTACATGCGCCGCGGCGCCAAATACTTCCGCGAGCACTACCTCCCCTCCATCCTCCAGGATGGCAGCAACGTCAAGGTCGGCGATCTCTGGTACTCCGATGGCTGCACCCTCAATATTAATGTCCTCAACCCCTACACCGGCAGGCCTGCCCGCCCCACCCTCGTTCCCTTCATGGACTACGCCTCCAAGATGGTTATATGTTTCGACCTCGACTTCAGCGAAAACCGCCGCGTGATCGCCTCCTCCTACCGCAACGGCATCTGCCTCTGGGGCTTCGTCCCCCTTTATGTCAAGTGGGATAACGGCCGCGCCTTCCGTAGCCTCCAGGGCGAAAAAATGACCCGCGCCGAACGTGAACTGCTCCGCCAGCTCGAACGTGACGAAATCGCCGAGATCGCGGGCAATATCTACGCCACCGGCGTCCTGGAAATCCTCAATTCCCTGCCCTACAACCCCACCGGAAAAGCTTCCCTCGAACGCTGGTTCGGCACCCTCGACAGCGGCCTTGAACGCTACCTCCCCGGCTACCGCGGCAACAGCATCCCCAATAAACCCGCCCACCTGCAGCGCAACGAAAAACACCTCCAGGCCATCTGCGAAAAACGCAAAGGGAATGAACTCCTCACCATCACCGAAGCCAAAATCCTCCTCGAGTGGTGGATCATCGAGGTTTACGGCATGGAGCCCCATCCCGGCCTGAACGGCCGCACGCCCTGGGAAGTCTGGAACGAGGGCATCCGGCAGATCGACCCCTCCCGCCGCCGTAACCCGGACGACCTCTACTACCTCATGCTCTCCGAAGAGGTCAAAAAGCTGGACCGTGGCGGCGTCAAAGTCCGCGGCCTCTGGTACTACGATGAAGCCCTCTTCGACTACGTCGGCCGCAAGGTCTTCGTCCGCTACGACCAGATGGACGACCGCTATGTCTTTGTCTATGACGAGCTGCGCCAGCCCATCTGCCGCGCCCTCCTCCGCCCCGAACACGATCCCCTCGTCACCGTCCGCGGCTCCGCTGACGCTAAACTCCAGTTTGTCCACGAGATGAAGATCAGGGGACGCCTGGAAAAACGCATCAAAAAAGACTCCGAACTACTCCAGGAAATCACCAGCGACGGCGGCACCTTCCTCCAGGAAGCGGTCCATAAGGTCCGCGAGATGAAGGCACACGCCCAGCTTACCAACACCAGCCACGCCATCCCCGAAATCCCCGCCACCGGCGCCGCGCCTGAACCCAAACCGGAACCGGAACCCGAAGACAAACCCAATGAGCCTGTCCTCCCGCCTGACTACCTGGACGCCCTCGGCATGGGGGATAGCTAAATGTCAAAAAAAACAATATCTATAGAGAGGTAAACCCATGAAAACCCACATCCTGGCTCCCACCAAAAACGTCCGCCGCGGGCTCGACTGCCTCCGCTACCTCCAGGCCCGCCCCGTGGCCCACCAGGTCGGGCTCGCCATGATCTACGGACGCCCAGGGCTCGGAAAGACCCAGTTCTCCATGCGCTACGCCATCGAAAACAACGCCGTCTATCTCTCCGCCCTCAAAGCGTCCTCACCCAAAAGCTTCGTGATCGAGCTACTCCGCGCAGTCCGCGCCGTCTATGAACCTCAAAACGCCGAACCGATCCGCGGCACCAGGGCCATCCTCTTCCGCGAACTCCTGGACTCCATCAACCTCCACACCACCAAAGCCCACCTCCCCGTTATCATCGTGGACGAAGTGGACAACATCCTCCATTACCGCCACGAGGATATCGTCGGCATGCTCCGCGATATTGCGGACAACACCGTAGCCTCCGTCGTCCTCGTCGGCATGCAGCAGCTACGCGATAAAATCGCCAAACTCAACACCCACTACTACAACCGCTTCATCTACTTCGCCGAGTTCCGCCCCATCGACAACGAAGATGCCCGCCTACTCTGCCAGCAGCTCTCCGATATCACCATCGCAGACGACCTCGCCCGCTTCACCAACGAACGCGGCCAGGCCAATGGCGATGCCCGCAAGATAGTCAAGGCCATCCGCCTCTATGAGGAGATCGCCGCCAAACTGGGCACCAAATCCCTCAACCTTGCCGAATACCAAAGGATTGTAAAATGAAAACCAACATCATCGACCAGTTCGCCCGCGTAAACGGCTCCGGGCTCTTCTTCCTGGATGACTTCTGCGCACTCACCGGCTGCCCTCCCCAGAGGGCTGCCTCCCTCCTCTCCAGAGACACCCGCATCGAACTCCTGGGATCCGGCCTCTACCTCCTCAAACCGCAACCAAAACCCCGCCGCGCACCCCGCTATGACTGGGCCTTCAAACCCGCTGTCCAAAAGGCCATCTTCTCCGCCTGCGACGCCCAACCCCTACCCAAAAGCGAACTCCAGGCCCTCACCGGACTCGCGGAAACCACCCTCGACCGCTACCTCCGCGCCATGGAACGCACCGGAAACCTCACCTCACACCGCCGCAACGTAACCAAATACTACTCCGCCCGCCGCTTCAAACCACTAACCACCTATTACCGTGAACTCTCCCCCGGTGCTCCCACAAAACTCGTAACTCATAACTCATAACTCAAGGAGTTTAACCCATGCCCAAACAAGAATTTAACAGCCAGCAAAAATACCTCTGGTCTCTCGTCCGCCGAGCGGGATGGGACAGGGTCGTACCCGGAACCACCCACTCCCGCTTCGCCGCCTACCTCCTCAAAACCTTCTCCGTCACCCATGCCAACGTGCTCACCCCACATCAGCTCCGCCAGGCCATCGCCACCCTCAAACCCTACGCCGCCAAAGCCGCCCACGAAGCAAAAAAGAAGCTCCGCGCCTCCATCATGAGCCATGTCTCACGCCACGGGCGGGATATCAACTGGCTCCATTACAATATGATTGCCTGGGGCTTCGGCGACTCACTCCGCGCCTGCTCACACAACCAGACCTTGCAGATCTACGCCCTCGTCAAAAAGGCGCTCCCATGAAACTCATAACTCATAACTCATAACTAACAACCGCCATAGGAGGTAAAACATGGCAAAAAAACAACTGAACACAGCCCCCGCCGCCCCCGCTCTCAAGTCCTGGGAAGAGGCCAACCTCTCCCTCAAACGCCTGGGAGAACTCACCGTAGCCAAACGGGCCCTGGAAAACAAAAAAACGGAGCTCATCAGCGAAATAACCACCAAGTTCGACGCCGACGCGGCTCCGTTGCTCGCCGAAATGAAGGATCTCGAATCCTCCATCATCGACTACGCGACGCTCCATAAGGACGAATTCCTCAAAAATCGCACCAAAGAGCTATCGCATGGTTCCATCAGCATGCGCGTATCCACTTCTGTCAAGGTCATCTCCCAGGCGATCTGCATCAAAGCCCTGAAAGGACTCGGAATGCACGACTTCATCATCGTCAAGGAAACACCCAACAAAGACATGCTTAAATCACTCACCGACGTTGAACTCGCCAAGGTCTGCTGCGAAAAACGCACCGTGGACAACGTCACCATCACCCCCAACATCGAGGAGATCATCCCCGCCGATCTTCCCGCCAATAATAAGGAGAATAAAGCATGACCGCCTCCATCCTTCACCTTGTCACCTCCGTCCTCCTGCTGATCAACCTGGTCCTCACCGGAAAAACCCTGCGTGACACCAAATTCCACGCCCAGACCGAGACCCTCCAGGTCTTCGCCCAGTTGCGCCTCCTCTTCTCCAAACTGGAAGAACTGGCATCCCACACCAAAGATCAACTCTCAACTCTCAACTCGGAACTCGTAACTCATAACTCAAAACTCTCAACTCTCTCCTCCCCCCTCGCCGCCCTCGCGGAAGCTCAAACCCAAAACATCATCAAGGAAGGAGAGTCCAACCGCAACCTCCGCCGCCGCCTCCAGCAAAAGGAAGAAACCCTGGTCGCCGCGCGGAAGGCCATCAAAGACCAGGAATCCAGAATATCAAAGCTAAACTCCCAACTGCTTGCGCATCGGGACACCACTCACCAGGCTCTCGAAAAACTCCTGGAAGAGATCTCGCTCATCCGCGCCTGGATGGAAGATAGGGGTATGCCCTCCCAATCCCTGGATAAACACCTCTCCCTCCACTACAAGGGCGACCTCCCTTCCACCCTCGCCCAGCGGGCTATCAACGCTAAACAGTTCCAAGCTACCCTCCGGGGCATCAAATTGGACGTCCTCCCCGCAAACCCTAAACATGCAAAAACCAGCTAAACAGGGGCTTCGGCCCCTTTTTTAACTTAAAGGAGCTTACATGAATCACTCTCAAATCGCCTACGTCATCACCGAATACTGCGTCAAACCCTTCGGCAAGCACGCCGTAATCGATTACGATATCGCGGAACTTGCCCGGGATATCGAACGCTTCTCCCGCATCTACCGGGTGGAAGCGGCCCTCGCCCTCGCCCAGGGAATCGCGGAATCCCACTTCGCCTGTGCCCCCGCCGCCACCCGCAGCAGAGCCACAAAAAACATCTTCAACGTGGGAAATGTCGATGACGGATCAAACAAATACTTCGACTCCTACAAAGCGGGAGTGGAACGCTACTTCAAGCTCATGAACCGCGAATACCGCTGGCCGGAGGATTACGCCGCCACGCTCACCATGCAAACCCTGGCGGCCCACGACTTCCACCGACCCAAAGGTGGACGCTATGCCTCTGCGCCATCCTATACCCGTGTCGTCTTCTCCATATACAAAAAGATACTCGCGGACCCAGCCCTCCCCGCCGCGGCTATTCAAAAAACAACCCGGGAGGAACCATCAGCCTGAAACCAGAGGGCAGCAATGCCCTCTCCCTTTACCTCTTCCAGGGACGCCCCCGCGCCTCTGCTCCCAACCCCAAACTCATAACTCATAACTCGTAACTCGTAACTCAAGGAGGAAGAAACTTGCTCTGTATAATCTGTAAAGCCAAGACCAAGGTCATCCGCACCATCCACATCGGCAAAAAAACCATCCGCTTCCGAAAATGCACCAAATGCGGCTACGAGTTCACCACCGAAGAGAAATCAAATGCTTAAAAACTACCTAATCCTCAAAAAAATAACAAAATCAACCCGCGCAGAACGCCTCTCCCGCCTCATCCGCGCCTTCCTCACAGGAAAAATCTCACCCAAAGAACTGGAAAAACAGCTCGAAACACTCTACAACCGCCACGGAGATGCCCGCACCACCCTGAACCAACTCGTAACTCATAACTCGGAACTCGTAACTTCCCCCGACCCCCTCTACCACCAAATATACCAGCTTATCACCGCCACTCACCCCCTCCGAACCGGATTAAGGGACGACCAGATCGAAAGCTACGCCAACACCGTATCAGCCCGCGCTGCAACCACCGAACGCCTCACCGAATACCAAAACCGCGGCGTCAAAAAAGTCAAGGTCGTCGCCTATATCGATGCCGCCACCACAGATATCTGCCGCTCCATGCACGGACGCATCTTCGAACTCCCAACTCCCAACTCTCAACTCTCAACTCTCAACTCTCAACTCGTCCTCCCATCCTCCTTCTGGACCGACAACCACCACTTCTCCCAAACCCCCACCGCCCAGATGCGACCCTTCCTCCCACCCTACCACTATAACTGCCGCACCCGCGTCGTCCCCTACGTCGAACCTGCCGATCCCTACGACGCTGCCCTGGATCGCTACCATAACCTCGCCAAACTCCGCGAAGCTGATGTCCAGGCCCTGGTTAATAAAGCCATTTCCCTCGAATTCGCCACACGCTCTCAACTCTTTGACCACCTCTCCAAACACAAAAATGATCTCGGCATCTCCACCCACAAAGAATACCTGAATCTGGTCTCCGCTCTCCTCAAAAACCCCCTCAAACAGATGGGACTCGCCATATCAGCCCGCGATCGCTCTCTCAACCTCTATGTCTGGAACCCCAAAGTAAGGATGATTGGGCATCTCCAAAAGCACGATTTCGCCGTCTTCAGCCTTGACAAAAACACCCTTAAAACTTTTCATCCCAAAACTATCGGGGATATAATGAAAAACCTCGATCCCAAAGTGCATGCCAAGGTCATGCTGCTTACCCAACAATATACGTCCAAAGGAGCTAATAACATGGTCGGGGAAATAGATGTCCGCCAATATGAATACATACTCGATTACTTCGCCAATGACGACTCCTGCGATGAACTGGAAATGTTCTCCCGCTTGAGGTTTGAACAGGAATGGGACTCCATACCAGAACCCTTCAAACAGCGCATCCTCGCCGTAGATCGCATCGTCCTCGAAAAATACGCCGATTGGTTCAACTACAACGTCTTCAACGAATACATCGCCTGTATAAAAGCCCGCCTCGAGCTGGAAGATGGTGCTGCCCAATGAACCCTGTCATAATCCCCACCTCAACTCTCAACTTTCAACTCTCAACTTTCAACTCGTAGTTCAAGGAGGATCCCCATGAAGCTTACCCTCATCCGCCACTCACACATCATCTATCGCACCAGAAATATCCTGGAACTGAGCCTCGACCCGCTCAGCTACTCCGATATTGACTACTGGAGCCAGTCTGACCGCGCACTAAAACTGAAACTGCTCCTGGATTCCTCCCTCGAAAACATCCTCCTGGGCACCCAGCGCGAACTGAAGGCGGGGTTCCACACCTTTGCCGCCTATCTTCAGGACAATGATGGAAAAACCATCTACTGGGGCACACTCCCGCAAGGCAACTTCGATATCTCCTACCTCTCACACCTGGCAAAAACCGTGGAACTGAACTTCACCGACCACCTGGGACTCCTGCTCACCCTCGCCAAAGACCGCACCTACACCCTGTCCGGCCAGTTCATCAACCCCGTGGAAGCCATCCCTCCCATCATCGAAGAAATCTTGTTTCCCACCACCCCGGAACCGGATACCGAAAGCTACACCAACGCTGATGTCCGCTACCTCTGCAACGCGGTCGGCCCCTTCAACTACCGCCTCGCCCACGCCTACTATGACCAGGATAAATGGACTCCCTTCAGGCTGGTGGATCACGTCCTCCTCTCCGTCCAGGAACTCGAATTTGGCAATTATCCCTCGTTCCACAACACTATTATCTACGGCTTCAAAACCGAGGGGCAGGATGCCTTCTTCATCTACTGGCAATATGTAAACATGCCCGCCAGACCCTTCCTCCAGCATTTCCGCTACCGTAAATACCTGCTCTGCACAAATGGTATAACTCTTATCGAACAGACAGATCTCCATAACGACGATCCGGATATTAACCTGGAAAGGCCTCCCGCTCCCAACCTTACCACAAGCTTAATTGTCGGGGAATCGGAATACCGCGTCAAAAACAAAACCCTCTACTATACCGGGCTCGTGGCTCTGGATACCGTTGAATTCGTCCCCGGGGACTACAAAGCCGACGCTCTGCTCGGAGAGCTGCTCCGCGTCGCCAATGCCGTCCTCACTGTCGATCTCTACGGCTTCAAGATCATCAACCGCCAGGACGACGCCCTCCCCGTGGCAAACTTCGCTGATCCGCTCGCATTCGAAATCAACCAGTCCGACTCCTCCGCCCCGCAACTCACCCCCGTGGCCATCGCTTCCCAGGCTATCCTGGACGCTATCGCCGAACACTATAAGGCTGTCCTGGATGCCAGCCCCCTCGAAGCGACCCTCAAAACTCACCTCTGCGCCCCGGATTTCCAGGCCCTGTCTCTCTCCCATCCCCATGATTTACTCGCCTATGCCATTGTCTTCGGCAACTACCGCCTCAGACCCCTGGAACTCTCCTACGATCCCGTCTCCCAGGAAATAGAAATCTCCGGAAGGGCATCCCATGCATAGCGCGAAAACTGAAGTAGTCCACGCCCTCAAACACCTGGCAAACAAAATCGAAACCACGGCGGTAAAGATCGTTGATCGCAGAAAAATGGTCGCCTGGGGAAAACTCCGCCGCAGCCTCAAAACCAAAGTTGACCCCGAAAGGCTCGCCATCGACGTCTTCGCCGACGACCGCATCGCACCCTACGCCCAATACGTCCACGAAGGACGCAAACCCGGAAAAATGCCACCCGTTTCCATGATCGAGGAATGGGCGCGCAAAAAACGCCTCCTCTCCAAACCCAATCGCAAATACAAAGGGGAACGCAGCCTCTACTCCGAAGATCTCGCCAAAACTCGGCTCTCCGCCCGCATAAACACCTCCGCGAAACTCTCAAAAAAACAGCAGCGCCTCGCAGATCGCTACCACTCCCTCGCCTGGAGAATCGCTTACAAAATGAAACACCGCGAAATCAAACCCCGCCGCTTCCTCCTCGATGCTATCCTCGCCACCCTGAAAAAAGAACTATCCTAACACCCTTCTTCATTCTGCTCTTGATCCGTCCTGCTCCTCTCACACCATCCAGCTATTCCCGATCCCCTCTTAAGACCAGTTTACACCCAAAATTTCCAAACCGTTTGTCATTCCACCTACAAAATTTCCAAACCGTTTGTCATTTCGCCTATAATTAAACCCATTTCCTTTCCAAACCTCCTGTCATTATTTCCAAACCGTTTGTCATAAAATCCCGAAAAACGCCCAAATTTTCCAAACCATCCAAAATAACCCATCTCCCAACCCACCATCACTTTACCCTAACTTCCCCATTTTCCAAACCCCCTGTCCCCCCATATTTATCTGTGACATTGCCAGCTTCCAAAGCCATTTTCGGAACCCGGATGGCTTTGAGTTCCCCGAACGCTTCCGGATACGCTCGCACCAAGAAAGGACTTGACTGTATCATGCCTGCCAAGGAAAGTGAGAAAAATAAAAGCTTTAGCCAAAGGATGAACAGCCAGCATGCTGCCAACGAATCTGCGTCAGGATTAAACGCAGTTTGCTGCAGTTTTTGCTCCGCTCGTCCAAACGGCAAGCGCTGGCACGAGAAAGTGTTTTGAAAAACTAATACAAGGAGTTGAATTCCATGGATTATAGAGTATCTGTACTCCAATATGAACCGAAGCTACTGGACAAACAGAAAAACCTGGCCATGCTCAGAGAGATGCTCCGTGAGCTGGATACAGATCTGGTGGTTTTGCCGGAACTTTGCACGACAGGATACCTCTTCCCCAGCCGGGAAGCATTGGTCAAAGTCAGTGAAGAATTCCCTTCCGGCGAAGCAGTCGAGACTTTCAGCGAAATAGCGTTTAACAGGCAGATGAGTATCGTCTATGGCTTTTCGGAACTGTCCGGTAATACGCTATACAATTCCTGCGCCCTGATCAACCCAGATGGCAGCCACCATCTGTATCGCAAAACACATCTCTTCGACCGCGAAAAGCTGTTTTTTACGCTTGGCGATACAGGCTTTAATGTCTTCACGGCTAAGGGTGGGGTCAAAATAGGTATGATGATCTGTTTTGACTGGCAGTTTCCAGAAGCCGCCAGAACCCTTGCCATGAAAGGCGCGCAGATATTATGCCACCCGTCGAACCTGGTCTTGCCCTGGTGTCAGCAATCCATGCTTCTGCGTTCCCTGGAAAACAGGGTTTTTTCCATCACATCCAACCGGATTGGTTCGGAAACCACTGCCGGCGTCACTCTCAGCTTTACCGGACAAAGCCAGATACTGGGCACCAAGGGCGAGATACTGTGCAGGATGACGGAAAACGAGATCGCTGTCCATACATGTACAATTAACCCCGATCTGGCATGTGATAAGAGTATCACAGCAAACAATGATGCTTTTACAGACAGAAGGCCTGAGTTTTACGAGCTATGAATGAAGCTTTGAAGCACGAGATAGAAATCTTGCGCAAGGAAATCGAGCGCCACAATGTTCTCTATTACGAACTGGCAAATCCTCTGATTTCTGATTATGAGTACGATAAGCTGGCACAACGGCTCAAAGCCTTGGAGGCACAGCTCAGTGACGAAGAGCGGTCAGAATCTCCTCTTGATAAGGTTGGCAGCGACCTGACCCCGCAATCGGACACGATACCCCACAAACAGCGAATGTACAGCCTGGACAATGTTTATTCCCCAAGGGAACTGGAGCAGTATTGGAATAAACTGAGCCAGGAGCTTGGCGCTGAGCCGCGGGTGTGTGTTGAGCTGAAGATAGACGGCTTTTCCATTAACATCTTCTACCAGAATGGCGAACTGAACTATGCCACCACGCGGGGAGACGGCATCAAAGGAGAGCGAGTCACCGCCAATGTTCTGACGCTGCCATCCGTCCCCAAGGAAATTAATCACATCCACCCCATCGAAGTGCGGGGCGAGATTTATATACCCAGCGACGAATTTGTTGCCCTAAACGATGAACGGCTTGCCAACGAGGAGAAACCCTTTGCCAATCCCCGTAACGCTGCCGCCGGGTCGATCAAGCTGAAAAATCCGGAGTTGGTCAGGGAACGACGCCTGAACGCTATCTTTTATACTGTCGGGTGGGCGGAAAACCTTGCCGTGAACACTCAATCTGGTTTGTTGAACTGGCTGACTTCCAAAGGATTCCCGGTTTCGCAAAACCACAAGGTCTGCAACTCATATTCCGAGGTTCAGGAATATTGTGATTACTGGGAAAATAACCGCTACAGCCTTCCCTATGAAATAGACGGCATAGTGGTCAAAGTGGATGATTTTGCCACCCAAAAGCAGCTTGGATTTACCGCCAAGAGCCCCCAGTGGGCAATTGCCTACAAGTTTAAACCCGAAGAAAAAGAGACCCGTTTGCTTGAGGTACAGTTTCAGGTGGGACGAACAGGCGCGGTTACCCCCGTCGCCATCCTGGAACCTGTGTACATCTCTGGCAGCACAGTATCCAGGGCTACCTTGCATAACGAAGATGAGATCAAGAGACTGGATCTGCATCTGGGAGACACAGTACAGTTGATCAAGTCAGGCGAGATCATTCCCAAGATTCTGGGCGTGGTTCCGGAAAACAGGCCTGCGGAATCCATCGAGATAAAATTCCCAAAAAGTTGTCCCGCTTGCGGCAGCCACTTGATGAAAGATGAGGAAGGATCAATCCATTACTGCTCCAACTCACAATGTCCCGCCCAACTGCATAAACGGGTGGAACATTTCGCCTCCAGAGACGCAATGGATATCAGCGGCCTGGGCGAAAGCCTGATCAACAGGCTCTTAAAGGAAGGCATGATATCCGGAATTGCCGATATCTATGACTTGGACTACGATAAGCTGGCTCAACTCGATCGCCTCGGCCGCAAAAGCGCCCAAAATCTGAAGCTTGCGATCGAAGACTCAAAAAAACGGGGTTTCGACAGAGTGTTGTTCGCTTTGGGCATTCGCTATGTCGGGAGCATCACGGCCAGAAACCTGGCTGAGTATTTTACAAGTATGGATGCGCTGGGAGCCGCGGATGTCGATGAATTGGTAAAGGTCAAGGAAGTGGGTGAGAAAATCGCCCAAGCCATCAGAGCCTGGTTTGAAGTACCGGAAAACATCAGCCTGCTCAATCTGCTCAGGTCACATGGTTTGAATCTTACCTATTCCGCGGAAAAGCGATCCGACTTGCTTAATGGTAAAACCTTCCTTATCACTGGAACTTTGGAATCCTACTCCCGTAAAGAGATGGAAGACCTGCTGATGAGCCATGGAGGCAAGATCATCAGTTCCGTGGGATCCTCGCTTGACTATCTGATTGTCGGAAACAAGCCAGGCTCCAAGCTGGACAAAGCGACAAAACTCGGCTCGGTAAAGATCATCAGCGAAGAAGAAGCCATGCAAATGATGGGTATGTGACGATGAAGATCCTTTCACGCTACATCTTGAAAGAACATATAGTGCCGTTCATCTTGTCTTTGCTGGTGGTTACATTTGTGCTGCTGATTGACAGGGTCATAGATTTGCTGAACCTGATCATAGAGAAAAAACTGCCCGCTTCAATCGTCCTGCAGTTGTTTGGCCTGTCCCTGCCCTACATGCTGGCTTTATCGATACCCATGGCAGTGCTTGTGGCGACGATCCTTGCCTTTGGCAGGATGACAGTGGACAGGGAAACCATCGCCATGAAGTCCAGCGGCATCAATATATACAGCATGCTGACCCCGCTGATGGTCGTGGCTTTGCTGCTGACAGGCCTGATGATATACTTCAATCACTTTTTCCTGCCTGAAACGAACCATAAACTCAAGAATCTAACTGTCAAGATTGCTTATTACAAGCCAATGACCAGCATCAAAGCCAATGATTTCACGACGGTCATGGATTACACGGTATTCGCCAAAGAGAACAAGGATAACGAATTGCGCGATGTGCTGATCTATGACCGCAGCCAGACAAAGTATCCCCGCATCATAATGGCAAAGAGCGGCAAAGTGTTGCAAAAAGACAATGGCAACAGCCTGCAGATTGTGTTGCATGATGGAGAAATGCACGAACGAAACGAAAAAGAAAGCGGGAAATACCAGTTGCGGACTTTCAACAGCTTTACGGTCAATATCCGCAATCTCGCCGTAAACATGGATTATACCCAGGGAAGCTTCAGGTCCGACCGCGAGATGACATACAATCAGCTTGTGGCCTCCATCCAAGACAAGAAGCAAGAGATGGATGGCAAGGCACGCGAAATTTCCTCCCTGCAAGACAGGTTGGACAAGCTATCCTCCTCTGCCCCATCCTACGAAAACAAAGTGGAAAAACGACGCCTGGGCATGATGTTAAAAATGGCAAACGACCGTCAAAGCGAATTATATGAGAACTTGCGCGCACTGCAGGTTGAATATCACAAGAAATTCGCCCTCTCAGCCGCAATCATAATCTTTGTGTTGATCGGCATACCGCTTGGATTAATGACCCGCACCAGTGGCATCGGGATGGCTTTTTCGGTATCTTCTGTTATTTTCCTGATCTACTACATTGCGCTCACGGGAGGAGAACAGCTCGCGGACAGAGGTTTGATGAGTCCCTTTGTATCCATGTGGATTTCCAACATTGTTTTCCTGATTCTGGCTCTGGTACTGATCTACCTGTCCATTCACGAGAAGCAACTGATAAACCTTCACCTGTTGCGTTGGCGCCTTTCTCATCTTAAACTCAGGAAGGGCAGCGCTCCCGATGAGTTGATTCATTAGAGGCAACATGAGAATACTTGACCGCTACATCACCAGGGAGTTTCTCAAAACCTATCTGATCATTTTCCTAAGCTTCGCGGTTGTTTTTATTGTCATAGATGTGATTGACAATCTTCCCCGTCTGATCAGATCAGGAGCGACAGTTAAGCTGGCTGCGCTTTACTATTTGCTGCGGCTTCCATATCTGATAGTGCTCACTTCGCCAGTTACAGTTCTGCTGACCGGACTGTTCATGATGAACTCCCTGTCCAAGCACAACGAAAGCGTTGCCATCCGAGCCGCCGGGGTCAGCATCAAAAGGGCGATGCTGCCCTTGTTTGTTATTGGCTTACTTATCAGCACGGCCATTGCCTTGATGGGAGAATACCTGCTGCCCAAGGCCGAATCTGCCAAAAGCTACGTTTACAATGTTAAGATAAAAGGCGAACAGCCTGAAGACCAGATGCTCAAGGCAAGAGTCCATTATCAGGGACAGAAAAACGATTTCTATTACTTTGGCTTCTTTGACGGTTATCAAAACACCCTGCGCGTAATTGACCTTACCCGGCTCAGCCCGGACAACAAGGAAGTGGTTGAACACGTGACAGCTTCAGCCGCGGTCTGGGAAAACGACAAATGGACCATCCAGGACTGTGAGGTAAGACGCTTCGCCAAAGGCAAACAGACTTATCACCAGTTTTACAGCTCCACCCAGTTGCCTTTGCTGGATGTGGAGCCAAAGGACTTTGTCCGCATCACAAAGAAAACCCTGTCCCTCAATTTCTTTGAGTTGAGGGATTACATTGGCCGGCTGGAGAAAATGGGCGAGAAGGCCAACAAAGAGATTGTGGATCTGCACATGAAGCTCTCTTTCCCTCTCACCAACCTGATAGTGATCTTTTTCTTCATTCCGATCGCCACTTCAAACATTCGTTCCAAAGGCCGGGGGCTTGTTTTTCTTCTGGGATTGGTGGTTTGCTTCATCTATCTCATTGTGGTGAGAATCATACAAAGCCTTGGCTACAACGGGATGATGCCGCCGGTCTGGGCAGCCTGGGCGCCCAATATAATATTCACGCTGTTGGGTCTGGAGTTCCTCCGCAGGGCGGAGATATAAAGCCTGACGATAAAAAAAGCTTGAACTAAATAGAGCTTGAAAAATATTGGCATTTCTTAAACGAAATTTTACCCAGCATGGGAGGAGATAAATGCTCGATCAACTGAGAAAGAGACAAAAAGTAATAGTTTATGTGGTTGCCGCGGCTTTCATTTTGAGCCTGGCGGGCACCGGCGGATACTTTGGAATCCGCAGTTTGCTGGATGGAACCCTGTTCAGCGGCCAGTTCCTGGGCAAAGTGAACGGTACTAAGATCACTCCAAAGATGTACCAGCAAAAGATCCAGGAAATCACAACCCGTTATCAGCAACAGGGTCAGCCCATCGACGACAACATGCGCAAAAACATTGAGTATTCCGCTTGGGAAGAGCTCGTAAACACTATCTTGTGGGATCAGCAGATCAAAAAGAACAAGATCAAGATCAAGGAAAGCGACATCAAGACCGCAATCCTGAACGATCCTCCGCAGGAAGTTTTGCAAATACCAGACCTGCAAACCAATGGCCGCTTCGACAGATCGAAGTATGTAACCGCTCTCAACAACATTCCTGAGTTTCGCCAGCAAATGTATGAATACATGTCTGTGTATCTGCCCCGCAAGACCTTGCAGGATAAGATCAAGAAACAGGCCAATATCACCGCCGACAGCCTGAAAGCCGAATATGCCAAAGACACCAACAGCATCACGGGAAAGGCGATTTGGTTCGATTACCATCTTGCAGACAGTGTTGCAGTGAGCGACGCGGAGATCAAAAAAGAGTATGAAGCCAAGAAAGAAAGCGAATTCAAAAAAGGTCCGGCTTCCAAAATCAAATACGTAGCCATCCCTGTAACACCTTCGGAAGAGGACTACAACGATATAAAGCTGGAAGTTGACAATATCTACAACCAGGCCATCAAACCCGAAACCAACTTTGCCCTGATTGCGGACATGTATTCCGAAGATCCCGGTTCCGCGCGCAACGGCGGCTCTCTGGGCTCGTTTGGCAAAGGCCAGATGGTGCCGGAATTTGAAAAAGCCGCTTTCGCACTCAAACGAGGCGAAATTTCCAAACCGATCAGAACCGATTTCGGCTGGCATATCATCCGCTGCGACTCAATCCTCACCACCAATCCTGCCGAACCAAAAATCGCTGCCAGCCATATCCTGCTAAAAGTGGAAGCCTCTGAGCGCACTAAAAATGACTTGCATGACAAAGCCGAACAAGCACAAAAGCTGATTAAGAAAAAAGGCATCGACAAAGCTGCAGAAGCCTTGAAACTGGAAGTGGTGTCCAGCAATTGGCTTGCCCACGACAGAGAGGCTATGGATGGCATAGGCCAACTGCCCGGTCTCTATAAATTTATGAAAACCAAAAGAGCCGGCAAAGTGTCCGACATCTTCAAAGACCAGCAGGGACGCTTGATCGTGGCTCAGGTCGTGGAAAATAAAAAAGTGTATTATGAGGATTTTGAAACAGTCAAACTCCGCATTAAATACGACCTTGAAAGGCAGAAGAAAATAGCCCAATTGAAGAGCAAAGCGGAGGCTTTTGCCAAAAACACACCCCGGGAATCCTATTTCAAGGCAGCCGAAGCAGCAGGTTGGAAGATCGTAGATCTCAAGGGACATAAAGAAAAATCCTACATTCCAACCGTGAACGCGACACTGCCCGAGTTTTCCAAAGCAGCCCTGGCTCTCAACCAAGGCCAATACTCCGGCTTGGTGGAGACCAAGGAAGGACACTTCATCATCTACGCCGAGGAACGCGTAAAACCTGATTTTGCCGCATTTGCCAAGGATAAAAACAAACAACAGGAAATCCGCGACCGCCTGGAAGAAGCCGCTTTCAATCGCTGGTATCAGGATATCCGCAAGAATGCCAAGATCATTGACAATCGTGATAAATACGGTTATTAACTGCGATGAGTAAACTAATGACCGGCGTTAGCGGGGTTCGGGGCGTCTTCGCGGACTCCCTGAACCCCGAAATCGTTCTGCGTTACGCGGCACGATTCGGCGAGTATATCAAAGCTAATTCCCTGAACCCCAGCCTCAAGCCAAAGATCGTGGTGGGAAGGGATTCCCGAACTACTGGCCCCGCCATGCTTTCCACAGTGGTAAGCGCCCTGCTTTCGGTCGGTTGTGACGTTGTCGAAATCGGTATTGTGCCAACCCCTACGGTTCTGCTCAATGTGAAAAAACACTCCGCCCAAGGCGGGATCGCCATCACAGCTTCCCATAATCCGCCGGAATGGAACGCCATGAAATTTGTCGATGGCGATGGGATGTTCCTCAGCGCTGCCAAAGCGGCGCAATTCCTGGCTTCCGTCAACGATCCGATCGCTTGGATGGATTGGCAGAAAGTAGGCACACTGACGCACGACAGCGCCGCTATTTCCTATCATATCAACAAGGTTTTGGAGATTGGCTATCTCGATCTGGGAAGGATACGTTCCAAACGCTTCAGGGTGGTTTTGGATTCTGTAAACGGCGCGGGCGGCCTGGCTTCTCCCCTGCTTCTTGAGCGGCTTGGATGCGAGGTGATAGAGATTAACTCCGCCCCCACCGGCGTGTTTGCCCATCCTGCCGAACCATTGAATCAAAACCTTACGCAGTTGGAAGAGGCAGTCAGGATCCATAAGGCTGACATCGGTTTTGCCACAGACCCCGATGTGGACAGGCTTTCCATTGTCAGCGAGCTTGGTAGCTGCATCGGGGAAGAGTATTCAGTCGTTCTGGCTGAGCTGTATGTGCTTCCCAAAAACAAGGGGGATATCGTGGTCAATCTTTCCACTTCAATGCTTTCCGACCATGTTGCCCAAAGATTTGGCGTGAAAGTGCACCGCGCCAAAGTCGGAGAGATCAACGTTGGCAAGCTGATGCAAGAGATCGACAGCCCCATCGGGGGAGAAGGAAACGGCGGAATCATCTGCCCGCCAGTGAATTATACAAGGGACGCCCTCTCCGGCATGGCGCTGATTTTGGGCTTATTGGCGGAAAGCGGAAAAACTGTCAGCCAGATTGTGGATGAATTGCCAAGATACTACTTCGCCAAAGACAAACTCGAGTTGGAACCTGCAAAGATGGATACCGTAATGGAAACGATCCCAGAATTGTTGACTGGTTATGAACTGGATCGCCGCGACGGGATCAAAGCTGTCAGTAATGATCATTGGATCCACATCCGAAAAAGCGGAACCGAACCCATTATCCGCATTTACGTGGAAAGTCCTTCCGAAACACAGTCGCGGGATATTTGTTCATCCCTAATCCAACGCATATTGGCCATATAGCTTGCGCCTTATAGAAAAGGAAAGCTGCGGCTGGCGGGACTGCGTGAATGCCTTTAGTAAAGTTGCGTAAACTGATGCGCATACAATTCCGCCCTCATACTTTCATCGCTGATTGATCGCTCATTGACCGCTCATTGATCGCTGCGCCGGAAATCACTTGGCGTTCAACTGGCGATCAATGGGACATGAATACAAGAGGGAGTCTTGGCAGCTTGAACTACTTGCGGTAATAAACATAAAAGGCTTATTATCCTGATTTTCCTTCATAGCTCCGTCCCTTGCTGCGACTGGCTTTGGAGCCATCATCCTTAGGCCATCCTTATAAATTATAAGGTTGACCCCAGGAAGACCCACGCCGGAGAGAGGGATGCAAATGAGGGCAATCCTCCTCCATAATATATAGGTGCTACGATCAGGCCGTGGAAAGGTGGATAGGTGAAATGGTGAAAAGAGATCCACTTGTAATAATGCAAGCGAAATAGTATTAGCTCAATCGTGCGAACGAGTGCGAACCGGTATTGAATGGCACGCCTACTCCTCAACCTGCCCCAACACCCCATCCAAATGGGTATTGGTTGGCACACAACAGGCCAGCGAACCCAATTCCAGTTCTCCTGGCAGATACGCCCGCAGGTAATGATCGGTCAACATGGTCGTGTATCCATCCTTGTGCGCTTCGCAGATGCCACGCAAGTCAACCTGATCATTAATCAAACGCTGCATAAACAAGTCTTTTTTCCGCTTGCTCAATGCTGTCAGTATCGCTGCCCGTTTGGATTTCTCGGCAGCGGAAACCTGGTTCGGCAGGGAAGCAGCCACTGTGTTTTTGCGTTTTGAATAGGAAAACACATGCAGATAAGCGATCGGAAGAGCATCGAGGAGCTTTCTCGTTTGCTCGAATTCTTCCAGGCTCTCACCCGGAAAGCCCACAATGACGTCGAATCCAAGCGCGATACTGGGTATGGAAGACGACAGCTTGTCAACCAAGTCCCTGATCTGCCCTGTATCATAGTGGCGCCCCATTCTGCCCAGGACAGAATCGCAGCCGGACTGCAGGGCTATATGCAGGTGCGGACAGAGTTTTTCTCCGTGTTGAAGACTGCTGATGATCTCCTGTGTGATCAACTGAGGCTCCAAAGAGCTGAGCCTGATCAGTTGCAGCCCCTCAATATCATGCAAAGCCTGTATTACCTCTGGCAAAGCATTCGTTCCGTCCCTGTAGAGGCCAAGGTTTACCCCTCCCAAAACGATCTCTTTGTAACCTGAATCCACAAAGAGCCTGGCCTGGGCGACCACATCGCTGAGTTTGGCTGACCGGTTATGGCCTCTGGCATAGGGAATGGCGCAATATGCGCAGTAAAAATCGCAGCCATCCTGAATCTTCTGGAAAGCCCTGCTGTGATCCACCATAGAAGAGACGGGACGATAGGAAAACTCTGTGGCATTCATGATGTCGCCAAACTGATAGCTGCCTTCCCGCAGGATCGTGGCAATGTCCAGTTTACTCTGATTGTCAACGATCAGATCCACGCCCCCCATAGCCTCAATCTCCCCGGGGCTGCGCTGCGCGTAACAACCGGTGACAATGACCTTGGCCAGGGGATTGAGCGCTTTCTGCTGCAATGCTTTTCTGATCAGATTACGGCTCTTGAAATCTGTGCGGTTTGTGACAGTGCAGGTGTTGATGATATACAGGTCGGCAGGTTCGTCAAAAGGCACAACCAATACATCCTGACCATCGAACTGGCCTACGATGGCAGCCGATTCATAGGCATTGGTTTTACAGCCAAGTGTCGCGATGGCTATCCTGGTCACTTGGTTCTTTTTTCCAGAAATGCGCTGATGGTGGGACCGTAGAGACTGTGTTCAGCCCTGAGTACCTCAGCGGCGATTTCCTGGGGTGACACGCATCCTGAAATATCCACCTTGCGCTGCGCCAGGATACTGCCCTGGTCATACATAGCGTTCACCACATGCACCGTGGGCCCGGATTCCCTTTCTCCCGCAGCGAAGACTGCCTTGTGCACCCGCTCGCCATACATCCCCTTGCCTCCATACTTGGGAAGCAAGGCGGGATGTATATTCAGGATGGGTATGCCAACATCCTCAATAAAGGCGGAAGACAGCCGTTTCAAGAAGCCAGCCAGGACGATCAGGTCAATCTTCTCATCCCTGCAAAGTTCCAAGACCCGCTCTTCAAAAGAACCCATATTCCTGGTAGGGATATAATGGACTTGCAGGCCAAGCTCCCCGCAAACGTCAACCACAGGCGCCGAGGGCAGGGAAACCGTGACAAAGGCAATCCTGACACTCTTATCCCGCAAGCGGAAGTAGTTATGCAGGGCACGCAGATTGGAGCCGCGGCTGTGGCCGCTGGTCAGGACGGCTAATCTCCAGGTTTCAGATGCAGTTCCTTCCATTGTAGCTCTGACACCTCGGATGGAGCCTGGCTCATCAGGTCTGTCGCTTTCAGGGATTTAGGAAACGCTATCACATCGCGGATGGATTGCGCGCCGCTCATGATTATCACCAGACGGTCAATTCCCGGTGCTATTCCACCATGGGGCGGGGTTCCATATTTCAGGGCTTCCAGGAAAAAGCCAAAGCGGGCTGTCAGTTCAGATTCGCTGAAACCCAGAATGTCGAAAATCTTTTTTTGAAGGTCATAACGATGACAACGGATGCTGCCGGAAGACAACTCCATGCCATTGCAGACCATATCGTAGAGTTGGCCAATGATGGAGCCGTATTTGTCCGGTTGGTCAAGCCAGGGAATATGCTCTTCCTTTGGCATGGAGAACATGTGATGGGCAGGTTCCCAGCGTTCTTCCTCCTGGTTGTATTGGAACAGCGGAAAATCGGTTATCCAACAGAACTCGAAGCTGTCTGGAGGTATCAGGCCATGCCGCTCCGCCACGTGATTACGTATGGCCGCAAGAACCTTGGATACCATCTCAAAACTATCTGCGGCTATAGCCAGCAAGTCACCGGGTTTTGCCTCCGTGATACGGATGGCGGCAGCGGCTTCCTCCACGCTCAGATACTTGCTGATCCCCGCTTCCAGGCCACCATCGGTAACCTTGGCAAAGGCCAATCCCTTGCCGCCCTGATGCTTGGCAAGCTCCACCAATTCATCCTGCTGCTTCCTGCTATATGTTCCGCCTTCAGGAATGGCAAGCGCTTTGATCACCCCGCCTGACGCCAGGGCACCCTGAAATACCTGAAACTGGCTGTTTTGCAGGCAGGAAGTCAGGTCTTTTAGTTCCAGGGAGAAACGCAGGTCAGGTTTGTCGCATCCATAGCGCTCCATTGCTTCCTGATAAGTCATTCTGGGAAAGGGAATGGTAAGCTCTTTACCCAGAGTGTTTTTGAACAAGCGCCGCATCAGCCTTTCCAGCAAATCGAAAATCTGCTCCTGAGAACAGAAACTCAGCTCGATATCAAGCTGGGTAAACTCGGGCTGGCGGTCTGCCCGCAGGTCTTCATCGCGAAAACAGCGCGCAATCTGGAAATACCTGTCAAATCCGCCAATCATTAACAGCTGCTTGAACATCTGGGGAGACTGGGGCAAAGCGTAGAACTTTCCGGGTTGAATCCTGCTGGGCACCAGGTAGTCGCGAGCTCCCTCAGGTGTGCTCTTCATCAGGATCGGAGTCTCGATCTCGAAAAAGTTCTCATCACTTAGAAACTCCCTTATCTCCCTGACGATCTTGTGGCGCAGGATCAGTATTTCCTGCAGGGCAGGCCTGCGCAGGTCCAGATAGCGATACGTGAGGCGCAGGTCTTCATCCGCCATGGCGGCTTCGTTCAGTTGGATCGGCAGGGGCAGACAGTCGTTGAACACCCACAATTCTTCCGCGATCAACTCCAGAGCGCCAGTCTTCATCTTAGTATTAATATTGTGTTGATCTCTGGCCGCCACCACGCCACTCACACCGATAACAAACTCATTGCGCAGTTGCTCGGCTTTTTGGAATATGCTGGATTCCGGCCTGATAACGATCTGAAAGAGACCGCTTACGTCTCGCAGATCAATAAAAATGAGACCGCCAAGATCACGTCTTTTGTGCACCCAACCCATCAGGGTGGCTGACCTGCCTATATCGGCGGAACTTAGGTTTCCGCAATAATCTGTACGTTGAAGCTGGTTCAGGTTGTCAAACATTCTTCTCTCAATTTAATCTGATTTTTTCAAACAGGGCGTCCACACCCCTGATCTTTTCTCCCAAAAACTGGATCATGGTGCATTTTTCCAGATACTCAGGACTGGGGTAGATCAGTTCATTCATCTTCTGAGTTTCATCCAGATGGTCGTAAGCGGCTTTGTTTGGAGTGGGATACTGGGTGTATTCGGCATTCAGTTTGGCGTTCTCCGCCTCCAGCAGGAAGTCTATGAATTTGTAGGCCAGTTCTTTGTTTTGAGATGATTTCAGGATCACCATGTTATCCATCCAGAGACTGCTTCCCTCGACCGGCAGGAAAAAGTCCAGATCGCTATTTTGTGCCATCTGCTGCAAAGCGTCGCCATTATATGCCTGAGCCAACCAACTTGTGCCATCGGCAACTTCGTTCTTATATGACTCAGAATCGTATTGAGTGATATTTTTATCCCAAATATCCAAAATCTTTTCCGCATCGGCCAGGGCCGCCTCCGAGGCATCGTTCAGATCGTGTCCGGCAAAGATCAGGGCGGCGCCGATGACTTCGCGGGCGTCTTCCAGCATGGTTACTTTTTGCTTGCCGGCAAAATAAGCGTCTCCCAGTATCGACCAGCTCTTTTGCTCTATGAGGCTTTGCGGCACATGCTTCTTGTTATACATCAACCCTGTGATACCCCAGAAATAGGGGACAGAAAACTTGTTTTCAGGATCGAATGACTGAGCTTTGAGAAGCAGTTGAGGGTCGAGATTGCCATAGTTGGTCAGCTTACTTTTATCAAGTGGTTCCAGTAAGCCTTTTTGTACTAAAATAGTAACGTGGTCGCCGCTGGGGACAATAATATCATAAGCTTGGCGGGAGCTTTCGATCTTGGTGAGCATGTTTTCGTTGGATTCAAAATAGCTCTCCCTCACCTCGCAATCGTAAGTCTCTTCAAATTGTTTCACCAGATCCGGATTGATATAGTCGGACCAGTTGAACACATACAGCACATTGCTCTTTTTGCCGCAGGCGGCCAACAAAACGAGCATGATCACGATTAACATTAATCTTGCAATGTTCTTCATTTAACTCTCCTCTAAAGACAATAGTGAACTGCGTGAAATACCTTTGGATAGCGACACAAACTGCAATAGCAGCCATCCCAGGATAAAGAAGCAGGCCAGGGACAGGATGGCCAGGCGCAAGCTTCCTGTGCGCATGGCAATCCAACCATACAAGATCGGACCGAATATCGATGAAAGCCTGCCTGTCAAGGTAAAAAATCCAAAAAACTCTGCCTGCTTGTCCTTTGGGGTAAGCAGGGAGAGCATCGTCCTACTGTTTGCCTGGCTGCTGCCAATGGCAAGACCTGCCAACAATCCCACAAAGTAATACTCGGTCACCGAGTTGCAGAAATAAGCCCAGACGATCACACCCAACCAGATCAACAGCGACCAGCTAAGTGAGCTTTTCACATTGAAACGGTCGGTCAGCCAACCAAAGAATGCTGCGCCAAGCACGGAAGTGAATTGGGCGAGGATGAAATAGGTTATCATCTCATTCACGCCCATCCCAAACCTCGTCATGCCAAAAGGTGTGGCAAATACGATGACTGTATAGATCCCATCATTATAGAAGAAATAGCTAAGCAGGAATATCAACAGATCGGGTAAACGGCGGATGTGCCTGATGGTGTGACTGATCCTGCTTATAGATATCTTTAGATAATTTGCGCGTTTGGATGGCTTGCGGACTTCTTTCAACAGAAAGAAGGTTATCAGCGAGAAAAGAAAGATGTGCAGGCCAATCATCGGAAAGACCAGTCTGACATCATATTTGATAAGCAGCAGGGACAGAATTAAAGACAGCAGGCCGCCAACATAGCCCAAAGCCCAGCCATAACCGGAAATCTTGCCAATATCCTGCGGAGTGCTCAACTCAGGCAGGAAAGCGTCATAGAAGACATTGGCGCTGTTAAAGGCGAAGTTCGCGACCATAAAGATGAGCATTCCGGCAAGAACATCCCCTGCCCGAACAAAATAGAGGAGAGATGTAGCCGCGGCAGTAGTCCACGCGAAAAAGAAAAGCATCTTCTTCTTGGAGCGGGAAAAGTCTGCCACCGCCCCCAAAAATGGAGCCGTGATCGCCACCAGGGTCATCGAAAGCCCCACCGCCAGGCCCCACAGCCTTTGTGCATAACCTTCCGCTCCGTTTACCACAACCTTCTGGAAATATGAGTTATAGACCACACTCACGATCACGGTTGTGAAAGCGGAATTGGCAAAGTCGTAAAACATCCACCCCAAGGTGCTTTTGGAAATCTTCATGCCTGCCTGTCCAGAATATTCAAGCGCGTGAGTTCACCCCATTCTCTGCTTACATCCTCACGGGGGCTTGCCACAAACACCTGGTAACGATAATCAACAAAATCCCTGATCTTCTTCGAATGCAGCTTATCAAGTTCAGCGAATACGTCATCAAACAACATAATGGGCTTGATACCGGTAATCCTCTCTGTGAGAGCGGCCTGGATCAGTTTGAGCACCAAGACCGTTATGCGCTTTTGCCCTTGGGAGCCAAAGGTTTTCAGGTTGCGCCCATCAAGCTTGAACTCATAATCGTCGAGATGGGTGCCGATTAGACTGCGCTGATACTTGCGCTCACGGGGTTCCAGTTCGGCAAGGCAGGCCAGAATATCCTCTTCCTGTTCCGGATAAGCTCCGGCCATATGGCAAACGTAATCCAAGCGTATCAGGTTGACCTGTTCGGAGATAGCCAGATATTTCCCTGCAAACTCCCGGTTCAGCAGATTCAGGAATTTTCTCCTGTATTCCAATACCTCCAGCATAGCCTGGATGAATTTCCGGTCCCAGCTATTCTTTTCCAACGGCTGATAGTCTTTTTTCAAGAGGTTGTTGCGTTGCTCGACAATGTGCATATAATTACGCAGTATCGAGATATAAGGGGGATAGATCTGCGATATTGCCAGGTCGAAGAACTGCCTGCGGTAGCGGGGGCTTCCGCCCACCAGATTCATGTCGTCCGGCGCGCAGTAGATGATCTTCACACATTCATAGAGTTTGCTCAACTGACGGACAGGGATGTCATTGATTTTTGCCAGTTTCCTGCCCTCCTGCCAGGCAAGCTGAATGCTCAATTCCAATCCGTCATCCTGGCAGAAATCGCCCTTTACCCGGAAATGGTCTTTGTCTTCCTTGCAAAGTTCCTCGTCGCGGTGAAATCTGATTGACCTGCCCATGCCGCAATACGCCATGGCTTCCAGCAGATTGGTTTTCCCGGCTCCGTTAGGCGCGATGATCAGGTTACCAAGCTCCTGCAGGTCAAATCCGGCCCTCTCGTAGTTCCGGAAGTTGACAAGCTCGAGATGCTTTAGTCTCAATACTTAAGACCGCAGGGGCATCAACAGGAAGGTTATCTTTTTGTCCTCTTGCGGAGGTTCGTTATATATCATCATCGGTTCCTTGGATCCACCCAGTTTGATGCAAACCTTTTCGGTATCGATGGCATCCAGGATTGACAACATATAGCGGAAATTGAAAGAGATGGAGGTGCTGCTGCCCTTGTATTCAAAGGTTTCTATGCTTTCTTTGGCATCTCCCGTGTCACTGTTGTTGGTGCTGATTTCAAAATGATCGCTGTCAAGTTCAAACCTGATTCGGTAATTATCGTCCGGGGCAACCAGTGACACGCGGCGGATGGCGCTTCGCAGAATCTCTGTGTTGACCGTCAACTGGTTGGGAAGGTCGCTCATAAAAGCTTTCTGATATTCAGGATACTTGTGTTCGATCACATTTGATATCACTGTAAAGCTGCCATATGAGAACACAATTTTGTTCCTATCCATCAGAACCTTCATCTCTTTCACCGATGGATCGTATATTTTTTGCAGGAAATTCAGTGTCTTAACCGGTATAACTTTCTCAAGGATCTGGTCTGCGTAGGCATCCTGAAATATACTGGCTTCATCTCCGCTTTCCCTGGCTTCTGCTTTGATCTCAGAGCTGTTGGGAACAATGATCTCCGCCACTTTGCGTCCATCGGTGGCAGCCATCAGATTGGTCTTTTCCATGATTTTCCAGCACACGCCGGTCAATACCGCCCGGTTAATATCTGTGGATACGGCAAAGGCGGTTTTGGAAATCATGTTGTTGAAGATTTCAGAATTCACCAGGGTTGCTTTTTCCATATCCGGTTCCGGCAGGATGGGAAAGAGTGTGTGATCAGCGCAAAGTATATTGAAATCGATCTTGTTGCATTGGATCATAAGCAGATCTTCTGTTTTCCAGAGATCAATGACGGCGTCCGGCATACTACTGATGATATCGTTGAAATTCTTTGCCGAGACAGCAATTGTTCCGCCTTCGCTCACTGCGGCATTAAAGCGCACATCAGCCGTTATTTCCAAGTCACTCGCGGTGATCTTGACTTCGCTCTTTTTTGCATCTACTTCGATCAGATAGTTGGTAAGGATCGGAGAGGTGGTTTTGGAAGAAACGATACCAGTCAGGTTCTGGATGTATCTGATCAGTTCCTTCTTTTCAATTGCTAGTCTCATGCTAACCCCTTTAACAAAGATTATTATCTGAAATCCACGAAATAATCAACTGGAGCTTTGTCAATAGAATTCTCTAACAGATGCAAGCCTGAACATCTCCTTATCCACCATGATATCTGACACATACTTTTCGCCAATAAACTACAAGGGCCCTCGCGCGCGCGAGGAGGCTAAGTCTTTGTCTTCTTGGGGTCATCCTTAACCCGGTGAGGGATGACCTAAGGATGATGGCACCAAAGCCAGTCGCAGCAAGGGACGGGGCTATGAAGGAAAAACGGGATTGTTGGCATATTATTTTCATTGAAGCAAGCTTAGCGAGCTGTCCAGACTCCCTCCTGCCTTCATGTCCCATTGACCGCCCGTTGAGCGCTGAGTGATTTCTGGCGTAGCGATTACTCAGCGGTCAATCAGTGATCAATTAGCGATCAATATATGAGGGCGGAAGCCATATCTTGGTCATCACTTTAGCCAAATATGCCAATCTAAAAAGCGCACTGCTTTGGATAAAGCGCTTATCTGCCAGCCACCCCAATCCACCCAGATATTTGCAAGAAAGTGGAAATCTCCAGAAAACGAAGCGCGGAACCGAAGTCCCGCGCCGCTGTCTATTTATTCATTACGTTGTATTACTTCTGTCCAATTTCGATTCCACGTTTGATGGCGGTGAGATTCTTTTCCAGGAGGTCTGGATTCTTTTCTTTGAGAAAAGAGTTCAGCTCTTCCTCGATGGTCTCATACTTGATCAGGCCAGTTTTGCCGATAATAATGCCTATGGCAAGCATGTTGAGCACCATCTGTGAACCAATCTCCTGAGCAATGTCGCTCATCGGGGCAGCCACTTTTTGCACGTCATCCCTCTTGCAGCCATGGGGACACATGGAGGTATTGATGATAATGACTCCACCCTTGCGAATCGAGGGGGCGAACTTATCGACCGAGGGTTGATTGAGAGCCACCAGCACATCGGGAAAGCTCACGATCGGAGAGGCGATGGGTTCATCCGAAACAACCGTGGAAACGTTGGCAGTTCCACCTCTCATCTCGGGTCCATAGGAAGGCAGCCAGGATACGTTGCGGCCTTCTTTCATCGCAGCCTGGGCAATGAATCTGCCGATGGTTAGAACCCCTTGCCCGCCAAATCCGGCGCATATCATTTCAGTAGTCATTATTCCACTCCCTCGCCCTTGTCTCTAAACACTCCCGGTTTATAGAAAGGCAGCATATTTTCCCGGGCCCAATCCCTTGATTTGACAGGATCGAAACCCCAGTTTGTGGGACAGGTGCTTACAAACTCGATGAAGGTGAAGCCACGTCCCTCTTTATTGTATTGGATTGCTTTGCTGACGGCCTTTTTGGCTTTAATGATCTCAGCCGGGCTCAACAGCGAAACGCGCTCGATGTAATAAGGAGCCACCAGGGTAGCCAGCAGTTCACAAACGCGGATCGGATAACCGATGTCATCCACTTTGCGTCCATAGGGGCTGGTGGTGGTCTTCATATCGGGAAGCGTGGTCGGAGCCATCTGCCCGCCGGTCATGCCATAGATGGCGTTGTTGACAAAGAACACGGAGATGTGTTCGCCTCTGTTTGCCGCGTGTACGATCTCGGCGGTTCCGATGGCGGCCAGGTCTCCGTCTCCCTGATAAGCAAAAACATGCATATCCGGACGGGCCCTCTTTATGCCTGTGGCAACAGCCGGGGCACGTCCATGGGCGGCCTGGGCCATGTCGAAATTGAAGAATTTATATGCAAACACCGAGCAGCCGACGGGAGCGACACCCGCCATCTTATTGATCAGCCCTTGCTCGTCAATGGCTTCAGCGATCAGGCGGTGAGCAACTCCGTGCAGACAGCCGGGACAGTAGGTAAAGGGTGTTTTGGTGAGGGATTCAGGTCTTTTTGCTATCACTTCCATTTCTCTCTCCTTAAAAGCAAGCTTCGAGTTTTTCTTTGATCTCTGCAGGGGTGAAGACGATGCCTCCCACCTTGCCCCAGAAAGTGACGGGCACCTTACCCTGCACGGCGATCTTGACATCGTCAAGCATTTGGCCAGTATTGAGTTCAAACACATACACTTTCCTGACCTTGGGACCTATCGCCTCAGCTACTGCTTCGTAGGGAAATGGCCAACAGGTGATGGGGCGGATCAGGCCAACACTTTTCCCTTGGGCAGTAAGCTCGTTGATGGCTGATTTGACGATACGGGACGCAGTTCCCCATGCCACGCAGAGGATCTCATTGTCGTCTGACACATTGTATGTATCGAACCGCACTTCATCCCGCTCTATCCTGCCATACTTCTCATATAATTCGTTGACATGCTTTTCCAAAACACTGGGGTCTATTTCCAAAGAGTTGATCTCGTGATGGTGTTTGGCATCTCCGTCCTCGTTGGGGCAAATGCACCAGGAGTTGTGGATGTTGCCAAGGGCGTCGATCTCTTCCTGGGTCTTGGCTGGTTTGAACTCCACCGGTTCCATCATCTGGCCCAACATTCCGTCCGCCAGGATCATGACGGGGTTGCGATATTTATCTGCCAGGTCAAAGGCTTCAGCGGCCATGTCCGCAAATTCCTGCACCGAACTCGGTGCCAGAACGATCATGCGGTAATCGCCATGGCCTCCGCCCTTGGTGGCTTGAAAGTAATCTCCCTGGGAAGGCTGAATATCGCCCAGGCCGGGGCCGCCCCTCTGAACGTTGATGATCACAGCCGGAAGCTCCGCTCCAGCCATGTAAGAAACCCCCTCCATCTTCAAGGCTATGCCGGGTGAGGATGAGGAAGTCATGACCCTTTTGCCCGCTCCGGCGGCTCCATAGACCATGTTTATCGCAGACACTTCGCTTTCGGCCTGTAAAAAAGTGCCGTTGACCTTGGGCATCATCTTTGCCATGTATTCGATCAGTTCGCTTTGGGGAGTAATCGGGTAGGCAAAATAAAGGCGGCAGCCAGCTCGGATCGCGGCCTCCGCCACAGCTTCGTTACCTTTCATTAAAATCTTGGACATTCTAACCTCACTTCTCGACCGTGATCGCCCCATCAGGGCAGGTCTGATAACACATTCTGCAAGCGATGCACTCGTCTTGCTTGAAACATTCCGCATAGTGGTAGCCTTTGGCGTTGATCTGCTCGGAGAAACGGATGATTTTCTTCGGACAGGCGGCAATGCATAGGCCACAACCCTTGCAGTAATACGGATCTACCGTCATTCTAGGCATGGTCGGTCTCCTTCTCTATAATAAATTGTTCTACATGCGATAAAGCTCTGGAGCAGGTATTTCTGTCAAACTATTTCTTTGTTTAGACAATTTTAAGACCCGGAAATAGTATCTTTGACCCCAAGCTTTAAACTGGTAAGCCAAAAGCATATTTGATGGATGGCAAGGTTTCTGAACGGCTTGCGCAACAATTTGTAATACAAACAGATAGATGAATTGTTAAAAAATATTTATTGACAAAAAATGGAGTTCTGTGAAGTTGCCAGCCAGACTTAAGCAAGAAATTAGTGGAAACTTTATGAGATATCAATGTAAAAAGCTATTGACCACTGCTTTTGCGATTTGGGCTCTTGTCATTGTGCCAATCATCGCGAAAAACGTGGTCGAAGATAGAAGCGCGGAGCCTCTGCCGGACAGTCTGGCCGAGGTGATCGATTCGCTTCAAACCCAGGAACCCCCGGATTTACAGCAGACTCCGCCGGGCGAGGTGATGGTCACTTCCTACTATGGAAGGTCCTTTCACGGCCGCCGCACAGCCAGCGGAGAAATCTACGATAAGAATGAACTGACCTGTGCCCACAAATCACTCCCCTTTCAAACCCTTCTAAAAATCACCAATCCCAAAAACGGCAAGAGCGTTGTTGTGCGCGTTAACGATCGTGGTCCCTTTAAACGGGGAAGACAGCTCGACATCTCCTATAGCGCGGCCAGAGAGCTCGATATGCTGGCAGCCGGTGTGTTAAAACTACAGGTGGAAATCATACTTCCCGAACAAATAGCCAAGGAACCCGTGGCGAGTTCGGAAGAATCAAACCGCAGCTAATAACAGCATTGGAATCAATCCTTGCCCCGGCCTGAGCAAAGATTGATTCCACTTTTTTTACGGAGAGTACGCATGAAAGCGCTACCCCTCAATATTGTTGTTTCCCCTCTGGTAAGCTACGCCCTGCAGGAAAACAAAGCTGTCGTGGCTTTGGAATCCACTGTGATCACCCACGGCCTGCCCTATCCCCAAAACCTGAAAATCTGGCGGGAACTGGAAGAACTGGTCTTTTCCGTGGGAGCCGTGCCAGCTTCAATTATCGTTTTGGAGGGCATAGCTCATATCGGATTGGATAATGAGCAGATCCAGAGACTGGCTACTGCCCTGAAGGAAAACCAGCCTTTTAAGAAACTGGGCAGCCGAGATCTTGCTCTTGCCTGCGTGAAACGATATAGTGGGGGAACCACAGTATCAGCCACCATGTCGCTTGCCAGGCAAGCCGGAATCGAGGTCTTTGCCACCGGAGGCATCGGTGGAGTGCATCGGGATTGGGAGCGCACACTGGATATCTCCAGCGATCTCACCGCCCTTTCCAGAATCCCGATGGCGGTGGTCTGCGCCGGTTGCAAGGCTATTCTGGATGTGCCTGCCACGCTGGAGTATCTGGAAACTATGGCTGTGCCTGTGCTAGGCTGGCAGACTGACCGATTTCCCCTCTTCTACACTCATGACAGCCCTTATCCCGTGGAGAGACTTGATGCTCCAGAGGAATTTCGGCGCTTTTGGCGTCAGCATCTGGATCTGGAAGGAAAGGGCGTTTTGATAGCCAATCCCATCCCCAAAGAGTACAGCCTTCCCGCGGAGAAGATGGAAGCCGCCATCCAGGCTGCCATCGGCGCGGCCAGGGAACAAGGCATCAAGGGAAAATCCCTCACCCCTTTTCTGCTTGACTTTCTGGTGCACCACACAGAAGGTGCATCTGTGGAGGCCAACCTGTCGCTGCTGCGCAACAACGTGCTTCTGGCGGCAAAGCTGGCCCAATCTCTGCAGGAAAGGATATAAGCATGAAGATTTACATTTCCACCGATATGGAAGGAATGCCCGGAACCTTCAATTGGGAACAGGAGAAAACAGACCGGACCAGCGTCAGGCGCAACTACACCCGTCATGTGCAGACTGTTTTGGGAAGCATCATCGCCCATCCCCGGTCGGAGGAGATCGATGAGATATTGATCGCGGATTCCCACTCTGCAGGCGACAATCTGGACTACTCAATCACTGCGCTGGACAGGCGGATAGACCTTATCTCAGGCTGCCCCCGCCAGTTTTACATGATGCCTGACCTCAGCCCCGAATTCGATCAGGTTTTTTTATTAGGCTATCACAGCGGCACCGGAGCCCTGCGGGGAAACATGGATCACACCTACTCCAACAGCCGCATCCACAAAATCTTTATCAATGGCAAACCGATGAACGAAGCTCTGATCAACTCTGCTTATGCGGGCTGGATGGGGGTTCCGGTGAGTCTGGTAAGCGGAGACATTACATTGCAATCCGAACTGGCCTCTCCCATGCCCTGGCTCAACTATATACCCACCAAAAAAGCTGTGGCCAAGTTTGCCGCCCGCAACTTTTCCCAATCCCGGGTTGATGAAGCAGTCAAGCTTGCCGTGGAAAGGGCGCTCAAACTTAAAAAGACGGACATCCCGCTGTTCACTTTTGAAAGCCCCGTCACTCTCAAGATCGAGTTCCACTCCACAGCCATGACCGATCAAGCCTGCCTGATGCCTGATGTTTACAGGCTTGACGGCAGAACGATAGAATATACCCATGCGGATTACTCCGTGCTCTTTGAAGCAATCATGGCTCTGGTCACGCTGGCCGCCAGCGCAAACATCTGAAGGAGGAAGGAAGATGGAAACAACACTGGTCACCATAGCCCAATTTGACGACAACTTTGAAGCAGACCTCGCCAAAGCGCTGTTGGAAGACAACGGCATCAACGCCTGGCTGAAAAACGCCATCACCTACTCCATGGTGCCTGGTATCGCCCCGGAAAGGTTCTATATCGAACTCCAAGTCTCATCGGAAGATGAAATTCTGGCCCGGGAGATTCTGTCCGGTCAGCGCAGCTCATCTGAGATCAGAGACATCCTGGTGGCGGAACAAGCGATTTTGGAAGGCCACTTTCAGCTCACCTCGGGCAAACACAGCAACATGTATATCGAAAAGATCCGCCTGTTCCAGAACCCCGCCGCCACCCTGCGCATCTGCGAACTGCTGGCAGAACTGTTGGAACCCCTGGATTACGACACAGTGGTCGGCCCCGCCTATGGAGGCATCGTTCTGGCCTTTGAGGTTGCCAGGATCAACGAAGCCAATTTCCTCTTCACCCAGCGCAAAGACGAAAAAATGACCATCCGCGAAGGATTTGACCTGAGCCAGGTAAAGAAGGCCGTGATCGTGGAAGACATCCTCACCACCGGCGGTTCGGTGAAGGAGGTAATCGCCTGCCTTGAGGACAATGGGATCGAAGTGGTGGCTGTAGCCGCTATTGTGGACCGCGGTGGCGGAAAAGTTGATTTTGGCTGTCCTTTCCTGAAACTTCTGGAACTGGATATCCCCGCCTGGGAAGCTGAGGATTGCGAACTCTGCCGCCAAGGTATTGTCCTTTCCAAACCCGGATCAAGCGACAAAAAGATCTGACCCCTTGAAACAAATCGCCGTCATCGCCCTCACCGAGAGCGAACACGTTCAGTTGCTGCAGCTCTGGAAGTTCTTTCCCCAGCCGGAAGGAGTGGTTTTTCACCACCTCTATCCCGGCTCGGGAACCACACCAGAAAAACAGGCTGGCTTTCTCAGCTATCATCCCCTCCATGGCGATGAACGGGATCAGGTGGAAAACGCCCAAGCCTACCTTGCCAAAAACAAGATATCCCTGCTGGTTTTCTCCGGCGCCGTTTCCTATCACATCTGGACTTCGTGTCGGCAGGAACAGGAAATCGACATCCTGGTCCTCGGCAGGCGGGCTGTGGTCAATCTTTCCCGGGTTAGCCAGGATTCCCTGCCCGCAGAGATCTCCCGCTTTCAGAAAAAAGCTACCACCTGCGTTTTGGGAAGCGAAGCCGCCCGTCTGGCCCCCCTTTCCGGAGTCAGGATCATGCCGAGTTACCAATCCTGGCAGACAGCTCAGCCTCCCTCCCTGTTGCTAACCCAAAATGGAGAGCTGTGTTCGCTGATCCTCAAAGAAGAGCACGCCAACTGCCTTATCCTGCACCCTTGGGAAGACAGCTTTTGTCTCGATCTGGGCATAGATTGTGAAAAACCTGATTTTGAAGACAGCCTCAACCGCCTCCTGGCCGCCCAGACCATCGATCCCGAGCTTATCTTGCCGGAAGCTGGCCAGGCCTACCTGTCTGCACCCCGTTCCTATTCGTTTTTTGCCAAGTATTACGACGCCTACATGTTCCACGTGAACTACGAACAATGGCTGAACATGATGCTGGTCTGGTATCGCCGTTTTACCAAAGGTCCTTTGAAAAGGATTTTGGAACTCGCCTGCGGAACGGCCAAAGCATCTGAGATCCTGGTTTGTAGAGGTTTGGAGGTGGATGCCTGCGACAGATCGCCTCACATGCTCCACGTTGCCGACGCCAAGCCCTGTAAACCGAATCTCTATTTGGCCTCGCTCACCGATCCCATTCCGGGACGCGATTACGACCTGATCTTTTGCCTTTTTGACAGTATCAACTATCTGACGCGCAAGGCGGAGATCAAGACTCTGCTCGACAACTGCGCATCCGCTCTACGCCCCGGTGGAATCTTCATCTTCGACATCTCTACCCTCATGAACAGCCTGCAAAACTTCGACGAAAGCGTGGCCTACACCAAGGTTGAGGACGGCTACATTATCCACGCTTCCGATTATGAAAGTCTTTCCAGGATGCAACTCACCCACCTCACCCTCTTCCGCAGGAACGGAAATCTCTTCTCCCGCTTCGAAGAGAGGCATCAGCAACGGGTCTATAGCTCCCGCGAACTGGTGGAGCTAATTGAAGGCTCTTCCCTCAGGCTGCGCGGTGTGTTTTCCTCAGAAAACCGCAACAACCTACTTTCCCGGCGCAACGGCCCCATCGACATGCGATACGCACGCCTCTTCTACGTATTGCAGAAGGATTGATGACTGAGTTCTACCGTCACGACCTTGAACTGGGCGGGGCCTCTCTGATCGGGGTTGATGAAGCTGGCCGGGGAGCGCTTGCCGGACCTGTGGTGATCGCCTCCGTCAAGTTGGATTACAGCCTGTCCATCGAGGATATTGACGACAGTAAAAAGCTAAGCCCCGCCAGGCGCGAAAAGCTCTATGACCAGATCATCGCCAACGCTCTTGCCTGGAAGATCGTGGAAATCGACAACCGCTACATCGACACCCACAACATCCTGCAAGCCACTCTGGAAGGAATGCGCCAGGCTGTCTGCGCCATTGCCCAACCCACGGACCTGGCCCTCATCGATGGCAACAAAGCCCCTTCAAACCTCCCCTGCCCTCATCTCTGCGTGATAGGGGGCGATTCTTTGCAAGCCTGCGTGGCAGCCGCTTCGATTTTAGCCAAGGTACACCGCGACCGCCTGATGGACAACCTCCATCTGCTCCATCCCAATTATGGCTTCGACCGCCACAAAGGATATGGCACCCGGCTTCACCTGCAAGCCATCCGCGAGTACGGACCCTGCCCGCTCCACCGTTTCAGCTTCAGTCCAATCAGCGAATACCGCCAGAAATAAGCTCCCCTTTTGTTTTGTCCTTAAACGCATTATATTGTCTGTGTAAAAATATACACACAGGAGAACCACATGAGAAAACTCATCTTAATCCTGCTCACTCTCGCGGCTTTCAATGTGCTGCTGGGAGTGGATTTCAGCTTCGACGGCGAAAACCGCACCCGCGCGGCCATCTACAACGACGACAAGGACTCACGGGGCAACCATGTGGACAACAAGCTGCTATTGGGCATGAACAGCGACCTCACCGATGAACTCAAACTGCGTGTCAACCTGCAGTTCGGAGATGTGGTGTGGGGCGGCAATAACGGCGGAGGAATAGCTGCCGGAGTTCCTGTCAGAGCCTATGAACTCTATATCGATTACCGCATCGAAGCCATCAAGTCCAATCTCAAAATCGGCCAACAATATTGGGCGGACCACCGCAGCCTTATGATCGACGACTCTTTTAGCGGAATCATGTTTTCCCACGACGATCTGCTGGGCTTCAATACCGATCTGGGCTGGATTTTGCAGTACGAAGGCGACCGCTACAAAGGTAACGATGTGAACACCTTCCTGCTAAGCATGCAGACTGAAAAGCCCCTCCCGCTTGGCTTGCAGGCCTTCTTCACTCTGGATAACGACGCCGATCAGAACTATCTGACCCTGCTGCCCTACCTCAATCTGGATTTCGCGCCCCTTTCCATTGACCTCACAGGCATAGTTGATCTGACCAGCGTGGATGATGATGACGACATAGATTTCGGTGCGGCCGTCAAGGGAACCGTGACCCTCGAACCGGTCGAATTCGCGGTGGATGTCCTCTACTATGCCAATGAAGATCAGGAGCTGAATTACTCCATCTCGCCTTACTATATGAATGGCCTTTATATCTTCGGCATTGGCGAGCATTTTGACGGCTATATCGGCAACGATGCCATCGACTGGTATTGGGGTCAAACTATGAATAAAGACATGTATTTGGGCTCCGTTGCCTCTATTAAAGCGAAACTGAATGACAAATTCAGCCTCTTCGGAGCGGCCGGTTTGATACTGGATACAGGCTCGGAAGTGAACGGCGGCCTGGAGATCAGCCTGATCCCGGAAAGCCTCGATTTGGCACTCTACGGAGCTTATGGAGCCCATAAAGATTACGATTATAAGAATTACCTCTTCGGCACCACGCTGAAAGCCTCTTTTTAAGCTTACAACCAGATAAGAGAATAACCTGGATTCCTGCGGATCCAGGTTTTTTGTATGAGAGTCTGTTCGCCCTCGCGCGCGCGAGGAGGCTAAGTCTTTGTTTTCCGTAGGTCTTCCTTAACTCGATGAGGGATGACCTAAGGATGATGGCACCAAAGCCAGGAGCAGCAAAGGAGGGAGCTATGAAGGAATATCGTAAAGGTAAGCAATTTATATTTTATGAAGCAAGCATCACAAGCCCTCCTGACTCCCTCCTGATCTCACGTCCCATTGATCGCCCGTTGAACGCCAAGCATTATCCAGCGCGGCGATTACTCAGCGTTCAGTCAGTGATCAATCAGCGATCAAAGTATGAGGGCGGCTCGCCAGGAACCGCCCCCGATACTAACTGTTCAGTCGTGTAAACGCTATTTCATGAGGACCATCTTGAGGATGCGGGTTTTACGGGCGGTCTGGATCCTGGTGAAATAGACGCCGCTGGCCACGCTTTGCTGGGCGTCGTTTTTGCCGTTCCAGACCAGCTGGTGCGAACCTCCGCCCAGTTTCTGGTCGAGCAGGGTTTTCACTTTCTGGCCGCGGATATTGAAGACCTCCACCTTGACCGCGGCGGGAAGGGGAAGGTCGAAAGCGATGTTGACATCCGGGTTGAAGGGATTGGGCCAGGAACGCAGGTTTGCCAGAGGAGGCTGGAGGGGATCATCGGCCGCCAGTTCGTAGTTACTCACGCGGATGTAGCCCTGATAGACGCCTGGCGCGGGAGGTTGCCAGACAAAGCTTTCGCCGCAGCCCAAATAGTAGTTTGTCCCTTCCAGGGAAAGCATGACCTGCCAACCATCCGGGATATTGAAAGGCTCAAAGCTAAAGTCCAGGGGATCTGTGTCGCTCACGCTCAGATTGAAATCCCAAACCTTCTGTTGTTCCTCGCCGCTGAAATCCGTGCGGAAATCGCTTTGCAGAGAAGTTTCCAAGTCTGAGGGATGCGATATGGGGAAATATACTCTGGCCAAGCCAAAAGGAGGCTGGGGACCGGCTGGCAGATCGAGCTTGAAGTCAAGATCATCGGTGGCCATAGAGCTTGCTCCCAGAAGCAGGGTGACCGCTCCGTCCGTCTCGCTGATGGTGGTTTTCAGACTCCAAAGCGGAGCTTGGGGAGTGATATCCGGCGCGGAATAATAGGGACAGAAACGGATCTGGGGATTGGCTTCAGTTCCGCCGTAATACTTGATCAGCAACGACTGGAAAGGCTTCACCCGGGTGGCGGGCGCATAGACTCCGTCATCGAACACATACACCGCGCGCGATACCAGTTTTTGCGAAAGCATCTCGCTAAAGCGGAACAGCGATCCGTTGAGCGTGAAGCTGATATCCTCGATGTCATAGGCGCAGAGATGGGGATTGGGGACGAAGTTCCAGCCTGGAACGAGAGGGAAGCTGATCTCGGTGGATTGGACTGGATTGGTGCTACTGTAGAAGCTGATATCCGGGCTCCACACCCAATAGGCGGTGCCAAAATCGAAATCATCGCTCTGCACCCATTCGCTGGCTTGGGAATCCATATATCCCAGCGAACCTGCGCCAAACACCTCGCTGATGCTCAGATCGGTGTTCAACCAGGGATTGGAACTCATTTTCCAACCGCCATCCAGCATGGCAAGATACATCTGAGGCACCAGGGCGAAACGATAATCTGACCAGAAACGGGTGCGGATGCCATCCACAGCCACCACATCCAAGGCCAGGCGGCAGTCTTGCATCTCGTTCAGATTTGAGGGCAGGGAGAAACTGTAGTTGTACTGGCCGGCAGGAATGAACGAATTGACAAGCAGGCTGTCTGTATCGTTGATGATGGAGAGCTGAACATGGTCAACCAGGAAGGGATATTGATAGCTCCAGTTGAAGTTGATGGTGCTCCCGCCCTGATAGATGCTGTTCGGCAGCCATCCGATGGTGGCTTTGGGCTGCAGGTTGCCCCAGAAGAGGTTCATAGTGCGCACATTGGCATTGGTGTTGATGAACTGGTATGGCTCAGCCAGCAGATTGTGATAGGTGCCGCCATCCTGCAGATAGAGCTTCTCCGCCCGGTCAAAATCTGAACTGGCTGTAATACTGAGGGTTCCAGTCTGATCGGAGCGTACGCGCAGAACCCAGGATTTGAGCTCACTGTCCTGATCGTATCCGCCCTTGATCTCCCTCTGAAGCTGGGTGCCGTTGTTGCCCCAATACCGCTCCCAAAAGGCCGCCCACACATATCCTGTGCCCGGATTGCTCTTGGTTACGTCCCAATATACATCCTGGGCATCCGAAGCGAAGGGGTTGGCCCCGAAATTGACCGTGTCCGTGAGAGTCCCCTGCATGTTGCTCAGAGTAAGGGTGTGGATGGGCATGGGAGCCGCGCTGACAGGATAGTTGTAATAGAATTCAAGGTTGGCCAGGTTGGTGCAGCTCACCTTGTAGGTGTAGGTGACGCCGTTATCCACATCGTTATCCCACCATTCAAAGTTATAGGCGGTGGGGTTGGAAAGGGCTGGATTGGTCTGCCAGGAATCCACCATCACATAGTCTCCCTCCTCCATCTTGCGATACACCGAGAAGCCATTGTTGTTGGTCTGACCGTTCACGCCCCAGTGGAGCCGGACCTCGTCATCCATGCCAAAGGCGCTGAGAGAAGTGATGTTTGCGGGGGCCAGAATAGCACTCACCTGGTTGGTCAGTTGCGATAAGTTGCCGTTTTTGTCTTTGGCCCGCAATTTGAAATAGTATTGGCTGGCATTGTTCAAACCCGTCACAGCCACGCTCTGGCAGGCTTGGGAGGCCAAAACCGCCGAGTTGGTGCGGTCAAATATCTGGTAGTTGCTTTCCCCTATCGGTTCTGTGGCAAATAGGATCTGATAGCTGTCAAAATCGAAGGCGGAGCTGCGGTCCCAGCCCAGGGTGATGCTGTTGAGGGACTGGTTTACCACATGCAGGTTCCCTGGATCGGTGGGAGGCAGGTTGTCGTTCATGGCAAACATATCGACCAACACCGGCTCCATGTCTTCCAGAACGCGCCGGTAATAAGCCATAAAGTTGGTGAAGAGGTTGTCCATATCCCAGACGCCTGCGCCTTCATCCCATCCATAAAACCATTTGTAGTTATTCTCCGTTTCCTCATAACAGTTGGGCAGTTCGTCCATTTCCGCGTGAAAAAAGGGCTCATACACGTCATAATCGGTGGTTCCCGTCTGGGTGTAGATCATCTGCTGATTCTGGGTATAGGCGGGCAGATCAATATGGTCGTTCACGGGATAGTTGTGTTCTCCGTCGTCAAAGGTAAACTCATAAAGGCTGTAGTTCACGCCGTAAAAGTCGTTCAGAAAGACATCGTCGTGGATGCCCACGGTGTTTTCGGGTATCATCAGATGCCGGCCGGCGTTGATCAAGTCGTTCTTTTGCAGGGAAAGATCGCGGATGGGCAGATTGGGGCAGGCTCTTGGGTTTCCGGCTGAAATCTGCACGTTGGGATAGCCTTGATGCCTGTTCCAGTCATAGGAGTGCATCTGGGCCGAAAACTCGCGCCAGGAATAATGCTCCCTCACTGCGTCAGCAAACTTGCGGTAAACTTGATTGAAAGGATGGGCGGCGCTGCGGGTGGGGTCGGAAATAGATTTGGAGTTGGTATATGGTGGTATATTGCTCCATCTCACTTCCCTGCCAGCTCCGTTGATCATCAGATAGGCCGCGTTCCACAAGTTCATGGCTTCCAATCCGTAGGCTGGGGTGGGGAAGTCATCGCAGGGATGGGGTACAGTGATGATCACCGGCCTGGTGGCCGACGGGTTGTAGATGAACAGACCCCAGCCGTAGGTAAAAGCTCCCAGCTCGTCATCATTTTCGTCCGGCGTACCATTGTCGTCATAATAGCTCATATCGGGGATTTCGCGGATCATATAGTAGGTGCGGCCTGTGTCCGTATCATTGAATTGAACTACCTGATACGGAGACGCATTTGCATCCAGAACACCTTGGGCGCCATCATAGTCGCCCGCCACAAAGAGGTCGAGCATATTGCCCCAATAGATTATATCGGAGGCATTGGGTACGCGAAAGTTCCCAAAACCATTGGTTTGCACATCGTAAGGGGCGTAGGTGTTGTAGTTGGGACTTGCTACCCCCTCGGCCAGATGAGATATCCAGTTGTCATATTGGGCATTCGGCTCTCTTCCATATAGGAAATTGCGCAGCGAACCTGTTTCTACTATCAAAGCATGAGCGCAGATAAACGACAAGCAGGCAAGCAATAGCAGAAAGATTTTTTTCATTGTGGCATCCTTTCTGGGTTCCATTTTTTCTTTTTTGCAAATGAACTCCGGCAAGGGATCGAGTCAAGACTTTTCTTGAGCGGCATATTTTCAGCCCGGAAACGGTATTCCTCCAACACCCGCTTTGAACCCGTAAAAAGATCAAAACAGCTTTAGCGGGTAAAGTGCTTGACAGTTTGCAGAGAACGCATTTTTTGGGGAGATATGGAGTGTCCGATGAAAAAAAATATCCGTAAAACCTATACTTTTGACGATGTGCTGTTGGTGCCCCAACAATCAAAAATCCTGCCTTCATCAGTGTCTTTGGAGACAAGGATCTCCCGCCGCATAACGCTCAAGATTCCGCTGCTCAGTTCCGCGATGGATACCGTCACCGAATCTTCACTGGCGATTGCCATAGCCAGGGAAGGCGGCATCGGCATTATCCACAAGAATCTGAGCATCGCCGAACAGGCACAGCAGGTGCATTTGGTAAAACGGGCTGAAAGCGGCATTGTGACCAATCCCTATACCATTTCCCCCAACGACACCCTGGCCAAAGTGCTCGAGCTGAAGGACGATAAAAAGGTGGGGGGCTTCCCGGTGGTGGAAAATGGGAAGCTGGTAGGCATCCTGACCAATCGCGACATCCGCTTCGAGACCAACACAAAAAGACAGGTGCATGAGCTGATGACACCGGCTGAACGTCTGGTGACAGCGCCTTTGGGAGTGAGCGCCGAGGACGCGATCCAACTGCTGCAGAAGAACAGGATTGAAAAACTGCTGATCGTGAATGAAGATTTTAGTCTGGCGGGAATGCTGACAGTGAGGGACATTCTGAAGCGGATCAACCATCCCAACGCCGTTCAGGACAGCAAAAACCGCCTTTTGGTGGGAGCAGCCGTGGGAGCCTCCGGAGACTTTTTAGAACGAGCCCAGGAACTGACAAAAATGGGAGCGGACATCCTGGTGATCGACACCGCCCACGGACACCACAGCAACATCTCCAAAGCCATTGGGAAAATCAAGGCCACTCTGGATGTGGATGTGATCGCGGGCAATGTGGCCACCTCCAAGGCAACTCAATATCTGATAGATTGCGGTGCGGACGCCGTTAAAGTGGGCATCGGGCCAGGCTCCATCTGCACTACCAGGGTGATTGCCGGCATCGGAGTGCCCCAGCTCAGCGCCATCATGGATTGCGCTGAAACTGCCGCCAAAGCAGACATTCCTATAATCGCCGACGGAGGGATCAAGTATTCCGGCGACTTGGTGAAAGCCCTTGCCGGGGGTGCCAGTGCTGCGATGATCGGCTCCCTCTTTGCCGGCACAGACGAAAGCCCGGGAGAATATATCATTTACAACGGACGCAGGTTCAAAAGCTACCGGGGCATGGGCTCCATTGGCGCCATGAAACTGGGCAGCCGGGAACGATATTTTCAGGAAGGGCGGGAAGACAACAAGCTGGTTGCCGAGGGAATCGAGGGTATGGTGCCTTACAAAGGCCCGCTGAAAGACTTTATCTACCAACTGGTGGGTGGACTCCGCTCCGGCATGGGCTATTGCGGAGCCAAAGACCTGGCAACCCTGCGCAACAATGCGGAGTTTATTGAAATCAGCGGCGCGGGTCTCAAAGAATCGCATCCCCACGACATCCTCATCACCAAGGAAACACCCAATTACAACAGCAGTGAATGAATCCGGGCTGAACCCCCAATTGACCGCCCTGCTCAATAGCTTTGTCTATTTCGTCAAGGTGGAAAAAGGTATGGCGGAGAACAGCGTTGAAAGCTACCGCGGGGACATACAGGACTTTTTGCAATACAATACCAAGGCAATCGCGGATTATACGCCCGAGGACATCACGGAGTATCTTGCCACATTGTCCGGTCTGGGGCTGGCAAACACCTCCCTGGCCCGTAAAAGGGTGGCTCTCAAGCAGTTCTTTGGCTTTTTACAGGATAACGAGGTGATTCCTGGCCTGGATTTCGAAAAAGTTCCCAAGATCAAGCTGGGCAAGTATCTACCGGATGTGTTGGATGTGGACACCATGTTAAAACTGCTGGATGGACTACCCACCGAAACGTGCCTTGAGCGGAGAAACAAAGTGATGCTGGAACTGCTTTATGGCACTGGTATGCGCGTATCTGAGCTGTTGGGCTTGAGCGTACACGACATCAACTTCACCGATCAGGTAATCCTGGTGCGGGGCAAGGGATCAAAGCAGAGATTTGTGCCTTACGTGGATGTGTTGCAACAGCTTCTGAGCGCCTATCTTACACAAACCAGGCCGGAACTCCTGAAGTTTAAAAACAGCGACCTGGTCTTTTTGAATAACCGCGGTGGAAAGCTCTCCCGTATGGGGTTTTGGAAGATTCTGCAAAAGCAGGCTCTGGAAGCCGGACTCAAACAGCAGATCACACCCCACACTTTCCGCCATTCCTTTGCCACCCACCTCCTGGAGGCAGGGGTCAACCTGCGTATAGTTCAGGCGCTGTTGGGCCATTCCAGTCTGAACACCACCCAAATCTACACGCATATAGATACTAAATATATTCTTGAAATACATAAATGTTATCATCCCAGAGCAAAGCTATAAAGAGGTAAGCCTGTGTTTAAGAGATTCTTATTATTCCCGTTATTACTTGCGCTCATCCTGACTGGAACCTCCTGCAAGGGGGGTGAAACCAAGCAAAAGAAACAATTGCGCAAGCTCCGCGTGGTTCTGGACTGGACCCCAAACACAAACCACGCGGGGTTGTATGTAGCTAGGGATCTGGGCTATTTCGCCAGGGAAGGCCTAGAAGTGGAAATCATTCAGCCGGGTGAGAACACCGCCGAAAAGATCGTGGCCTCCAACCATGCTGATTTTGGCGTGAGTTACCAGGAAAGCGTCACCATAGCCCGCACCCAGAACATTCCCATCAAATCCATCGCGGCGATCATCCAGCACAACACCTCTGGCTTTGCATCGCTCAAAAAGTCAGGGATCAAGTCTGTGAAAGACTTTGAGGGCAAAAGCTACGGCAGTTCCGGCTGGCCATCAGAACTTGAGATCGTGCGCGATGTGATGGCTCATGGTGGGGCTGACTTCCGGAAATTAAAGGTGGTAAGTGGAGTTTACGATTTCTTTTCCACCATCGGAAAAGATGTTGATTTCGAGTGGATCTACTATGGCTGGGACGGCGTTCAGGCAGAACGCAGAAACATCGCCATCGACTATCTCCCCATCCGAGACTTGAGCCCGGTGTTCGATTATTATACGCCGGTTTTGATCAGCAGTGATATGTTGCTTAATTCTGAGCCGGATTTGGCAAAATCTTTCCTCAAGGCAGTTGCCGATGGTTATGAATATTGCATCACTAAGCCGGATGACGCAGCCCGGATACTGGCCAAAGCAGTTCCTGATCTGGATGAAGAGCATCTAAAACTGAGCTTGAACTACCTGAAGGATGAGTTCCGTTCGGACGCTCCCAAATGGGGCCAGCAAAAAAATGAGGTTTGGCAACGCTTTGCGGACTGGATGCATCAGAAACGCATCATCCATACAGGCGTCAACGTCACAGATCTCTACACCAACGAATTCCTGCCCTGATGCCTGTAATTCTGAGCGCGGAAGGCCTGGCCAAATCCTTCCTGCTGAACGGCGAGCCCCGGCTGATCATTTCAGGTCTGGACCTGAAGGTCAGGGATGGCGTGTTTCTGAGCATCGTGGGCAGCAGCGGCTGCGGTAAGAGTACTCTGCTTGGGCTACTGGCCGGCATCACCCGCCCGGACAAAGGAAGAATCACGTTGCGTGGCGAAGATATCACCGGTAAAAGTGGAATGTTGGGCTATATGCCTCAGGAGGATTTGCTTTTCCCCTGGCTAAACGTGCTGGAAAATGCCCTCATCCCAGTACGGGTAAGAAATGGCGACCTCAAAACCGCCCTTGGGAAGCTCCATCAGCTTTTGCCTGTCTTTGGCTTGCAGGATCACGCCAAACACCTTCCCTACCAGCTTTCGGGAGGCTTGCGCCAAAGGACAGCCCTGCTGAGAACCTGTATGATGGAAACACCTTTGTTGCTGCTCGATGAGCCCTTTGCCAATCTGGATGCCATCACCCGGCTGCAGTTGCAGGAATGGCTTAGTGAGATAACCCGGGAACTGAAACTCACCGTTATACTTGTGACCCACGACATCGATGAAGCGATCAGGCTCTCGGATGAAATTCACCTGATGCAGGGACAACCGGGTAAATTTGTGAAGCGATTTGAGCTGAACGAGGAGACCAAGGCGGACGAAAAGCTGAGAATCGGTCTTAAGAAAGATATCATTGACCTGGTGAAGAGTACCCTATAAAAAGAGCTGCTTAATGGGTGTAGCTGGGGTCCAGGATACGGATTTCCGCCTTGTAGCTATTGCGCAAATCGCGAATGTGCGCCATGAGTAGAAACTCCCGCTTCAGGTGAACCAACCGTGCCTTCAGGCTGTCTTTTATATCCTCAAAGCTGGCGATTTGGGCAGGTTTACGGTCGATTAGCAACAGAATGTGCCAGCCAAATCTGCTTTTGAACGCGTCGCTGATCTGACCGGGCTGCAGGGCAAACGCCACTTCTTCCAGCTCGGAGATCATTCTGCCCCGGGGAAACCAGCCCAAATCTCCGCAACGCGGGCTACTGGGACAATCCGAACTGGTTCCGCAAACCCGTCGAAAGTCTTCCTGGGTGCTTATCTCCGCCCTTATCCTGCTGGCTTTGCGAGCTGAGTCCGGACCCGATCCGCACACCAATATGTGGGCCGCGTGCACGGTTTCCGGAATTACAAAGACCTCTTTCTGGTCCTCATAAAAATTAAGCAGTTGCTGTTCGGATATCTCAATACTCTTGAAGCAATAATTGTGCACGTATTTGCGGATGATGACTCTGCGGCGGGTCTGCTCTTCAAGGTTGCGGGTCTGCTCCATGTCTCTCGGAGCGGTGTCCATTTCTTCCAGGG
>Ga0302236_1000347_pt1 | contig 46106 bp, 55 predicted proteins | sample AAG_UR_Gly_MG_FD_193509 | JGI IMG/M metagenome (GOLD analysis project Ga0302236, IMG submission 193509) | Enriched activated sludge microbial communities from anaerobic digester in WTTP, New Holstein, Wisconsin, United States - AAG_UR_Gly | ecosystem: Engineered > Bioreactor > Anaerobic >...
AACAACTATAATTTTAGGAGGAATTTTTCCTTGATTACGAATTTCGTTTATAGATTCATTTAATTTTGCAGTTAATGTGGCAAATTCTTCAACAGTGTTTACGTTTTCAATACGAAATTTTGAAGTATCAATTCCCAGGCGTTTAACAAAATCAACATCTATTGAACCTTCTGAATCATAATAAATAGGAAAATAGTCCATTGCTTGAGCATTACGAACAATGGAACATGCTAAATACGTTTTTCCTGTGTTATGACTGCTTAGTCCATTGCCCGACCAATAACGATGATTATCGTGAAGTACCTCAAAATCATATACTTCCTCTAATTTTTTGTATTTCTTAATTTTATTAACTTTTCTATACCCCTCCTTTGTAAGAATATAATCTTCCTTTGTTATGTCTTTTGCAAATTTCCATCCTAAAGAAGTTTCAAACTTATGATCCTCAGAACATTTTGTTCTATAATTACTTTTAGTTTTAATTAAATAAATTTGTCTTGGCGATTTAATATAAAATTCGCCAACCTCGTTAAAACCGTCGGGGGTATTTATCAAAAATGCTATATCACCATAATTATCAATTAATTCTTTAATTTTAATTTTTTGAGAATTTGTTTTTGCGTATTCATTAAATTTCTTTAAAAGATATTCATCTGTACATTCATTCAACGGTTTTTCTAAAAATGCATCCAATTTATCTTTAAATACATATTTTAACTCTTGGACAATATCTAAATTGTTTGTTTGAGATACATTGCTCTTAAAAACATATATCTCAACTTCTTCATTTTTGTGTAAACAACCAGTTTCTCCAGCCAACATTAACGATCTTCTGTTTGGCATTCCTCCGAATAAAGATCCACTTAAAGCTGCATTAAGAATATAAGAACCTGTGGGTATCCACTCATCAATTTTTGCATATATACTATCTTCTATAATTGCTCCATCGGGACTAAATTTAGAGAGCATATCATTAAGTTCTAAAAATGAACTTCTTTTATCGTCAGAAGACTTCTTAGGTGACATTTTTTTAGCCATAAACGAATATTTTATTTTTATTTATTTTATTCGAATATGGCTAAAAAGTTTTCAAATAGTGTCTATAAATAATTATATCAATCTAAATAGTTTAACAATGTTTGGAATCTCCAGAAAATTCTCTTTTCTGCCTCTTTCTTTGTTAAAAATCCTGCCCAATCAATCTCGGATTTATCAAGCTTAGTTATCTTAATAGGCTTAGATAATTTTATGACAAAAAAGTAAACTCTTTTATAAAGTTTTCCTCTTTCATCTATATAATTTATGTATCCTTCATCTGAAATAGGGGTTTTCTCAATATCTATAAAAACACCAATTTCTTCTTTTGTTTCTCGGATAGCAGCATCAAGAATTTCTTCGTCTTTTTCGACATGTCCTTTTGGAAATGAATAAGAGTTCCACCATTTTTGACCAGTTGGGTGGCATAAAAGAATTTTGTTGTCTGCAATAAGAACAAGACCAGCTGAAATAGTCATTCTATATAATCATTTTAGTTAAATATAAACAAAATTTTTGAGAAATAAAAACATATTTTTAAATTATAATATCTCCGTATACATCAGTTAGTATCGTTGAAAATTTAGCAGTATTTGTCCATGGCTCTATATCATACCCTGATGTGATTGGAGGTGTATGTAAAACAGCTGTTGGATTATCATCAAATGAATCAGCTGCAACTGTTGGTGCAATTGGGGGATACATATTTATTGTGTTAAGAGAAGGACAATCTGCAAACGCAGCATTTCCGATACTTGTAACAGCGAAAGGAATATCTATCAAGGCTAAAGATTCACAGCCAATGAACGCAACATCCCTAATACTTAATAATGATGTAAAGCTAGCACTTTCAAGATTTCTACAGAAATTCATTATTGCTTCTGGCATGCTAAAATGAGCAAATGGTGAAATTTCTATACCATTTTCCATATCATCTAAACATACCATATCAATTACGCATCCAGTATCTTTAAAGTGTATCAAACTCGTTGCACACGTTGAATCAGCAAATAAGCCTCCCCTTAATGTTATATCTTTGCCACCTCTTAATGTTACTTCGTTTCCATTGACTAAAACTGATGTAAACGGCGTTCCATAAGTTGGCAAATCAAAGAACGTGTTCCAGTTACTTATTGAGGTAGCATCGGCAACTGGTGCATTAGAAATATTGTCAAATGTCAATGTTAATTGCATAAGGTCAGGAATTATCTGTACAAACTTAGCAGCATTTGTCCAAGGTGCAACATCATATCCCGAAGCATCGTAAGAGATATGAAGAGTAGCAGCATAATCGCCAAAAGTATTATCCGCATTAACTGTTGGGGCAATTGCAGGATACATGTTTACTGTATTAAGGGAAGAACAATTTGCAAACGCATCAGTTCCAATACTTGTAACATTAATAGGTATAGTTATAGAAGTAAGGGCAGTGCACCCTTCAAACGCATTATTTCCGATACTTATGATATTATTGGGCATAACTATAGAAGTAAGGGCCTGACACCAGGCAAATGTATAGGATCCAATCGTTGTAACATCGTCAGGTATAATTATAGAAGTAAGGACTTTACAGGCTGCAAATGCACTATTTCCAATACTTGTAACACTATTTGGCAAAGTTATAGAAGTAAGGGACTCACAACTAGCAAATGCACTATTTCCAATACTTGTAACATTATTGCCTAATGTTACTGCGGAAAGAGAAAAACAATAATGAAATGCTTCGTTTTCAATACTTGTAACACTGTTTGACAAAGTTATAGAAGTAAGGATTATACAACTTGTAAATGCACTATTTCCAATACTTAATAATGATGTGAAGCTAGCACTTTCAAGATTTCTGCAGATCTTTGAATCTTCTGGTGGTATTATATAAACAAATGGCGTAATTGTTAAATAATTTTCTGGCTCATTGATACATATCATATCAACTATACATCCCATGTCTTTAAGATGTATGAGACTTGTTTCACATATCGAATTAGCGAATAAACCTCCCCTTAATGTTATATTTTTACCACCTTTTAATGTTACTTCATTTCCTTCAACTGAAACTGACGTAAAAGGTGTTCCGTAGGTTGGCAGATCAAAAAATGTGTTCCATTCATTGACACTCATTGCGTTTGTAACAGGAACATTGGATATATCATCGAAAGTTAATATTAAATTAGAAGCCGGCATCCATCCGTACTTGTTATTTAATTGGGCGTATTTTCCCTGATAAATTGCTAGGGGCATTTATTTATTTTTTATTTTATATATTTAAAAAAGAAGAGGAGCATTATTATTGCTCCTCTAAATTGATATTTCTGCACCATCTTTTTCAAATCCATCTTTTTGTCGTTGGTTCATAATTAAAACGACTTCATACAAATTTATTGGACGACACCAGCCAAAAATTCCTGCATAATTTTCACGATTATCAATACCACAGTCCCATGATAACCCAGTATTTTGAAATCTCCCATGTGTATGGCCGTACAGATGCCATGACCCATGAATTTTTCTATTCCAACTTGCAATAGGATAATGACACAACACAATATGGATATTCAAATTTTCTCGAGAGAACGTGAAATCTTTAAGCTGTTTCACCTCTAACCAATTCCCAAGATTAACAACACTTTTATCATGATTGCCAACGATTAAATGCTTATTTCCGTTCAATCTAGCAACCCATTTTTCAGCATCTTTTCTCTTAGCAAATGATACGTCCCCAAGTATGTAGACCTCATCTTTCTTTTGGACATATTTATTGAACACTTCTTTGAGAAGCCATTCATCATGTTCTTCTTTTGAGACTGGGCGATTACAGATATCGATAATTTTCAAGTGAGAATGATGAAGATCTGCAGTAAACCATATTTTTTGCATTTCAGCAATAAGTTGGCTATCAAGCTTATCTACTATGTCTTTCTGAATGTTCATCTAACATTTCTTTAAAATCTTTTTCTATTAATTCCCAGTTTAAATCGGGATGCCACAAAAACACCGTAAAAAGATCTACCCAATCGTTATTTCTAGGGTTTTCAAAATTGTCAAATCCCAACCTATAATCTTGATTTAAAACAATTTTACGCATTTCTTCTGGGATATCTTCAAGAAATGTTTCTTTATTGTTTTTCACATACATATATAAAAAATGTATCATTTCGGCAGACAAAATGAAACATGACTCATATTCGTTGTGATACTTGTCATTGAAAAATTCTATAAACTTGCTCATATTTTATAACAGATTATACTTAAATTATAAATATAAACAAAAAAACCGAAATAAAAAAATTATTTCGGTCTTTATTTTCTGAGAACAAAAGATATTTTATCTTCCGTTCCATCCAGCTAACCTTGCCCACATATTCCAAGCCGCATAAGCTTTTAAATTTGCGTTTAATGGTTGGCTATGTGCTGAATTGCAATGATACCAATGTACATTTTGTTCATGAGAATTTTGCCACTCGATAGCCCAATTTCCGCCATTATAGTCGCAATTATCGTTTGCCCCTCTGTTTAAAAAATAATTGCCATCTGGGTCATATGATTCAATTGCTGCAAAATCATAGAGTACTTTCTTATTTAACTTACAATAATCTCTTATTTGTTCATTTCGAATATTCAAGTTACCTGATTCTCCAGTTCCATCTAAATGCCCGGTCATATATACGAATATTACATTAGGAAATTCTGACTCAAGAGTTGTCATTTTCTGTAAATACGTATTAATGTACTCCTGTGATGCATTGCTCACTTGACCGCACCATGACCACATGACAACGTTAATTTCAGGATGTGCACTCAAATAATTTCGAGTATCTGTATCCCATGATCCACTTCCTAAATCAGACCATCCAGTTATTGCATGATCATTTAGATTTAGACCCTTATACATATCGCCTTTCCATTTTGACAAACCGTTCATTCCATCCACTATCTGACTTCCATGGGATGTATGCTCATACGCTATACGTAACTTTAATTTTGCAGAATCTATCCAAATCACAGGAATCGAATCCAATTTTGTGCACGTATTGTCTATAATAAGACTTTTAGGTTCCACAGGATCTGGGTCTGGTTCAGGAACATCGATTGGTTCGCAAGAAGTAAATAACATTATCGCAAATGTTATCATAATCATAAATAGCTTTCTCATAATACTTTAGATTATTTTTTTATTTTTATATATCTAAAGTATTATGAGAAAAATAGTTACATTATGTATCTTAAAATAGTGCTTTAGCGTATATTAAATTTCCAGGCACAGGATTAAATCCTATAGTTGTTAGAATTCGATTAAATGGTTCAATGATTGTTTTTTCAAACTGAAGATCATAATCTACTTCGGGTGCAAATTCGTAAGGAAAATTACCGGGCAAAAACCCAAAGACTTCATTGCCATCTTTTGAATAATAGAATTTAACCTTATCTCCAGTTTTAATAATGTTATATTTAGTCTTCCATTTTTTACTGTTAAGAACCTGATGATTATACATTGCTGAGGCTCTTACGTTCTGGGGACATTTTTCTGCTAACACCACTTCTCTTTTATCCTCTAAGCAATATTTTTCATAATTTCCTAATGCTTGTGTTTTTGCAATGTCTTCAGGATTTTGTAAAACATACTCTTTTTTATACTCTTTTAGTCGGTTAACAACATCTGCGTATTGTGTCTTTTTTCCTTTAGAACAAGTCATTTTGATTAATTCTTTAAGAACTTGTCTTGCATACTTTGGCGTTGAACCTTGAACAATTTCAATGCCCACAAACTTGATATTTTCTTGAGGTTCAATATGAACTCCAGGATCTTTCCACGCTAAATCAAGAACATATTTCTTTTTTGCGACCATAATTGCTGAATAAGAAATTTTTTCCAATTCCAAATCCTGAATATTTTTAGTGTTATGTCGTTTTGCGTATTCTTCGTATTTCTTTTTAATAAATGATGTTAGACGAAGCTCTTTAACTTTAAGAATAAAATCAACAGGATTACCTTGATAATCACAAGACTTAAGCATTGGATCAAAAGTGACATAACAGCTATTATGAACTAAAATATCATTTGCTATAAATGTATGCGTATCATCATCTACTTCAACATCATAAACGTATTCATTATCAAATGTTCCCATTTCTTCGCAAGATTCTATTTCATCAAAATAAAATTTTGTTCCTAAACATAACACTTTATCTTGATAAATTACACCTTGCGGTTTTATTTCAAGTTTTTCATTATTACGAAAAACAATTAATGAATGATCATTTGTTATAATTATTTCCTTTCCAGATTTAGTTTTAATTTTCCATTTTGGTTTTGTAACTTTATGACGTATAATACGTTTAACTGGCGCAAAATATAACTCGTTATCCCAGTTCAATATTTTATCATTAGTTAATACTGATTCATGTCCTTCAAGAGTTGTTCCGCCGTTTGTTTTGTTTTTATTGTACCAATCTTCAATTTTAATCGAACCTTTATCCGTATGAACAATAGAGTCAGAATGAACAGAATCAGTATCCATATAGACAGTTACCGTTTGTTCATTAATCTTGTTTGCATACGTTAACCCTAAAGCCTTATGAAGTTCAGCATCATTATGCCAGTAATCCATGAAATAGTCATCAATACATCTACTTGCAAATTTTGCGATATCTTGGCCTTGAAGTGTAACTGCTTCTGCAACATTAACGTTATATCCAACAAAAAAGACAGAAGCCGTGGCTCCATAAACAGAGTTTATAAAAATTTTAATTGATTGCTCAAGATTATAATATTCTTCTTTAATAGACTTAAGTCGATCAATCTCGGCCTTAAGTTCTTCTATAGAGCAATTATATGGATCAATGTTAGTTAGTTTAAATTCCATATAGTTTTTGTTTTTATATGTTTATAACTATATAGAGTTTTCTGTTTAACAGTTATTTAATTGTCTTATCGTTTCACCATTTTAATCCCAATATTTGCAATAAATGGCACATTTATAGAACCTTTTTGTTCAAACATAAAATTTGAGTTTTGAAAGGAATGTGTTTCAAAGGCAAATTGTCCACGTTTAACATATACCTTTAAGTACACTTGTTTTATGTTGATTACTTTTTGAGTATACGTAGTTAATATATCAGCGTATTTACCATTAAGAGTTTTTACAATTTCAACCATAATAGGATAAAAGATTAATCCAAAACGACTGTCATTTCCAATTTCTAGTTTTTTGATATATTGCTGTCTATATTTCTCAGGATTAAACTGTGTTCTTGACATTTGTGATCTTCTAATGTATTCATTAATAAATAACTCATATTTTTCTTTATTATGTATTAATGCATCAAGAAATTTTAGCATTGATTCTTTTTTAAGATATTCATCTGAAGAAATTTGCAAATTTCTTAGTAAATATGAATAAGCAGAATCAGGATTATTTGATAAATGTATCTTTGCTAATGTCATAACAGTATTATAAATAACACTTCTGGGATCTATTTGTTCAGGATTTACCCAGGGCTTAACAACGTTTTCAATAAAATCGATTTCATTTTCATCTGTTGCTGTAATCTCGCCATTCTTGTAATTGTTATAAATTGCACGAATAATAACATCTCCACTAGGAGTTGCTCCTGTTCCAGCTTTTGATGAAATTTTATAATCATCAAAATAAAAATCAATTAACCTTTGATTAGATGCAGTAGGATATCTTAGCCCTTTTCCAGTTTTCTTAAGTATATTAAAGAACATTAAAGCACCCATTACTTCCCCATAATCATTTGCGATATTATTTATTGATTTTGGATCTATCCCGTTAAACCATTCAATCGGCACATTATAGACAATAGGCGTTGTTACTTTAGCATATGCTGAAAAGTCTTCAAATTTATTTTTATTATTTGGGTCATTAATTATAATCTTTGAAGATTCTATGATAAATTTTTTATAATGTTCAGGGTATTTAGTTTCATTAATAACTTTTATAATTTTATCTAAAATTTGTTTTGAATTTAAATATGATTCAGTTGTTAACCCTAATTTATCAGGAGTTAACTCTTTACCCTTTATAACACTTTCTTCTCCTGTTTTTTTATCAAACTCAAATCTATTAGTTATTATAATAAAATCGTCCTTTTTGTATTGTTGACCAAAGACGTCGGTCGTAGGTTCAGAGAATACAATTTTATATGCATCAAATTTCCCAGATATTTCTTTTCCTGCATGTTTATCATTTTTGCCTTTAGGGACAATTTCCATTTGATATGTACGTGGTTCTATTTTAATAGAATTTTTTAAAAAATTTATTATGTTTTTTTCTGCAGTGCCATCATTTTCTCCAAAGTTTGCACGAATAGTTTCTCGTCCAGAAGGAGCAACAATGTCATCTGAATTCATGTCTTTAACATACAAATTTTTCCATAATTCTTGTCTTTTGTTGAATCCTTCAAATAATCTTGGATAATGAGGTTCTTGAACACTTTCATCACCTACAATTGCCATTTGCCATTGTCTTTTTCTTCTATAGCGCTCACTGTTTGAGCCCCAGCCTGGTTCTACTTTTTTCTTAGGCTTAAGAAGAGGAGATAAAACATGTTGCCTTGCAAGATCATCCTCAGAGGTTATATATTCACCTGCATAATCTTTAATAGGAATTTGTAAATAATGAGAACCATATCCACCCATGCCTCCTTGTTTATCATCTTTCATGTCTGCAGGAATATCAATTTTCCATTGAGGGTCATTTAATATTGAAATCTTGAGTTTATCTTCGAGATCTTTAATAATTTGAATTAACTTTTCTTTTGGGGGATAATACCAGAACGAAATATATTTTTCTTTTAGCCATATTCTTCCTGCATATTCTAAGTCTCTTCCGGGATGAATACGATTATAACCTCGTCCTATTCCAATGTCTCCGTGTGTTTTACTAGGTTTACTTATATAAAGTTTTCCTTTATGGTATCCGAACGCTCGGGTCCCTCTTCTCATCCAAAGAATTTCTTCGTCTGTTCCTTGAGGATTAACCCAATCAGGGTGTTCAAATAATCTTGGATATGGCATTTCTTGTTTGCTTTCATCGCCTACTGTGGCCATTTGCCATTGTCTTTTTCTTTTATATCTTTCACTGTTTGAGCCCCAGCCTGGTTCTACTTTCTTTTTTGGCTTTAACAAAGGCGATAAAACATGTTGTCGTGCCAAATCTTCTTCAGATGTTATATATTTGCCAGCATAATCTTTAATAGGGATTTGTGTATAATTACGTTCATCGGCATATCCACCTTCTGTACTATTTTTCATATCGACTGGAACGTCAATTTTCCATTCTGGATCATTTATTATAGTAATCTTAAGTTTATTTTCAAGATCTTTAAGAACTTTTACAAGTTCTTTCTTCGGCGGATAATACCAAAATGAAATATATTTATTTTTGGGCCATATTCTTCCTGCGTATTTTAACTCTCTACCAGGTCTGTCACGATACTGCCCTCTACCTACTATCATGTCTCCGTGGGTTTGACGTGTTTTGCCAACATATAATTTGTCTCTATAATAACCAAATGCCCGCGCACCTTTACGCATCCAAGGTATTTCTTCGTCCGTTCCTTCAACTTCTATCCAATCAGGACTTTCAAATAGTCGAGGATAAATTTCTTCTTTTTTACTTTCATCGGTCATGGAAGCCATTTGCCACGCTCTTTTTCTTTTATATCTTTCACTGTTTGAGCCCCAACCCGGTAATACTTTTCTCTTAGGTTTTAATAAAGGTGATACAACGTGTTGTTGTGCCAATTCTTCTGCTGATCTTTCAGTACCCTTTTCATAATCTTTAACTTTAACATATTCTTGGTTTTCTTCTTCAGGACGCCATGTGCCCCAGTTAGGCATAGGATACGGAAAAAAATCATATTCTTTAGTTGTAGGATATTTTTTATACTCTTCAACTTCTGATGGCACTTCTATCATCCATTCGCCATCATAAAAATCATATTTATAATGATCTTTTTCATAGGAATCATTTTCATCCGCATAAATTTTTTTACGTAAATCATCTAAAACTTTTTTAAGAGTTTTTTGATCTTCGGGAAAATGCCAAAATGCAATTATTTTATAATCAGCAAATATTCTTCCGCTATATTGCCCTCGTGTATCTCCTTTATAATCCTGAGGAGTTTTTATATTAAGGTGTGTATCACCCCATTTACCTAAATATAACTCGCCATTATAATAAGAAAAAGGAAATGTTTTTGATTCACTCCACTCGACGATTTTTTCAATATCTGGCATATATAAAGCATTGGGATTTTCAAAAAGACGTGGATAAAATTTCATAGCTATATTTTATTTTATATATTTATGATTTAAAAATAAAAAAACCCAGATATTAAAATCTGGGCTTTCTCAAAAAACACAAGAAATTTCTACATTTCATCTTCCGCTTTTGAAATTACTGTTACAGTATCGCTATCTGTTGAAGTAAAAACAAGTCTATCTTCACCCATTTCAACATTATAATTCTCAACGTCTATTGTTGCATATTGATCTTTAAATATGGATAAAGTTACATTTGCTTTTTCTTTACCCTCATGTATAAGAAGTTCAAATGCTTTTCCGGATACAAATGTCTTCTTATCAGAAAGCTTGAATTCTATAAGCTTATGATCAACGTCCAATGCGTTAAGAGTGTTAATTTTCTCAAGCATAGTCTTTGATAACTCGAACTTGCCTAGGCTATCAACGTTTGCTATGTTATTTTTAAATACATCGTCTGAAATATATTTGAATATATTTAACGATGTACAATCAACACTCATTTTTAGCATTTTACTTTTCAACAAAATCTTTTCAGCTGCAAATTGAGTTTCGCCTTCACCCACGAGTTCCTGATATTCTATAGTTAACGTGAACTCAGCATCTTGGAACTGATCAATAATTTTAATTAAACGAGGAATGTTAAAAATTCCAACTTTAACTCGTTTTGATTCTGTTCCATCTTTAACGGTAAAGCCGGCTTCATCAAACTTAATAGAACTCATTTTGACAACTGAATGTTCTTCATTATAAGTTTTTGCTATGAAAATAGAATTTGAACGATCAACCTCTAATAAAAGAGTGTTATCGATTGATGAAAATCTTTTAATCCAAGCTGTAAAAGCTTTGGCATTTTTAGCAGTAAATTCAAGTGTTTTTTTAGATATAGCCATAATTAAGAAACTTTTTATATGATTTATCAAGATTTATAAAAACAAAAAGGAACAAAGTTTTGTTTGTTCCTATCTTTAATTGTTTTTTAACACTTAGTTATCTTTGCTCATCTTTCTTATATGTTGAATTATATCCTATAAAATCATTGCACGAATTGTATCGATTATAAAAATATATTTCTGTTAATTGTTTAAATTCTTCATCTGTAACATCTAAATATTTTTGTATTTTTATAAATCTTCTTCTCTTTTGTATTAAAACTGTTGACCATAAAACTCCTACTACGCTACTTATAATTGCATATATTAAGCTGGGTATCATTTGACAAAACTGAGAAAGTCCTGTACTTATTGCAAAAATTTCAAATGCTAAAGGTAATAAAAGCAAAGAGATCACAAAAATGACATACCTATATGAATCATAGACACCACGTAGTGAAATGTATTTTAAGAAAAATTTTTCGAGTTTACATGGTTTAAATTTCTTATAAGCTTTTTCAAATTCTGTTTTAGTTATTCTACACATTATTAGATCAAAGAGTTCATCTTTATCTATTTATTCATCATCATTTAAAAATTTTTTAACAGTTTCATTTTCATCATATACGTCCTCTCCGCTCCATACTGCTATGTCATTAATTATCTCAACATCATCAGTATCAAAAAGGTTAACTGAATGTTTTTGCGATACTACTCCTCTTGCAATTGTTGGGTCAGGATAATTATCAAATGCTTTCTGGGCTTCTTTCAATTCTTTTTCTTTATCTTTTAATTCTTGAGTAAGAACTTTTATTTTTTCTCGTGTTGCTGTTAATTCATCTTTTGTGAATTTTTTAGCTGTCATATTTTCAAGACGAGAAGATATTTCCTTTTCATGGGGTTTAAGCCATGTATCAACTTCATCTATAGTTCTTTGCTTTTGAAGCATAAATACTATAAATTTTTCTTTTGCAATATTAAATTTTAATTCAAATGAAAGTTTATCTCTTTCAAATAAAGTATTCTTAAGTCTAAGGCGACAAATTTGCCACTTATAATCTTCAAGATAATCTTCTACAGAATCATATGAAAGTACTGTCCCATCTTTTACAAAAATAAGAGTCTCAGTAACAAGAACTGAAAATGTTTTTTTGACAAAATTCTGAATATCTTGCCATTCTTCAGCATTTTTACCAGAGTATATAATGTCAATATTTACTTTAATGTTCGAGTTATTAATTATTCGTATGTTGCTTTCATATTTATTGATAAGATAATCAAGCTTCTTTAAAACAGAATTAAATTTAACGATTGGAGGAATTTCTCTAACCATTATTTTTTGGCCTTCAACAATAATATTGGATGAAATTAACCACGTCTTATCAAAACCTTTGTATTTTTCAATAGTTCCATTAAATCCTTCAAAATAAGGTTTAACACTTTTACGCTTTCCATCTAAAAAGTCTTGTATATCTTTTAATTTACGAGGAAGAACTGTTGATTTGTATCCTACTGCTATTCCTACGATAGGGACAACAAGACCAAGAGGTGCATCCATCCACAAAGGATCATAGGGGCCCTCAGGGTCTCTTGTAGTGAGGTGATTGTATTTGTTTAGGATACCATTAGCTAAAGAAGAAAGTTTAACTCCAGTGTATCTAGCAGCCGCAGGAGAAGGAGATACTTCTGTTCCAAAGAAGCCATCACCTTCAAGAATTTGTGTTGCATTTCCAAAAGGACGAGCAAGTTTATTTATTGCGCTTTCAAGTGAACTATTCCCATGATGATAACCGTCCTGAATTGCCTTGCCGACAACCGTTAAAGTTTTAACAAATGACGTTGGTGTGTTTTTGAGAATAAAGCGTTGAACAGGTGTTAATGCATCATAAAAATTAGGTATGCCTCTTTGTTCAAGGACATACACCGCATAATCTCGAAATTTCGTATCAATGAACTTTGAAATTGGGAGTCTTATGATTTTTTCCTTGCGTCTTGGCTTTGTTAGATCTTTTGCTCTTTTCTTAGACATCCTAATTGTTCACAAAATCTGTTAATTTTTTAATGTCATTTTTCACTGAATAAAAACTTGCTAAAATATCATTCAATTGTTTTAAGGAATGAATTTCATAAAGTTTTTCACATTGAGAATATAGGTCGTTAAATTTATCTATAAAATCCTTAATAGCTTCTTTATTTAACGCTACAGGTGTTTCAATGCTATTTTCATTTTTTGATATTTTTTTCTTACGAGATAATTCTTGTGGAGTTGCATAATCTGCGTTTCCCGAAAGATTTTTCATAATTACGCTAATTTTTTATCAGATATAAGTTCACGCAAAAATACGTTTTTTTCACCACCAATAAATTCAACCCATTCTTTATAGTATTCAGGAAACATTTTTTTAAGTTCATCTAACTCTTTAATCTTAAGAGCAAAATAATTTTCTAAGGGTATAGATTCTTTGGCATCATCCCGCATTTTAATATTTATGATATAATCTATAAAATCAGGATACTGTTCTTTATCCCAAACCCTGTCATCTGCCAAGAAACAAATGGCTGTCATAGCATTATTGATGTCGGGTTCATAGAAATTAGCACAAGGAATTCCACTATGATAAAGAGATCTATAAGTCTCTTCCATCGAACCTTTAGGATTTCCAAGATGTCCATCATTAGATGTTCCACCGTTTAAAATGATCCACGTTTTATCCCAAAATGCAAAGTCTTTAAATTCCTGATTTTTACTATACTTATATGCATATTCAATCGCAGCATGTCCTGCTTGTATTCCTTGCTGAATAGGGGATAAATTATAAGGCACAAAAAAGTACATTCGATATGTTCTCTCTGGGTGTGGCATAATTCTTATTTTAGTTTTTATTCAACCCAAGAATATCCCGGGACATATTTTTCCAATTCTTCTTTTGTATCAGCAGTCATTGTACGAAACGTGAAATTTCCATCACAATAAACCTCTATGATAATTTCCCAGCCGCATCTATCATTACCCGCATAATAATATGGGCCTCTAACAATTTCTTTTACATAAATGTCTTGTGTGTCCATAGTACTTAAAATAAAGGGTTAGTATTACTTTTCTTTTTTAATTCATCTGAATGATCCCATTCAGGAACTTCAATTCCAAGATTTTCTTGGATCCATGCTGCTACAATACGACGATGACAAAATTTTCCAGGTTCCTCCCAACATAATAATACATTATGCTTAAACATTTCATATATAGCCTTAGGATCAAGTTTTGCTAACACATTTTCTCGATACAATTTTTCATATTGTTCCTTAGTTATGGCACCTTCCTTAATAGCATAAAATGTTTGTCTATCAGGCGCTAATGCAGGATATTGCAAACCCGTCCAATCTACGGGCGGATAAATACAAATCGCTACGCCCTTATCTCCCGTGTATCTTCTAAAATTACTCGTTTTCATTCACAGGTTCCCATTTCATATTATTTGTCTGAGAATTACTTTGCCAGCAATCTTTGCATATCGTAGTTATCCAACCCTTTGTATAACCAATGTTTTTAGTTGTTCCGCAATATTCACAAATTTTATATGATAGTGATTCTGCCATTCTTACCATGCCATCAATGTAATCATCTCCGCCATCATAATAAAAACGTAATCCTCCAAATTTTTCTTTTATCTGAGTAATATTTATTGTTAATTCTTGCTTGCCTTCTCTAAGATTAAACTTATTTTTATTTTCAAGATGATTAACAATATTGCCCATAAGTTCATCTAGAAGCATAAACCAGCCATCTCCACACTCAAACCCAAATTGAATAGGGGATACTATTTCTTTCTGATTTAAGAGTTCCTGAATCTCTTCTTTCATCGGCTTTTCGCCAATATAAATTTTTTGCTTAGTCTGAAATAACTGAGGATATGTATCTAATAATTTTCGTTGTAATTCAGTTTTCATTTTTAAAATCCTAATTTACGTGGTTCATTTATTTTAGAGTTATTATCTATTCCATAAAAATATATGTCTGCAAGTGTCATAGGTTCTGTCACTTCTACATCTCCATGTCCATTTTTTTCAAGAAGTTTCTTTGATTTTTCAACTGAAAGTTTTTCAAATTTATAGTTCATCAAAAGCCTTCCTTTACGTGTAAGTGCTTCATCTATATTCTTTATCCCTGTATTAAATGTTGCAACTATTGAAATATTAAGACAATCCGAAAGAAGCCCATCAGTTAAATTAAGAACATTTGAAACCGCAGAACTTCTTCCTCCTGTTCCTCTTTTCTCAAGTGCAGGTTCAGCATCTTCAATAATTAAAATTGAATCATTATTTTGCATAAGGAATGGAATAAACGCCGGATCTGTTATGGAATCAACCATATCAGGAGATATAAATATAATGTTCTTTTTAAGCCTTGAGGTTAAGTATCGGATATACGTTGTTTTTCCAACACCTGGGCTTCCACTTAATATCACAAGATTTGTTTTATTCTTACTGTTAAGTCCATTAATTATTTTTTCAGACATTTCGGGAAAATCATCGTTATAATTTTCTTCCAAATTAACATTTATCTTTTTTACATTAAAGCCCATTTTATCAAAACCAGTTGATCCACGATATACGATAAATATTTGATTTTTAGCAACTGAAGGTTTTTTGAACCCCTTTAATAATCCAAGAAGATTATAAAAATGTGAATCGGGATTGTTTTCATCCTTCTGTTGATAAAAAATTGATCCTTTGTCTTCACCATCTATATACATGTATAGTCCTTCATCAAGGCAAAATAGTATTGAAGTTATTCTTGGTTCTTTAGTGTCTTGATAAGATATTTTTATATATGAATAGTCTGGAATATTAAAATGTTTTAACAATTTTTTAACAAATATATTTAAGTCAAAATGATTGACACGATATACGCTTGGATAAATTTTATATTTCCTATAATATGCATATGCAAAATAATAAAGCTCTGAATATGAATTTAAATAACCATCATTTCCATCATTAAAGGTAAAAAGCTCATGTACATCTCCAAAAGGAAATGGCTTAACCTCAGAAAACTTTTTAGTCGAAATTTTAGAAATATCTATGACAACATCTTTCCAATCATATTTTTCTTCTACAACGTTACCTTCTTCGTCGTATCTCTCATATTGTTCCAGATTCATATATTCTTTAGTAATTAAATTTGTTATAACGTCAATTTCTTCTTTTGATAATTTATCTATAGGAAAAAATACTATTTCATCTTCTCCGTCTGGTCTTATTTTTATTTGCCTGCCAGCCATGATTTTCGTCGATTTGTGTTATCGCCAAACGCTATTTCAAGAAATTTATTGGCACTTCTATCATTAATAATCGAGAAAAATGTTTTATGTTCCATAACATATTCCCAATCTTTAAGCGATAACGAACCAAGTCCCTTTAAGTATTTAACATTTGAAACTTTTGTAGTTTTAGCAAATTCATTAAATTCTTCAAGCGTATTAAAATATTTTCTTTCTTTTCCAGCATCACAGGCTACAAGGGGCGTAATTATTCTATATAGCATTTTATTCTCTATAATATGTGGAAACCAACGATAAAAGAAATTTATTATAAGAGAACTTATATGTTGCCCATCGCTGTCCTCATCTGCTGCTATAATAATTTTTTCATAAGACGGAAGTTTTTTACTTCCTGGTTCTATTTCAAGTATACTCATTACATCCATCCATTCTACGTTTGTAGCTAATTCAGATAACTTACGTACATTTTTAACCTTACCCTTAAGAGCATATATAGCCTCAGTTTCTGAATCTCTAGCTTGTCGAATTGACCCTGCTGCTGATGCGCCTTCAGTTAAATAAAGATGTTGTTTATATTTAGATGAAGGGCTAAATTTATCAGAAATCTTTCGTTTAGATTGTCGTTGAGCACGTTTAATCTTATTTATATTTTCATTCTTTAGTCTATCTTCGATTGATTTTTCAATGTTTTTAGCAATATCAGATTTTCCTAAAAGACGAATAAGTCTGGTATGAAAAGCTTCTTTCATAGGTTCTTCAATTTCCCCTCGTCCTGTTGCAAACTTTGTTTTATTTTGGTCTGCAAATTTCATGAGAGTTGAAGGAACATTCAAGATAATAAGTGTCTCATAAAAATGATGGGCAAAATTATATTTAAAATACTCATTAACCCAATCATTAACAATCTTTTGATGTATTCCAGTGCATTGAGACCCGTTCACAAATGACAAAGAACACGAATTTTCATATGATTCCCAAAGATATATTGTTCCAAAAGTATTTGAAACAATTATATGATTTGAAGGGATAAAGTCTGCTGTAACAGGTATTGGAATCTCTTTACTATTTTCGATAAAAAACGCTTTAAGATTAAGCTTATTAATAATAGGATCATTTTTAATCAAAAAGGCTTTAAAAGAAAGATAAGTTGTCATAAGATCTTTATCCCATTTATAATTAGGAAACATTTCCTTTGATGGAATAAAACTTATCGTGGTTCCAAGTTTATCTCCTGGAGTCTTCTTCCTAATCTCTTCTTTAACAACTTTAAAATCTTCCCATACAAAACTCACATAATGCGTTTTATTTATAGTTTCAACTGTGAAACGTTCCGAAAGAATATTTGTTACCGCTGAACCTACGCCATGAGTTCCTAAAATATGAGTTTCCGTATCAATAAAATTAGATCCAGCGTGAAGTTCTTCAAGTGCAGTACGTACAACATTTTTCTTTGTCTTAGGATGTTTTTTAGCTGCATTATAAAATCCTTGCCCCTCATCAATTACAGTTATTTCATTATTATCGAGATTAACTTTAACTGTAATGTTTTTCATTTTTCCTTTGCAACGTTTCGCTTCATCTAATGCATTCTCAAGAATTTCAACGATAAGATGCATAAAACCTTCAGACCAGCTTTTTTGTACATCTGTAAGAGAACCATTTATAATAAGAGGAAGTTTTTCATCCACATGCGCAACTTGCCCAATATACATTGTTGGACGCAATCGAACAGCGTCAAATGTATCCAGAGCAATAATTTCTTTTATGTTTTTCTGGTCTATCTTAATAGCCATATAAGTTTTGTATTTTATATGAACTTTATTTTAAAAGTTTTAAATGATGAATGGCAACATTTTTATGTTATCGTCTTCGGATAATTGATTATTTACAGTATATTCATTAATATTGCCTATTTGTCTATTATCCATAATCACAGTTAAAGGATTAATGTCAGGCTTAATATACGTTATTATAATTATATCATTAGCCTGTACAGAAGTTGTTAAATAAACATATACTAAATTTCGATTAATGTTTATATGTTCTATACCCACAACTTTATCGTTTATTATCACAGTGAATGCAGATATATCTGGTATAATTGGTAACAACGACATATTAAAAATTATTTCTAACCTATTAGGAGTATTCTTATGTACTATAACTCCTACGCACCATATTGGAGTATAAGCTTCACCTGTTGTCGTAAAACTTATAGTTGGCCCGTAATTAGTTCCGTAGCCGTATGTAGTATAAGAACGTACATGGTATGTTGTATTAGGCATTAGTTCGACCATTGTACTAACATAGGTTCCATCTCCTACACCATCTTTCGTGAAATTATTAATGCCTAATGTTGGTAGCGTATCAGTAGAACTCCAACATATTCCTCGTGCAACGTTAGATGTACCACCATCAGAACTATTTACAGTTGCTCCACTGATTGCTGATATAGCTGTAATGTATTCTACTTTATTTGTGGATTTTATTGTTAAATGAGAAACACTGGGTGGAGAATTAGGTTGGGAATACATATTAAAAAATAGACCCAACATAATTATAACTATTAAAAAATGTTTCATCGTATCAATTCCTTAGTTTTCTCAAGTTCTTTTTCCAATTGTTCTATATATTCTTCTTTTTCTTCTTCACTTAAAGAACGAAAATATTCTGCTCTTCTGCTCCTAAGTTGACGATTATGCGTAGTTGAAGCGTTCCAATGGGGGTTATTTGCTATAATATCAAAATAGTTAAGAATTCCTCCAATAGCAACAGCACTAGAAAGAACACCGAAATATATCCAATGAAGTGAAAACGCAAATGCCGAGAATATCACAAGAGCAATTATAGCAACCCAATAAATTATTTTCCAAAATTTCATATCTAAAAAATTAAGATAAACAACATCGTTATGATCATAAGTATGATCCATATCGTTTCGCCTCGCGTAAAGATTCTTTTCATTTAAGACAATATGTTAATGATTAATAGGTACCTATTAAAAAGAGGCCCGAAGGCCTCTCGTGTTATGCTATGACTTCTACGTCCACTTCCGGGGTAGCCATGTATTCTTCGGCAATTTCCCAAAGTTTGATGTTAAAGTCAAGGTGACGTGAGGCGTTGTTTATGCCGCGAGGCTTAGTGCGCCTGCCGTTCATCGTTTGACGGTCGAACATTCCTTTTACAAGGCGTTCCTGAATGATGTTGAATGTTGACCAAAGATCGTTATTCTTATCTTCACCGCGAACCGGCTCAATTATACGGGAAGGATTAACGATAGTCGTGGCCTTCTTCATATCGATTGTGCCATCATCCCTAATGAAAACCATCGGTTCACGGGCAGCAAAGGCTCTAATAACGAATTCTTCCTGCTGATCTTTGTTGAGAACAACTTGTTGCATGTCACCAATATGAGAACCAATAATGTTGTACTGGTTTGCTACAACCTCAACAAGTTCCTTAAGCTCCTTCATATCGATTCCAATATGGCGAAGTCTTACAGAAGTAAACATCCCGGGCATTGCAACTACAAGGCCATTGGTGCACACAAGACGAAAGAGTCCCATGTGAATTTGCGCCGGAGAAATACCGTTATGAGAGTTATCAAGAACGATCTGGGGACGAACCTTGTCACGATGAAGAGGCATAAATCCAAGATCGGGATTGTTAAGACGCACCATGTGACGGGAATAATTGGACGATCCCTGTTGACGAACATAAGTGGGACTCCAACCAAGCTTATCAAACGCTTCAAGCAATTCGTATGTAGGAACATAGGAATAACGATCCGAAACATGAGGACTTTTATGCTCAGTAAGAACCGCCGGAGCATGGTTACGAATATCTTCAAGTGTGGTTACACGATAACCGATGCTAGTAAGAGGATTATTTCGTGTCATGATGTTATGTGTATTTAGTTAAACAATCGGGTTCATCTGCAATGCCACAAAAACGATTGCGGCAAAGAGAGCCAAAACAGCCAAGGTAGAAATCAATTCAGTTTTTGTTTCAGTTTTCATAGTGTTAGGTATTAGGTGTAATTATGTAACTTATTTCTTGTTGCATTTACGAGAGTTTATTACGATAGGAACAATACGAGCAGCCATTACTTCATACTGTCCAGGGATAAGAATACGTTCAATGCTATAATTAGCGCCATAAGAAGTTTTAAACCAACGTTTCATAACTTTGTTGAGTTGATAATTGTCATATCTGTTTGCCCAAGGATAACTACTAAAAACCAGTTTACGATAATAGCCATTCTTATGAAGAGTATACTTTACGGGATATCCACTACGAATATCCTGAAGATCTGCAAATTCAAGAGTACCATTTTTACGCTGGCGCTCACTGGTCGTATTTACAAGTCCAATGGATGTAAGAGTCTTGATTGCCTGATTCATTTCTTTTGTCATGTTCATAGCTATATTTTTTAATTCTATTGTAAATATAAACAAAAAACTTGAAATAAAAAAATATTTAACCGATTTTTTTCAGTTAAAGTTAAAAATAATGATTAAAAAAGCCGGAAATTATTTTCCGGCTAAATTTTAAATATTGATATGCTGTGAATATCGAAAATCTAAGAAATATCTTCGCTTATCCAAAAGCTTATTCAATAAAATTGGACAAATTTTATTTGACAAATATTCTTTTATTTCTTCGTTTGTAGAATCTTCATCATTAGTTAAAGTGTCGACAACTATGGGCCAATCTGTATCTTCATATTGAGGATCCTCATATAAATTATAAAACCAATCGGTAAACTGATCAGGGGACATTTTATCACTTAAATTTTCATAAAGTTTTTCACGCACAAGTTTTTTCATAACAACATATTTTATTTTATATATTTAAAAAAGTTTCACGTTGTTTGGAAGATTCTCAACCTCATTTCCCCATGCGTCCCACCCTTCTTTTTTATTTCTCGCAAAAAGTTCAATATAGGGCGGATAACTAATTTTCTCTATAACATCATAAAATTCCTTAGGTTTTTCTGAATGCCTGCCTTTAGGCGCATACAAAACTGATGAAATATTTTTCTTATGTTTATAAGGCAATGGGGCTCCTTTTCTCCCAAATAAAAGTATCTCATGTTGTCCACGAAAATAATGCCCAAGCCCAATTAAGTTTTTAACCCAAATAATGTTGGTGATATAATGAAATCCCCAATGTTTCATAACTTGAAGCCCAGTTGCAAGGAAGTTATTGGTGACCCACATGTACATATGACATTGATCATCAGCAAGGCTATCAATAAAATCTTTCATGGCAAAAATTTCCTCTGTTTTCATAAGAGGATAATGTTTTTGAGCACCACGACAAATTTTGCCACCACCAGTAAGATTCCAAGGAGGGTCTACGTATATTGTCTTGTATTTCATTAAAAAAGTGATTTAGCTTTAGGATTCGCAGGTGCTTTCCAGTTCTCATAGTCCCATGTGAGTGCATCGTGGCACACTATGTTGTAGTTAAGTATACCTATAGCTTGTTGTTTTTGAGTGTCGTTGAGGTCTGGGTGATGCTCCAGAAGAACTTGGAGCATACGGTCTCTCATTTCTTCTACATTATCTGCCATAAGCTCGACACCATAGACAGTTGAGAGCGCTTGAAGAGGTGGGTGTCCTGCTTCGAGTTTACGGGCAAGAACACGCACAAGAAAGTTGCCGTTACCAGCTGAGTTGTCGAGGAACGTTTTAGAAGGGTCTGAGAAAACTTCGGACGGAAGCTTGTCGAGCATCTCATCTACGAGAGCAAGAGGTGTAAAGTCCTCAGCAGTTTGTTTACGGCGGGCCTTGCGTTTATGTTCGAGAGAGGTCATTATTTAACTTGGGATTCGATGTAATCAATTTCTTCCTGCGTAAGGCCATAAAATTTATATATATTATTAATATTAAATATATCACATAGTATAGGTTTTTTAAACCATTGTAGGGCGTAATAGTATTTGTTTTGGATTTGATTAAAGCAATATTGCATTACAAATGTAACTAACTTACTATCAAGAAATTTTATTATATTATTTGATTCGTTTTCATCCTTAGTAATAACATATGCACAAGCAGATGATCCATTCATAATATTTTCATTTTCTTTTACTATCAAATATTTATTTCCTGATATTCCGAAAATAATTTTAGATTTTTTTGAATCTTCGTGAAATATATCTGTATATGCAAAAATAAAATTGTTATTAGTTAATTTTTGAATTATTTTTGTAGTTCCGTGTTTTTTATCATCTATTATTCTTGAAACAGATCTTTGAAATTCATTATTGTTTGATAATAATTTATGCAAAATACTATTTATTATTGAATTATTTACCTGAGAAACAAACGAGTTTTTACGTAAAACTGTATTAAAATTAATAATAGATTTATTTATATCATAACATTCTATTATCGTATCAGATTCCTTTACATTTTCATTTTTAACTACAAAATAACAAAATGTATCTCCTACGTTAAAGTATTTTTTAGGTGTGCCGACGGCTAAATATTTAATATTTTTAAAATTATGTTTAAAAGATACTTGGCTGGCGGTTCTGCCCAATAACATATCTATAGCCGGCAATGGCGAAATAAGACTTACGTAGCCATTATCTTTGCATACATCAAATGATTTATTTATAAAAGCTGGATATATTTTGTGTTTGCTCTCAGTACTTTTTTGAAATGGCGGGTTACCTACAACTACGTCAAATTTAGGCATTTCTTCTATTTTTATTTTATTTATATCTTTAATTATTCCTACTCTGTTAACGCTATCCTTACTCCCGTAAACCATTTTGCTTACTAACCACTTATTTCTTTCCACGTTAACATAAGCCTTAACCATATTATTTATAATATGCTTATATCTTTCAGTTTCGTTCTCTATCGCTATATTTTTCATTAGACGCAACACAACTTCAAGCATAAAGACTCCACTCTTAGCGCATGGATCACACCATAAAAGATTTGGATCTGTCCAAATCTCCTTGGGTAGTTTGTCTAACATTTCTTCAACAAGCTTAACCGGAGTAAATATTTCCTCATTGCTTGGGGAATTTAAGTATGCTAACAGTTTCTTTCTTTTTTCAAGTTGTTCTATTATGGTCATAACTATATCTGTTGTTTTACAAATATAATCAAAATTCTTGAAATATAAAAATATTTATTAAATTTTTGTTAAAATTTTTCCATAAGGTGAAAACTTTCAATAGCTTTATTCATTTTATATTTGTTAATAAAACCACTTTCAACTAAATATTTAAAGTCTTCTATGTTAACCCCACATATATTAAAAAACATTTCCTTATCTTTTGTTTTAAAAATATCTTCTACTTTTTCTTCGGCTTCATCGGATACTACTAAAAAATTAGGAATAGCGCTTGTTATTGTTCGGGCTTTATTAATCAATTCATTTATTAAAATCTTTCTTTCCTTTTTGTTTCTTTCTCCTTCAATAGTTGTTTTAAATGTTTTTCCTTTGCCACAATCATCTTCTGATACATTCAAATCTTCTATTTTTCCGTTCGGTGTTTTTTCTACATTAGACAATATGTCTATCATTTTTGAATCTATGTCAACTCTTTTATTAAACATCCAATCACGATTAAATTTGGCAATGGTGTTTGTTGCATCAGCACCAATCTTTACAATTTTACTAAGTAACTCTTCGACGTTTGATTCAATAAGTTGATTTCCTTCATATGCCATAACTCTCATTGTATCAAGAAGCCTACGAATTATTTGCAAGTTTGATGTTTCAGTGCTACCGTTTTCTTCGGCAAAGTTATACATCATGTTCAATGCCCTGTTGGGATTAAAGTCAAAAATATAAGCATCTGTTTTAGCCGCTTCTTTATTAGGGGTTTTCCCGCGAAATGCTGCTTGCCAGTATGTTTGTACACTTTCAAGTTCATTAAGAAAAAAGACACTATTCCATTCCTTAACAGTTACACCAGTATTTAATTTTCCACAAGAGATTGTAATAGTTCCAACATAATTTTTGCCATTTGCTATTTGATTATCAACTTTAAAAATGGCATCACGTACAAGATTTAATGTGTCATTACTTTCACCATCATTATCTCCGGCTGCAACCACTATTTTATATTTTGAGAAAAAAGAATGATTATTAAGCATACGAGCCATGGCTTTAACTGAGTTAACAGAAGTCATGTACCAATACATATGCTTAAGGTGCTTTTTAATTTTATCATCATTAAAAGGTGATCTCAAAAAACGAGGTTCTGGTGTTGCAAGATTATCAAGAAAAGTTTGTACTGATGCCTCATGTTCAAATACGAATTCATCGTTGGCCGCAAAAAATTTGTTTAAAGTAAGGCGTTCATTTTCATCAAAGGCATCAATATATTTAAGAATTTCATCTGAAATTTTGTATGTATATAAATTTATACGGGGAAGCCACTTATATGCTTCATTTTCAGGATCAGCTTTCTTTGTATGCTGTTCATCTATATAACTCCAAGAATAAATTTGATCTTCATCATAATATCCTGATGATATAAGATTAATAGGAGTACCTGAAAGATCAAGACGATAAGAATAATTTAACGTTTTAATAAAAGCCTGTGCTTTATCTGAAGGAAATCCGAAATGAACTTCATCAATGATTACAAGATCAAAATGTTCATGCAATGCTTTATTCCATTTTTCTTTGGGTTTTCCATTTAAGTTTTTCCCTAAAATATCTTGGAATGAAGAAAATAAAACAAAATTTTCTTTGTCGGTGATATTTATGGGTTCATTTTTTGAAAAATCAAGAGAATGTAAAAATTCATAGCCTTCAAATTTAACTTCATTAAGAAGATCTGTTTCCCATGAGTCTCCTACCGCAGGTTTGTACGTAAGAATAAGGACTCTTTTTGCATTCATTTTTTTCATGAGACTATATGCAGCAAAAGTTTTTCCAAAACGCATTATAGCATTAAAGAGAAAAACGTTTCCTTTTTTATTGGAAAAATAATCATAAGCCTTATTAACTGCATCTCCCTGTTCCGTACGTAGTGTATAATTATTAGGTCTTTGTATATTAGTCGTAAGCTTATTGTATGCAGCAAAAATAGGTTTAGGCGTTATAGTCTCAAACCATTCACCTCCTACTCGATAGGGACGCAATATTTTATGGAGTTTACTCTCAAGGTCTGATGAATTCATGTTAATATCATCGGCGTTAAAAACATGAATAAGTTCTACCTTTTCATCTCTATTACCGGCAGTAAATTGTTCACGTATGCGAATCATTGCAGCTTCTTCAATAGTTTCAGCTTTTCTATCAGCTTTACCCACTTTAAATCGACCAAGAGATTTCTTTACATCTGTGGTGTATACATAGACACTACGCCACAATTTTGTGTTTTCCATATTATTTTTAACTTATATTGCAAATATAAACAAAAATTTTAAGATATGAAAATATTTAGCTAACTTTTTACGGTTAAAGTTAAAATTTTGACGTTTTATAACAAAGGATTTTAGTTAACGTGGGATTCAATATAATTAATTTCTTCTGACGTAAGATTAAAATATTTATAGATATCTTTATCCGTCCAATTTTTTGTAAAATCGACCTTTGGGATATTTTTTGCAACTATAGTTGTAACAAATCCACTATATCGATTATTTTGTATTAAAAATTTTATCAATTTTGAATTCATATAACTGATAACAGATTCTTTGTTATCATTTTTATCCAATTTTACTATCCAATTTTGATTATTTGCAATACCCAATTTATCAAAATCTACATAAGGTCTAAATTTATCAGCGCCACCTTTAGGGATTATAATTTTGTTAAATCTATAATTATCTGGTTTTTCATAATACGCATAGTGTGCTTTATCTAAATTTCCGCCTATAACATAAGCTTTATATTTATGCGTTGCCGTTTTTACATTTGATCTATCTTCGGGTTTATAAAATATTCCTACAGATTTTATCTGTAATTTAGGAATATTTTTATTAAATAATGTTTTATTATTAATTAATATTGCTAAAGAATTAAAGTCCCTTGGCATCATGTCTATGTCTTTAATATCTATTATCATTTTTCCTTCATCTGTAATTAATTCAGTACCATTATAATTTTTTGATTTTTTCATAAGAAATACACTAAATGAAGATGCGACAGAAAAATATTTTTTAATATCTTTTGAGACATTCAAATATTTTAGATTATATTTTTTAAAAATATCTATTAATTTTACGCGTCCTTTTCTAATGTCATATGTTCCGGCTAACCATGTCGGAGGAGTTATTAACATTAAATAGGCATCATTTTTAATAAGTTCTATTCCCTTTTGTATAAAAAGGGCCCATAAAGGTTGTTTATAAGCTTTAACTTTATTTCCTTTACTTTGTCGATTTTCTAAACTTTGATATGGAGGGTTTCCTACTATTACATCAAACTTAGGCATATCTTCTATTTTTATTTTATTTATATCTTCGATTATTCCCACCTTGTTAACATCGTCTTTGCTTCCATAGATCATCTTGCTTACTAGCCATTTGTTTCTTTCCACGTTAACATAAGCCTTAACCATATTATTTATAATATGCTTATATCTTTCAGTTTCATCTTTTATAGGTAAGCTTCTCATTAGTCGTATTATCACCTCGAGAATAAAGACTCCACTTTTAGCACAAGGATCACACCATAAGAGATTTGGGTTAGACCAAACTTCGGGCGGAAGTCTGTCAAGCATTTCTTCAACAAGTTTAGCAGGAGTAAATACTTCCTCATTGCTTGGGGAATTCAAATATGATAGCAGTTTTTTTCTTTTTTCAAGCTGTTCTATTATGGACATAACTATATCTGTTGTTTTATAAATATAAACAAAAATCCTGAAATAAAAAAATTTCAGGATACTTTTTTTAACAAAATTTTAAAAGAATATATAAATAAAAAGAATTATGATACTTCCGGGCAACTTAACTAATACTCTTCCTAAAGTTATCTATGAAGAGTTTGAAGGAACTTTAAGCATTAGTGGTCGTTCAACTTCTCCCGAGGTTGAAGAGTACTTTGAAGAATTTATCCCATACCTTAAAGATAATTTAATCAAAGATCCTATCGACATAGTTGCTTCTTTTGATTTTGATTTTTTTAACACCAAAACATCTCGTATCATTATGAAAATTCTTTATATTCTTAAGAAACATGTCTATGATGCAGGCAAAAACTTAAAAATTTCATGGGCGTATGAAGAAGGTGATGAGGATTTATTTGAGGCCGGCAAAGATTACGAAGATATTATAAAAATCCCGTTTGAGTTTATCGAAAAACCAATGCCCGAATAATTTTTATACTGAAGGAACTTCTACTTCCATGGCAGCTTTTCCAAAGAAATTTTTATGCTTTTCTACATAATCAAAAATGTATATAAATTTGCTGTTATTCCCAGGTTCAAATGAATCATATAGTTTGGGCGCATGTAGTTTAATACATTCTCTAAGTTTTTCAACACTTAGCCAAAGTAACTTATTCGTATAAGAGGGATGATTCAAAATGATATATCTGGCTCTTGATTCTTCTAAAACATTTGTTTGATTATGAGAAATTATTGTATACGTTTTAGCATATTTAACATCTATGGGTACAATAAATTTTCCCAAAAATGGAGTAGAACTATCAAAATTTAAAAAATAATCAATTTTGCCTCTTGTATCTTGTTCAAATGTTGCAGGCGTGGCATTAACAATATAGCCCTTTGACGTAAGAAATTTTAGAACTTTTTCCAATACTGAAGATTGTTGATATATGCCTCTAGCTTTAAATACAGTGCTTCCGTATCCCACCATTACAATTACATTTTTTAGAAGTTAATGACATGTTTGCGCCCGCCAAATAAATATTGGTTAAAAACATTTGCATTCTGGGCAAAGCATGTATGTGTTTCACGGCATCCAAATAAGAAATTTTCTTTTTAAAAGACACCACTGTTTTAGGATTTTCAAGTATGTTCACGAATATAGCCTTTAATTCCTCAAGACTATATTTTGAAAAATTCATGATAATATACTCAAGTTGGGCACTAACCACGTTAAATGTCTTAGAATTTCGCGTTAAGTCTATCATCTTTATTCGTTATCTATAATTTTCTTGATATTTGCCAATGCCTGCTCAATATCATTATAAACATTGATAAGATTGTTCTTAAGTTCTTCAGATTCCTCCTTACGTTCAAATGCTTCCCCAACAGACCCAAGATGATTACATTCTTTTCCGCAATTGAATGCTTCTTTAATAGCCGTATATATTGAATATACAAGTTCTTCGTCTTCAAGTTCTTTAGTATATTTTTCAAAAAATTCTTTAAAAGAAATCAATTCACCAGTTTCATGGAATGATTCACTTCTAAATTCAAAAAATAATTGTGGAATAGCTGATAATTTGCAAGGAACTTTCCAATCATTTTTCTTATAAACTATTTGTTTTAAGTCATCAATTCTTCCCATAACTTTATCTACAATAGCATCCATAGACATGTCGAAAATTTCGTCTCTTAGCATCCACGTATATTTAGGATGTTTAAAATTGTCTAGAGAACGACGCTCAAACATTACATCTTTTATTGCACGGATTTCTATTTTATTCCAATACTGCGGAATAATAGTCGTAATCGGATCTCCAAACTTATATTTTGTTGAATATAATTTATGAATACGTCGCCACTGATGTTTAAGATCTTCACGATAATTGTCTCTCAGTTCTTTCTGTTTCTTGTAGTTCATAATGCGTATTTTTAAATATTTTCATAAGCATGTTTACTGCACAAGATAAGCAAAATACGTTAACGCCTATACCAAACCATTCTTTTAACGAAAGGTTTTGCTTAAGAATTTTGCCACATTTGCGACATATGATAGCGCCACGCCCTTTGTTAAATCTTATCTTTGGACGTAAGCGTTTTCTTAATTCGGGCAAATATCTAAATCGGCGATACATAGTATTTCAAAATCCTTTAGATGATTCAGGTTCTTTAATTATATGTTGTTTTTTTAATGCATCTATAGCAATATTAAGTATCTCGTTGAAAACGTTGTCATTTATTTCCATACTTCTTTGTAGATTATCTTCCCAAATTGTTTCCTCAAATCCAATTGCATAAGGTGTATCATCTATTATTGTAATTCCTATTCCCTGAGGAATATTTGCATCACGAAATCCTGTTACTTTGTAGTACACGTGTATTGTATCAGAATCGTATCTTATGAAACATTTATTAATGTATTTTTGACGAAAATCAATATCATTAAGCGCGTCAATTTTTTCAATTGCTCTACGATATATAAGATATTCATTATACACCTGATCCATCACTTCACGAATTTCAGCACGTTTTTTATTTAGGTCTTCAAGTGAAGCATTCCAGTTAATTTCAAGGTTTCCTATTTTTTCAATATTTTTTTTCATAACAGTATAAATTTTCGCTAAATAACTTTACCCTTGAATTATATGTACTATTTTTAATTTGTTTTGCACGAGATGCAATAAAATAAGCTTCTTTTCTATCAATAAATCGGTTACTTATTCATATCATACGTTCTTGACTTCACTTTAAATGAAAGACGATTATAATCAGAACGTGTTATTCGAGCTTTTCCTGGGATTACATCCTTTGCGACAAAAACAAATCCTTCAATAAGCTGTTTAGGGTTATTCCCAAAAACAGTTGTAGTTACATCAGCCTCCTTAAGAACATCTTCAGCTTTTTCTGGAAAAACAAAGTTTTCATCAAGAATAGGAACAGTCATAAGTCCCATTTCATTAATTGCATTAATAAAATTGTCATATTTCATGTACTCCTGTTGATCAATAAGGAATGCATTATAAAAGCAAACAGTTTGGCCTTTAAGTTTATAGATATTTTTTTGAATACCTTCACCTACAAGTTCACCTTGGATTGCAAAGTTATCAATAGAATGCTTTTCTATAAATATGCGCATCTTTTTCTCAAGCTCAAGCTTCTTAGCTACTTTCCAGTATACATTCATTTTATCAAATGGAATGTCATCATCAGGTTCCTTATAATCAATAGTACGACCACAGACTCCAAACTTTCCATCTTTGATATAAGCTGCAAAAGATGTCCCTTCAAGTTTTTCAGATTTATAGTATACAAATTGTTTAATCTGTTCATACTTATCAGAAAGATTCTCAATTCGTTCTTCATCAGAAACAAGAATTCCTATCGCCTGAAGCATACCTTTAGCATCACCTCCCATAACAGCTGGGTCAGGAGCAATATACTGAGTGATTCCAAGAATATCAGTTACATCAGTTCCTTCAATTCCCTCTGGGTTTTGTGTAACAAGGATCGATTGCCATTCGTTTGGGATAATAGAAATCGGGAAGCATATCCCCTGGGAAATTTCTCCAAAAATTTTTCGTGTTTTAATGTGGAATTTTTTATCACGAAGAAATTCGAATTCAGGACGAGTATTTTCCTTAATGATTTCTGCCATTTTTGCACGAAGTTCATTTTTTTCTTCTTCAGTTACTATTTTTGACATTTGCTTGTTAAGTGCTTTCCACTCTTCTCTCTTTTCTTCGGACAAACCATCAGGCATTATTGAATCAACTTCAACATAGACGCAAAGATCGCCGGGTTTGTATTCTCCCTTCTTTGCTACGCATTGCCAACCACGCACAAACACCTTTTCAATGTTGTCTGCACCTTCAATGGACTTAACATCAAGGATTTTTGCAATAGTTGCAAGTTTTCTTACATTATCTAGTTCATTTATCTTTTCCATAATTTTCTTTCTTATTTTTTCTATGTATATAGATAGACATTGCATTAAATTCATTCATTTCTATTCTTTCAGAAGCTGCAGCTGGAACTGCCCTCATTAAATAATTTTCATAAGCTTCAACGCTTGTAAGACCAGTTTCTCTTACAAATGATTGTCTTTTTAAAATATCATTTTTTATTCTTAATGATTACTTTTTATATCACTTTACTGTAAAGATGTTTCACTTTAACATTAGAAAGACGATTCCATTTTTTGCCAACAATTTCACTATTATATTTCACTTTTCCTGAAATTTCGAGGCTTTTAGTATTCTTAAGTGTTGCAGTAACTTGATTTATTAGTTCAGGTGCAGGAATGAAATCATTATTTTCTTTATTGTATTTTGTTTGATATTCAAGATTAAGAGCTTTTGACAATTCCTTCACAGATAAGTTAAACATAAATCTATACATATCAGTTTCAGCTTTTACTTTAAAAGCTGTCATAGATGGAACATAGCCCATGTCCGCATATACTGTCGGGTTGGATCTTTTAAAACTTATTAAGTTAACAATGCCTTCAAACTTAGAGCCAATTTCAAGATAATTTTTTGTTTCAATAGTTCGGTTTTTTTCGCCAAGAGCCCTAAAGTAATCATCAGTAAGAGTTTTTACAAGTTCATACTGTTTCATTTGTTTTTGATTTTTAGGAAACATGTTCTTTGACAACCAAATAATATATTGAGGGTCTTCAGCATAAATTTCACCGATTGTACTACCACGATATTTTCCAAAAGTAATCACTTCGGGCTGTACGCCTTGCATTCCTTTAAGTGTTTCGTAATTCTCGAAATATATGGGTTGACATCCAGCCCTCTGTTTAGCTTTTTTAGCAGCCTCAACAATATTGGTTGAAAGATTGCCCAAATATATCATAGGATTCGTAAGAACTTTTGGCGAATATTTCCATAAAGTATAAAATACTTGATGGCGTCCAGTAACTCCAATATACATTTCGCCAAAGGAAGAGTCCCAATTAGGATCAACGCCGCTATTTATAATTTTTTCGGCTTCTTCAAGTTGTTCACTTGTAACTTCTTTTAAAGCAATCGAACGTATATTGTCCCTTTTCATAAAATATAAAATTTTAATTACAAGACAAATATAATCAAAATTCTTGACAAATAAAAATTTTTCTTTAAATAAAAATATAAAAAAGCCTGACTTTAAAAAATCAGGCGTGTTAAAAACTCGTTAAAAAATTATTTGAGATAAATCGATAACTTCACTAGTATAAAACAGTACAACATTAATCATCATCCTCGTATTCTTGCTCAAGATAATCTCTTATTAGATCGAAACCTTCTATGTCTTCATCGAGAACTTCAGATGCTAATTCATCAATATATTCTTGCGCTTCATCATCTTCGGCCTCTATTCTTTCATCGTCATCGAACAATTCATCATTAATTGTTTCAAGTAATTCTCCTTCCATAGCAGAATCTTCATAAGATTCTTCATCAAATTCACCCTTATGGATAAAATTTTCAAAGTATTCTCTAATAACATCTTTAACTTCTTCTTTTATGTTTTCTAGTCGATGTTTTGCAGAATAATTGGCTATATCATCTTCATCATCATAATCTTTAATAGACTTAAAACTTTCATTCGTTTTCATATATTGCTTAAGTAATTCAACAATTTCTGTGTGACCCTTATATTTTGCCCAACGTAAAGCCTCATTATCTTTAGCATGAACATCAGCACCTGCATCTAATAAGATTTTAACTACCTCAAGATGGCCATATCTGCTTGCTAAACGTAAAGCTATATCATTATCAGTATGAACATCGGCACCAGCATCTAACAATTTTTTAACCGTATTTGCATAACCATATATACTTACAACTGTTAGAATCCTATCCTTTTCTTCCTGAGACATATTTTCAAAATCTTGTTCTCGTATTTTTTTCGACAAATTCATTGTTGATTCGTTAAGTGATTCTCTAACGTATTTTACTGTTTGAAGGCGTCTTATCGGTTTTCTTAATTCAAATTCTCCGGTTTTAACATATTTTTTAAGTGCTTCTCCAAAACGTTGATCGACATCTAAATATCCAGTGTCTTCTAATTCTTCTAATTCTTCAGAAGTTAAAAACTTTTGAACGGCTTCATCTTTTAAAAAACCTAATTTATTTTCCCCATAATAAAAAGTAATATTATTTTCCGGATATGACATTTTTAACCAGTAGTTGCTCATAATATTTTATTATTTTAATTTAGTTCTTAGATTTTATCTTTTAACGTTTATTCATATATTGCTTAAGTAACTTAACAATTTCTGTGTGACCCTTATATTTTGCCCAACGTAAAGCCAAGCCCTTTTCAGCATAAACATTAGCACCAGCATCTAGTAATAACTTAACTACTTCTATATGTCCATAGTAACTTGCCCATTGTAAAGCCCAATCATCTTCAGCGTGGACATCCGCTCCAGCATCTAATAAAAGTTTGACCACTTCTGCATGACCATTTCGACTTGCTAATTTCAATGCCTCACCATCTTCAGCGTGGACATCCGCTCCAGCATCCAATAAGAGTTTAACTATTTCTGTATGATCATTTTTACTTGCCCACCGTAAAGCCCAATCATCATTAGCATGAACATCGGCTCCGGCATCCAATAAGAGTTTAACTATTTCTGTATGATCATTATCACTTGCCCACCGTAAAGCCCAATCATTATCAGCATGAACATCGGCTCCAGCATCCAATAAGAGTTTAACTACTTCTGTATGACCATATTCACTTGCTATTCGTAAGGCATAATCATTATATGCATGAACATTAGCACCTGCATCTAATAAAACTTTAACTACTTCTGTATGACCACGTCTACTTGCATATCGTAAAGCGTAATCATCATTAGCATGAACATCGGCTCCGGCATCCAATAAGAGTTTAACTATTTCTGTATGACCATTATCACTTGCCCACCGTAAAGCCCAATCATTATATGTATGAACATCGGCTCCGGCATCCAATAAGAGTTTAACTTCTTTTATATTACCGTTTTTGCTTGCCTGTATTAGAGCTTCGTCCCTTTCTTTCTGGGACATATTTTTAAAATTTCTCGAGGATTTTTTTCTCGACATATCCTCGAACAAAGATTCTTTAACTAACTTTTTCATATAACTTTATTTATTTTATTTGTTCATATATTGCTTAAGTAACTTAACCACTTTAGTATGTTCATTAAAACTTGCGTGTCGTAAAGCGTAATCATCTTTAGCATGAACATTAGCACCTGCATCTAATAAAACTTTAACTACTTTTACGTGACCATTTACACTTGCATATCGTAAAGCCTCATCATTATATGCATGAACATCAGCACCTACATCTAATAAAACTTTAACCACTTCTGTATGGCCATTATGACTTGCATATCTTAAGGCATAATCATTATATGCATGAACATTAGCACCTGCATCTAATAAAACTTTAACTACTTCTGTATGACCACGTCTACTTGCATTTATTAAGGCTTTATCTTTTTTTTCCTGAGACATGTCTTCAAAATATTCTATAAAATTTTGTGACATATTCTCAAATAATGATTCTTTAACTAGTTTTTTCATAATGATAGCTTATTTTTTATAGCGATTTCAAGTATTTTATTGTTTCGTTTCTACTCTTCCAATTATATTTATTCAATAACGCATCATAATAAATACGGTTTTTAATTTTTCCGACTTCTTCATTTTTTACATTTAATAATTCCATAATGTCATTGCCGTTTACAGGAATATCTCCATCTTTCATAGGAATTTTTCCAGCTTTCATTATTTTTATAACATCATGGACTGATTTAGGAAGTACTCTGGCATTTATTGTCATAGGAGATACTCTAAGCATTTGAAATACATTCCAACGAAGTTGGCCGGGATTGTTTTCATCAAACTTATCAAAATGTTTTTCAAGTGTTAAAAGAGCTTTAAAAACATTGTATTCACCTTTAAGTCTATTCTTATAAAAAGTGGATGCTGTTACATGTCCAAGATTTCCTAAAACATAATAAAAAGATACGAGATCAAGGTTATCAAAATATTCAAACCCGTCTTTAGAAAATTTTTGCCCGAACATAGCTTTATCAAGATCACTTTTTTCTATTAAATCAAAGGCAATACGAGTAGAGCCTCCCTTTAAAAGAAGCTTATCAAATTCTTCTTTGATACGTTCTCCTGAAATTTCTTTAATTAAAGGAGCATTTTTTCTCATTAAAGAAAGCGTCTTAAGGTCTATGTTGAAACGAAAACGAGAAGCAAATTGGATTGCACGAATCATGCGCAAAGGGTCTTCATTGAATGCTGTTATATCTGTTGCTCTAAGAACTTTTGAAGAAAGATCTTTTTTGCCGTCAAAGGGATCAAGAAGTTTACCAGTTGCTACGTTAACTGCCATGGAATTAACTGTAAAGTCTCTGCGCTTAAGATCATCATTAATGTTTACTCCTTCAGTTTCAGTTTTAATTCCTTTATGCCCAGCACCAATTTTCCTATCTTTACGAGGAACTGCAATATCATAATCTTCACCAATATATCCCTTTGGTCTAAATTTAATGACTGAAAAAGATTCACCGACTATGTTTAGTTTTCCAAACGTCTTTAACAGTTCTTTAACATTGTTCAAAGTTGTCCCTTCAATAACAATGTCAATGTCTTTTGGTTGCTTACCCATAAATGCATCTCTTACACACCCGCCAACAATGTAAATGCTTAGGTTCTTTTGACGAAGCAAATGTTGAATCCAAGATTGGTTTTGGAGATCAGATATAAGTGCGTTAAGCATTAAGGTTTTATTTATATATTATTTTTGCGGGGAAGGTTATTCCAATATTTTATAGCATTCTCATGATCCACATAATCTGCATGTGCGTTATTTTTGCCCCCATTAGTCTTTGGCCCTTCCATCAGACAATTATTGCATTTGATAAAAACGTAGCAATCAGTTAAATCATTGCTGTTGCAATTTGGGCAAGGTTTTAGATTTTTCATAATAGTTACTATTAAGTTATATTGCAAATATAACAAAAAAAGTTGACAGAAAAAAATTAATTGCCAACTTTTTAAATAAAAATGAAAAGAAATGAAAAGACTATTCAATAAATCCTTGCTCTAAAAGCACATTTTCAACTTTTTCCCAATCTATAAAAGGCCTATTAAGAATAAAACCCGGGTAATCATATTTAAGTGGAGCGCCTAACGCGCTATCATCAATATATAAATGTGCAAAAGGTTTAGGGCTTAACGTCCATGATTTTTGTTCAGGATTTTCATTAATTCCGTACAAAGGAATATCATTATTCGCGAACCAATGTATAGCATCATCAAGAGTATTCTTTTCGGAACGCATTGTATAAAGAATAAGTTGATGTCCAGCTTTCACCAATTTTTTAAGAACTGGAACAGCTCCTATATCTTTTCCTACGTCAGGAAATTCATGCGTAACACATGTCCCGTCAAAATCAATACAAATTATAGCCATTATCCCAACAATATTTCACGAAAAGCTTCAGCAGAACTCCATTGAGGATATTTAGCTTCCCATGCCTGTTTTCCTTCATCATATTCCCATGTATACTTAATTTCATCGAAAGTATCGTAATCATACTCTGGGTATGTCTCAAAGAAACGACAATCTTCGGGATGATACTTAAACTTATTCACTATTTGCGATGCAATAAGTTCTGAGGCATTTGTCACCGACATGCCTATATTCATATCCTCAAAAAGAATAAGCTTATCGCCATCATCTTCAATAACACAAACTCTGCATTTCGAATTAACTCTGTTAGGAGCTATAAACTCATGTTCAAAATCTTGTGTTTTCATAATTCTTAGTATTTAGTTGTTGGACAACGTTAAGCATCATATAGTGTTCTTTATTATGTCGGCATCAACTGATGTAGCATAAAGCCAAAGTTTTAAATATTCGTCAATAGTTAAATCTGAGAGCCTTATTTTTTGAAATTCCTTCATCATAAAGTCCCATTCGTTTCTATCATTAAACTCAAGTAAATAGTACCAGGTTCGTGAACTTACTTCAGTTCCATCGGCTAAAAATTTCATAGTACGTGCGTATTTTTTAATTTCAATGAAATTGAATTGTGTTTGGTCTATCATACTTATGCCTTAAATTCTCCGTAAGTTACTATTTTTACGCCTTTTTTCTGGGCATTCTTCATTTTGCTGCTGGTTGAGTTCAAACTATCAGTTATAAGATAATTACACCTTGCATCTGTAACTGAGACCTGTTCAACATTAGGAAAACGAGAAATAAATTCTTCTTTTGTCTTAAAACCAAAATCCCGAGGTGATCCTGTCATACAAACATAAATCGTATTCATATTGTTCTTGTTTATTGGTTTATCTATTGTTATGCCGCGTGATTCAAGAACACTTACTGCGTTAAGGATATAATTCTTTACATTTTCGTCTTTAAACATCTCTACAAGTGCTTTTTCATGTCCCTTATAATCAGGTTCAACTCCACAATAATCTTTAGCAACCTGATCTGCAAGTTTTCTACCTACACCATCATAACCCATCATTAGAATAACCTGAGCAAATGTAAGTGATTTAACATTTAAAAAAGCATCCTGGAATATTTGATGTGAACGAGAATTATATTTTATTCCATATTTTTCGATATCGAATTCTTTACGATAAGTACCATTGAGAACAGCCACAAAAAGTTCAAACATATTGTTATAATCCTCTGCGAAAGGCTCGATAGTTTTTCCACCTATGCCTTTAAGATCAAGCATTCCACACGCAACTGCAAGTTTCTTTGCAGTTTTTCCCTTACAATTATCATTGATGCACATGAGATGTATGCCATCGAATTTAAGATGTTCTCCACATACTGGGCAAACTTCAGGAAGCATTTCTTCATGAAGCGCAGGGTTATGTATTTTTTGCACTTCAGGAATAATATCACCTGCTTTTGCTATAGTTACAAAAGCGCCTTCGCCTATTTTATTGTTAACTATATAACCTGCATTATATCCTGAGGCTCTTTTTACAGTTGTACCCGCAAGTGTTACAGGCTTAACGCAAATAACGGGTATCATTTCACCGGTTTTGCCAAGATTCCATTGAACGCCTATAACCGGTGTAACAACTTCCTCGGGAACAAATTTAATGGCGATTGACCATTCAGGATCATGTTCATTTTCCCCAAGAATTTCACGAACAGTTACTGGAAGAGCAAAAACGATTCCATCTAACGGATATTCAAAATTGTCTCTTTCTTTTTCCATAAATTTTACAGAATGAAGGTAATCTTCAACTATTGGACGTATCATAACCGATTGCGGATTACCAAATATAGGAGCATTGCCAAGTGCGTTGTTCGCAAACTGAATGCGTACATGCTGGCCATTAGCAATGTAATGAATAGGAATAAGAGTAATGTCAGCAACCATTTCAACGTCAATATCATCTTTACCTATAATGCCTGCAACAAGATTACGGGCGTTAGCAAATTTTTCAGCGTATTTCTTTTCAAATACTGACTTTCTCATAACTGCTTCGCAGCGTATCTGTATAAGTGAATCAGGCATCTGAGTATAAAAAGGATCATCCAGTAATTCAGGGAGATGAGTGCGAAAACGATCTGTTACGTCCTTTCCGGTTTCTCCGTCTCCACGTGTAAGAACGGATTCAAGTTTGCCATCACGATAGATGATATTGATTGCACTACCATCAAATTTGGGCGCATAATAAATATGATCAATTTCAGCATCATATTCTTTTTTAAGAAAATTCATTCTTTTATGGAGCCAATCCATAAATTGCATTTCCTGATAATCAGTTACGTCTTTATCTGTAGATGTCTGAAATTTAGCCAAAGATTTCATTGGCGTAGGATGAGGAAAATCAAAATCCTTGCGCTTTGAACCCACTTGCTCAATAACCTTAGAACCCAAATTAACAAGTTCCTGTTCTAATGCATCAAATACAACATCAGACATAATAGGCTCGCCATCATAATAGGCAATTTTTGCCTTTAAGTATTGTGTCTCAAGACGTTGAATATCCATATTGATTAGATTTTTTATAGTCTAAATATAATCAAAATTCTTGATAAATAAAAATTTTTATGAAATTATTTTTCAGGAACTCCGTACGATATTCCTGCTCGTTTTTTATATGAAAGTTCATATTTTTGACAATTACAAGGACAAAGTTTTTTAAATACTTCATAAAAGGCTCTATCATGAGCGCCATTTTCATGATTTTTACGCCACGAGATTATATGAGACATTTCATGAGCTGTATAATATGTGAAATAATCACTTCCTTGCTTATATGCCCACAGAGGAACAGTGAATTGGGCTTCTCTGATATATGCTCTGCCACGATATGTATCTGTGACATAACCTTTAAAATTTTTGCTACTTAAGCGTTTATCATAATTAAAAAGAAGTTTCGAAATAAGGTGATCAATTTCCTGTTGATGATTATAACAAATTTTACGAATAGCAATTTTTCTCATACAATTTTCATTTGTATTGCAAATATAATCAAAATTTTTGACAAATAAAAATTTTATGACACTTTTTTAAAAAATAATTTCATTCCCATAGCCCAATTTTAAATTCTGGCCATCAAATACTAATGATGTTGTCATATCAAATGGGCGATACGTATTTTTTGTATACACATGAACAAGAGGACCCATATTTTTAGGGATATAAAAGTAATTATGGCAAACGCACATATCTTTATAACGTAATTCTCTTGTTTGATTAAATCGTTTGCTTAAAAGATTCATATTTCTAAAATCCACAAAGTTATCTTTACAAATAAAAAATTTAAGAAAGATGCTATGTCTTTAGCGTAGCATTAGTTCACTTTATCTGTATATCCAGGAAAAACTATTTCAAGCTTATGATTTTTAGTTATATGACATAACTTATTTTGTAAAATTTCAAACATTATTTTTGGCCTTCCATACTGGGTATTTGTAAATATTTCTATTTCAAATGAACCAACTATAACATCGTTAATATAATAATTGTGTGTTTTTACTGTATCCTCGAATTCAACAACTTTATCAAATATTGTTTCTATTTCATCATCTCCTTCCACTTTATAAGTAATTCTTATCTTTGAACGAAATTTTTCATCTGAATAAAATTTAAAAGCTATAGGAAAATCTCTAAAATATCTATCTCTGTTTCTTGTAATTACTACAAATCGAGCAATTTGAATAGGATCGTCAACTTCGAAATGTAAGTCTTTTATCTTAAAATTACATTCAGGAAGAGGTCTTTCAGCAGAAAACTTACGTATCTGTCTTGATATAATAAAAATGCCAATGCTTGCAATTAATAGAAGTATGATTGTTGTTATCATGTTTGTTTTGTCGTATTTTTATGCTCATGTTATTTTAGTTTTTAGGACTTCTATTTGTTCCTGTAATTCATTTATTTTTTCTGATAACGATACTCCGTTTAATATTACGTCTTTGGTGTCTAATTCACCATTTATTTTAACATTTCCTGAATAATTGACCAATACATTAAAATTATTGTAATCTCCTGATGTAATTCCAAGTACAGGTCTATTATCTAATTTTTTTCCATAAGCGTTTCTTCCGTCTAAAATTATTAATGGGGTATCTGATGCTATATTATTTCCAGCTATTCCCAAGAAATAAAGTCCAGCATCTGTCTCATTACTCCCAATCCCAATAATCTCAGGAAGAAATCCACCTGTTGTTCCGTTTCCAAGAGAAAAACCATACGATCCATCTCCTATGTGTACTGCAGTAACTCTTTCATTCTTCGGTATAGCAATATCTACCCTATAATTAAATAACGGAGACCTTCCTATGCCAATTCTTCCATATTCATAATATATATTCGTGTTTTCAAATATATTATTAACCAATACATTCAGGCTTAAATCTAAAGATGCCCAATAAACATTATTTCCGCTTTTAGTTAAAATCAGTTCTTTGTTTAAATCTGAACTATCAAAACAGGGAATCAATTCTTTAAGAATAATTCCCGGATGTTCATAGACAAATTGATGTAATAATATATTTCCTATGTTATTTTTTTCCATTTTTATCCAAAGAAGTCTTTTTCATTTTAATTATTTTATCCCATTCATCACGCATACTAGCAATATTAGTGCAAATTTCATATTCTTCTCTTGTCTGAAATTTTTCAAGTATTGCTGTTAAAAAATCATTGACTTTTGGTGTTTCTATAGCTATAATAGCTTTATCATCTGAAAATATAGTAAACGGTTCTTTTACTTGTTTATTTTTTGCAAGATATTGATACGTTCGTTCTGCAAATTTATCAAATATTTCAGGAGAATAAAACTCTTTAGGTTGTTGTTTAATATCAAAAGAAAATAAAATCTTTTTATCGGGAGTAGTCCCTATGGGTTCTAATGTCGGTGCATATCCTGGCACACTTTCGTTTATTTCAGTTGCTATATCAAAAAGAAGAGTTTTCATATCTTCATAAAATTTCTTATAATCATTAAAAAGAACATCGTCAGAAATTTTCCACTCAGGATTAATCTCTGAATCATGAATAAATAGCGCACGAGTACATATTTTTTCTCCTGTAATCTTTGAGGCTATAAAATTATAACTTTCGTCGTTATCTACATCTCCACATAAACACCACGAATTAATAGGAAACATCAAGCGATATGAACGAAATTTTTCAACATTTTTAAATATCTCAAAAAAATCTCGTTCTGAGAATACTAAATTTTTTGATTTATATTCTTCTAATATTCCATTACTATAAATTAAGATAGCCATATCTATTTTTATTTTTCAAAACGTTTACGAGCAGCAGGTGTAATAAAAATATATTCTGCCTTTCCTATGAAATCGTTTAATGTTTTTGCATTGCAATAACTCATTGCTGATCTCAAATAATCTTTAAAATTTTCTGTCCATTGTTCTAATGTATATTCCACTTTTTGATATTTTGTTATTCCTTCAGCTGTAACAAGATCGGTTTTTCCCCAACTTCTTTGAACTGCTTTAGTACTCATACCGCGATACTTCTTTTTTATTGGAAAACCATAGCGCCAAAGTGTTTCAGCCATTTTATTATTTATCCGTATTTTCCAAAGATAGTTATGACCTGCGGATTCAATAGCCTTATTAAATATCGAGCCAATCATTACGTAATCTGCGCCAAGACCTAACGCCTTTATGACATCTGAATAATTGCGCATGCCTCCGTCAGCAACAATTTTTGTTTTAAGTCCATACTGTTTACGTAATATATAACATTCAGAGATAAGAGAGCCCAAAGGGTAATTTATGGAAACATTTGAAGCAGTTGTACAGCCTGCACCTGAACCTATCGAACAACGTATATAATCAGCACCAGCCATACCCAAATTGACAAATGTCTCTGGATTTGCAATGTTGCCAACCATTAGTTTTAAATGAGGCCAAAGTCGTTTTATTTCTTCTATAAGAACTATAAGTTTAGACATGTGGCCATTAGCAATATCTATAAGCACCATTGGATACGTATAAAACGCATTATAGGCAACGGTTAAATCTATTCTATAGTCTTCAAGTTGTTGTTCAATTTCATGTAATCCATACGATTTAAAAAAATGAGGAGACCACCCATTTATCTGATTTATGCCACGTGGAATACACGGGATAATATTATTTATAATATATTTTGCGCAATTTTCTTTTGAAACAACTGTGTCCATTGGTGCAGCCATTAACGGCAATTTACGTTGATCATTAAAAATATCACATTCTTTTCTACTTGATATATCACTTTTTTCTACAGGAATAAGCGTAATATCATCTAAATCAAATTTTATATTCTTCATATACTTTTGGAGATTAAAGATCCTGGGAGTCTTGACGATTAAAATTCTTCTGCTTCAATATTATCTAAATCTATATCCTTTGAGAGTTTATTTATTATACTCTCAGTGTCTTCTTTAGTTTTCGCCTCTTCTGTTTCTTTAGTTTTAATCTTTGTTCCAATATTTTGCATTTTATTACCGGGTATCTTAAACATTGCACCGCTAGGAGTTTTTGCATAAAATCCACCATAAGGATCTTCTCCAACCACTTCTATTTCAACGTTTTCTCCTTTACGATTTAAGTAATTTCTTTTATCACCAATTTTGATATAGTCGGGCTCTTTTTCAGTGGCAGATGTAATAGCTTCTTCAGAATCTTTATAATCCTTTTCATCAGTAAGTTCCCAATCTTTGCCCATTTTTGAAAGTTGTTTAACTGCATCTTGGGGTGTTGTCTCAACCGCCCGTGAAGCCCCTGTTTTAGGATTAACAAAATAAAACATTTGACTGCCTTCAGTACTTTTAATAGGCTTAACAGATTTAACTTGAGCTGTTGGTTTTTCAATATCAGTATCAATGGGTATATCATCAAGTGTAACTTCAGGTTCTTTTATAACTTTAGGAGTTTTTTCTGGTTGTTTATCTCGAATGGCAATATCACCACCTTCAGGCTTATCTTTAACCATAACTACTGGTTTTCCTGTATCTTCATCTTTCTTTAAAACTATTTCTTTGCTTCTTTGTGATACAGAACGCCAATCCATTTTTTCAAGATCGTAGAAAGTTGCAACCTTTGGAGACGATGGCCGAATTCCTTTAGGATGTTGATCTTGGGGAACGTACTTCATCATGGTAGTGCCTTTAGCCGGACGAATTTCTCCATTAAGTTTTATGAATTCAAAATTGAGAATTTTTTGACGAAGAATTGCTCTTAATTCGGGCACTGTAACAGGTTCGCCATACAAGAGTTTTTCAAGCATAAGTTCCCCATAAAGATAATCTACTATAAGTTTATCTTCTAATGATTCACATATTTTATTTCCGAACAGCTCTTCGGACAGTATATTTTTTATAAGGAATTCCGTCATATTACTCTCCTAAAAACATTGAAATTGAAAATCCGTATTCTTGATTTCCGGGATATTGAATAGTTACTTTGTGATTAATTAGTGTTTCCATATCTGCTTCACTTCTACATGATAAATGCATGCTTCCATATTTTGAAAACCAAAACGTCATGCGATTATGATCTTGACTCAATTGAACTAAACGATATTGTGGTGTAGTTCCAAGAATATCCTCTAAAATATCTTTAATAAAAGGAAACATTTTAACTGCTTCTTTATAAGAATCATAATTTTTAAGATTATGCTCAGCATTATCTAATTCATTAATATTTTCACGCACTACCTTTTTCATAATGATTATATTTTTATTTATATATTCCAAATCAAAAAGCTCCAATTTCTTGGAGCTTTGAAAATTTCCTTTTTGGCAATTTTATTCATCATCAAAATCTTCATCTTCAGGATACTCATCGGCAAAGTCCAATAAAGATACAATTATAGCCGATTCTCCGTCATGAAGATCAAATTCATAATATTCTATCTGTTGTTTATCAAGTTCGTTCTTAATATCATTCCATTCATCGTCAGTATTATATGAGGTTATAACGCCTGCGTTTTTAGCGCTAATACCGAATTCTTTAATGGCTTGTTCAAATTCTTTTTGATATTCAGGATCATCGCCAAACATATTTACAATGTCTGTATAATATGTTATTTCTTCGCTGAAATTTATAGAAGATTTTTGTTCTTCATTTAAACTTTCTTTAACTAGTTTTTTCATATTTATTTTTTAATCTATATATTTAGCATTTGCTGTATGAACATGTATTACAATGTACACACCCTTCTTCTCTTACTAAGTTTCCACCACATTCGGGACATTTTTCTTGAAGTTCTTCCTCTGGAATATACTTAGATAAAACTCTACGACAAGCTGAACTAAATGATGTAATATTATCATCAATCTTTTTAGCAACATTCACTACATGTTCAATTGGTGCTCTATGTCTTAAAAGCATCAAGTTTGGACCGCCTGAGAGGTTCATTGAACCCCCAAATCCAAATCCTCTTCCTGCAAATCCTCCTCTCATTGATGGGTTACCAAAGTTTCTTCCGGTTCCTCCGCCCCAGACGGCGTATCCTGCTCCTCTACCTCCTCAGTTTTCTCTTAAATATTTTTGTTCTGCTATTTCTCCATTATCTAAAAGATCCACGAAGATTTCTATAATTTCATTAGTGGATAAAAAAGATCCTTCAATAACCATATAGCCATCATTATCATTAGTAATTGCCCATCCCCATTCAGCATCTATACCTGGCGTATTCCAATCTTTTTCTTCTTCTGGAAGATATGATAAAATATAGTTTTCTGATCTAATTTCTTTAATTTTGGGATTATAAAAATTAGATTCTATTTGTACCTCATATCCTAAATCTTTTATGTATTTATAAACATCATAAATTTTTTTATTTATAGGATCAAGATCCTCCATATTTTTAGGTTTTAAAAAATCTTCATTAGATTCTTTAACTATTTTGACTTTTGAATTATCATTCCTGCGTCCTTCATTAATACTGGCACCGGCATCTAGTAATAACTTAACTATTTCTGTATGACCATTTTCACTTGCATATCGTAAGGCTAAATCGTTTTTAGCATGAACATCAGCACCTGCATCTATTAAAACTTTAACCATTTCTGTATGACCACGTTTACTTGCATTTATTAGAACTTTGTTTTTTTCTTCCTGAGACATGTCTTCAAAATATTCTATAAAATTTTGTGACATATTCTCAAATAATGATTCTTTAACTAATTTTGCTTTCATATTAAAACTTATTTTTATTTATATATCTAATTTTTATTTATATATCTAAAACAAATATAACAAAAATAATCGAAATAAAAAAATTTATGATACTTATTTTATGCAAT
>Ga0302236_1000430_pt1 | contig 40254 bp, 24 predicted proteins | sample AAG_UR_Gly_MG_FD_193509 | JGI IMG/M metagenome (GOLD analysis project Ga0302236, IMG submission 193509) | Enriched activated sludge microbial communities from anaerobic digester in WTTP, New Holstein, Wisconsin, United States - AAG_UR_Gly | ecosystem: Engineered > Bioreactor > Anaerobic >...
ATTAGAAACACGTATATGACCGGGAGTTCAATATCTCTTACAAATTGCGAGATAACCGGTAATTACGCCGGACTCGGTGCAGGTATTAGTAGCACGAATGCGTCATTGTGCTTGAGTGGCTTAAACATCCACCACAATTACAGCCTTGCACAAGGTGGAGGAATACATATTGTAGGAGCCAGTACTATCGTGCCAAACATCGTTTTTGATCCAGTGAACAGATGCTCCGTTTATGAGAACTATGGAGCTGCTCCGGTAGATGTGTCCATTGTTGATATTCCAGCCAATTTAACAATATACTTGGGTAAAGCAAGCATCAATCCACCCTCAACCTTCTATATCGGCAGGCATAACAATATACCCAGTCTGCAGCAGTACCATGATACGGTGATTGCAGAGCAAGCCCATCGCAATGAGATAAACCGCGACTTTTACGTTAGCCCCAATGGGGATGATAATAATAGCGGTATCAGCCCGGATGAACCAATGCGCTCCATAACCAGGGCTATGCATCTTATAGCTTCCGATAGCCTTGAGGTAAAAACTATCCATTTACTGCCGGGCGTATATGAGGAAGGCGAAAGTGCGCAGCTATACCCCATCCCGATCAAGTCCTACACCAATCTCATCGGAGCAGGATCAGATTTAGTTACGTTAACATCATCAGTAATATGCACAATAGGTTATCCAAGATTTATCAATGCCCGAAAAGCCAGGCACAACACGATTAGCGGTTTCACTATGACAGAAAGTGTCCCAAGTAACAGACACCCATATGCAAACCCATCAACCCAAGATCAATTGTATTTAAATGATGTGGTCATAACAGATATCCAAACTTGTGAGCGTGGAGCATTTAAAATAAATATCCCAAGAAACGTTGAAATCAATAAACTGGTCATCAAGAATATCACGACCCCATATATAGTTGTAGATTTTAATGAGATCCATGATTCAAAGGTCAGCAATTCTACCTTCACGAATATCCATTGCACTTATGTATCCGATGACCCTATTTTCACAGGTCCTGCCTTAATGAGCTTCAGGGTTGTAGATTCGTTTACTTTTGAGAACAACGAAGTTAGCAACTTGAGTGTGCAAAACGACCAAGATACCTTTTGTATCTCTTTGTGGAATCCATGGGGTACTGAGGAAGTGAATGTTAGAGTGAGCAATTGCCTTTTCGACAACATCAAAACCAACGAAGACCGTGCGATATTGTTTGCCAGTAACGACTACTGTAACTTTCAAGTATCAAACTGCACATTCTATAACAATTATGGCTCTGATGCAGCAGTAGGCTTGATAGGTGATGTAAGCATGCGGAATAATATATTTTGCAATCCCGACGCAGAGCACGAAATCGTAATGTACGCACCTTCGCAGTTTCAATCCGCGTGTAATCTGGATGTGGACTACAGTTACATTCGCGGTGGGGAGGGAGGCATTAATAATACTTCAACCTTCAACACCTTAAGCTATGGTGAACACAATCTATGTACAGGGCCATTATTCGCAGGTACCGATACCGGCATGGAAAACTATCTTCGCCTTGCGCCAGGCTCTCCCTGCATTAATGCCGGCACTCCCGATGCCGCGGGATTGAGTTTATTGCCCTATGACTTGGCAGAAAACTGGCGTATCTGGGATGGCAGGATAGACATGGGCTGTTACGAGTATGGCTCTGAGCCTTATGTTGGTGTTGGCGATCCGGTGGTTCCGGAACTTCCCGCCTTCAGTATCTGCAACTATCCCAATCCATTTACGGTTTTCACCAATATCAAGGTTATTCTGCCGTCCAATCTGGGCAATGACAAAGCAGGGGTAACAAGCGCAAGCATCGACATCTACAATATCAAGGGACAAAGAATAAAAAGCATCCCACTTGATCCCGGCAAGACGGGTGAGCAGTTCAGCTATTGGGATGGCAGGGATGAAGCCGGCAAGCAGTGTTCCAGCGGTATCTACATTCTCAACCTGAAGGTCAATGGCATACGGGAATTGAGTAAAAAAGTTACCCTTATCAGATGATGTTCATGATATGTGTTCCGGTCATGCAGATGCAAGCCCACGCTGCCAATGAAAGGGCGGGGAGGGGTGTTGAGTCCAAAGGAAAGTCCTTGACCAATAAGATGCTCATGCTCAAATAGCATCAGATACTAGATTAGGCGGTATCAACCATGCCACCCCTAATTTTACAGAGGAGACTATGAAACAAGTTATCACTCTTGCCTTGTTACTGATGCCGCTGCTTGCGACCGGAATTACACGACATGTGGCACTGGATGGGACTCAGCAATACTCAGTAATCCAAAATGCGATCAATGATGCTGTAAGTGGAGATGTTGTTTTAGTACATCCAGGCAGATATCTGGAAAACCTCAACCTTTCCGACAAAAGCGGCATAATCCTGGCATCTTTAGAATATACCACCAGCGATACAACATACATATCCTCCACCATAATAGACGGCAGTAGCGACAATAACTCCACTATCTTATGCTACGAGAACACAGTTAATTGCACAATCAGAGGGTTTTCCATCACCGGAGGAAGCGGATATGGATTTGTAAATGGTACAGTACCGAGTCAAATTAGTGGAGGGGGGATTCTTGTTTACCGGAATAATGATGTCTTTCTCATTAACTTAAAGATTTTTGGCAATCATGCGGCAACTGGAGGTGGGGTTACAATTGGGTCACCAAATACAGTACAGATGTCTGGAGTAGATATTTACGACAATTATGCCAGATACCTTGGGGGAGGATTAACCTTAGGTAGTGATCCGAACCTTGGCGCTCCAAACATAATTTTTGATCAAATCAACCGTTGCAGTATATATAACAATTTTGCTCAATGGGGCATGGATATGCATTGGCACTACACGCATGGAGGCACATTACCAATTTACTTGAAGAAATTTACTGTATCCAATTGGGAAAAGTATTACGCAGATTATTATGACTCAGATTATCTTCCCAGCCCTTATACGGTTTTTGATATCCAGGAGTCATATCTGCAGCCGGTAAATGCTGACTTGTACGTCAGTCCAACAGGTAGTGATTACAATAGTGGATTGACTCCGGCAACAGCGCTGAAAACTCCATCGAGAGCTATGCAAAGAATTGCTTCCAATCCCAATAACCCCAGAACAGTACATCTCTTGGCGGGAGAGCACCACAATATATTTGGTGGTGAGTATCTCCCGATTGCCATCAAGGACTATACGATTCTAAAGGGTGTATCCCAAAATCAAACCAGATTGTATGCTGAAAACCTAATCGAAGGCACGGGTGTTGTCACAATGGGTATTGAGCGCTACGGTATGGTTCTCAGGGACTTATCTATCACTACTTCCCACGCTTCGGCTGTCTTTTCCTGGGGAGTACATAACTGCCTGGTGGACAATGTCACAATTGAGAATTCCACTGTTGATAGGTGGTTATTTGTTACAGGATATATCACAAGCACGTACACCCTTAGCAATATAACGATGCGGAATAATACTGCTTTTTACTCTGAATACGGGTTTCGTATTCATGGCTCAGTCATTACTATAGATAATGTTCTAATGCAAAATAATCAGGTGCCAAGTTTACCAACCTATTGGTATCAACGAGGATGCGGAGGATTTGATATCTATCTAAAAGATACGCTGACTATTAAAAACAGCAAGTTTGTTAATAACACCCATTTTTCCGAGGATGGCTTTTCAAATTTCAGGGTCAGTACTCTTTCAAGCACATGGTACTCGACCGTCACATTTGATAATTGCTTGTTTGCATCAAATTCTGCACTGGGTGGTGTTAGGGATATACGTTTTGTAAACATATATGTGCTGAATCTGATCAACTGCACATTTGCTAACAACACAAACAATTATACCGATTATCTTTATATTTCCTCAGAATCGTCCAGAATCGTCAACTGTCTATTCTCCAATAATAACTCGTATTACGAGATTCGATCAAATAACAATACAATCGTAGAAAACTGCTTATTCAGCAGAAGCAACAACATTTGGAGAACATACAACGGAGAACCTCTGATTTGGGGTCAGAATAACTTAACTGGAACAGACCCATTGTTTTCCGGAACTGACCAGACTCTACCTTCATATTATTATCTGTTTGCTGATGATGAGCATGGGTATTCCCCGGCTATTGATGCAGGGACATCGGATATCAGTATCCTGCCTCTTGGTTACACGATCCCCCCATACGATGCCTTTGGCAACAATCGTCTGCATGGCAACGGCATTGATATCGGCTGTTATGAATCTCAGGGATATACGGGTGTGGAAGATGATGCACTTACTGCCATAGATAGATTGCAGCTTTCCAACTATCCCAATCCCTTTACTGCTTTCACCAATCTTAAAGTAGTCCTGCCCTCCAATCAGTGCAATGACAAAGCAAGGGTAACAAGCGCAAGCATCGACATCTACAACATCAAGGGACAAAAAGTAAAGAGCATCCCGCTTGATCCCGGCAAGGCAGGTGAGCAGTTCAGCTATTGGGATGGCAGGGATGAAGCCGGCAGGCAGTGTTCCAGCGGTATCTACATTCTCAACCTGAAGGTCAATGGCATACGGGAATTGAGTAAAAAGGTTACCCTTGTCAGATGATGTTCATGGTGGTTGTTTTTGGGCTGGACGCTTGTCTTTATATCCTTTCTTTAATTTGTGTAATTTAAGGGCTGCTGAAGTCTGTTCGGCAGAGGCAACAGAGTTGCCTGTCTGGAAGAGACCTTCGGTCTCTGTGGCAAATGGACTTTGCCACCCCTGAGCACTGGATCCCGGCTCAAACCACCCCACCGGATCGTTACCGATCCGGCGAGGACCCCGTTAGGCCGGGATGACACGGTTTGGTGTCTGGTGGGGTTTGTTTCTGGGCTAACGTTGTGGCATTGTCACACGGTTCACGCAGATATGTGCAGATAAAGAAAAATATAGACTTAGCCGACTCCCACGAACGAGGGCAATAAAAAACCGTCGGCAGGGGGAGGGCGCCGACGGTACGGACAAGGTGTCCGTTGAGAGACCTAAGCAGGGATTTGGGAAGCTAATCCAAAGCTTTCAGGAAGGAAGGCAGGTCTGTGCGGGGTGTGTAATGCCGCATGCTTTCCTCATCCTGTTCGCTGTTATCGTCTTTGGGGCTGTTTTGGTTGATGCCGATACGGGCAAAGATATCTTCTATGTTTTCATCAGGTTTTGACTTGCGCTGTTCCCTGGGGGCCGCTGGCTGCTGAACCTGAATGGAGGGAAAATCTAACACTTTTTCCTCGATCAGGCTGCTCAATCCGGTCGCGATGATGGTAACGGAGACTTTGTTGACCATTTCGGGATCGATGATGATGCCCATGATGATATTGGCGTCCGAGCCGGTTTCGTTTACGATAACGCTGGAAACCTCTTCAAACTCGCTCATCTTGATATCGTTGCCGGCGGTGATATTGATAAGCAGGGCTTTGCATCCCTGGAGGCTGATATCGGAAAGCAGGGGATTGTTGATGGCTGCTTTGGCCGCCATTACGGCACGGTTTTCTCCTTCGCAGGTGCCGGTGCCCATCAGGGCGAAGCCCATGTTTTGCATCACGGTTTTAACATCGGCGAAATCCACATTAACCAGGCCGGGTATATTGATGATATCCGAAATGGCTTTTGCCGCCTCATACAGGACATTATCAGCACGGTGAAACGCCTCTACCAGGGTCAGATCGGAGTATATTTCGCAAAGCTTGGAATTTGGGATCACGATCAGGGTATCCACAAACTCGCGCAGGTTTTGCAGGCCTTCATCGGCGTTGCTGTGGCGTTTCTTCCCTTCGAAGGGGAAGGGAGTGGTGACTATGCCCAGGGTGAGGATGCCCAGATCCCTGGCAATTTTGGCGATCACGGGAGCGGCGCCGGTTCCAGTGCCACCACCCATGCCGGCGGTGATGAACACCATATCCGCGCCTTCCAGGTGGCTGATAATCTCTTCCTTGGATTCTTCCGCGCTGCGGTTGCCCACATCGGGATTTGCCCCGGTGCCCAGGCCGCGGGTGAGTTTTTTACCCAACTGCAGCTTCATCTTGGCCTGGCTCTTGACCAGGTCGCTGATATCCGTGTTGGCGGCGATGAATTCCACACCATAAAGCTCTTTTTCGATCATGGTGTTCACGGCGTTGCCGCCAGCTCCGCCTACTCCCACAATTTTGATGTTGGTGCCTATCTGGGCTGGTCTTTCGTCAAACTCGATCATTGTGTTTTCCCCCTTAACTACGCAGTAGTAAAGTCTTTTATAATTTTTTTGATACTGTCGAAAATCTTGTTGTTTTTAATCTTGCCAAGGCTGAACGTCGAGGTTTTGAGTTCCCTGTCCAACGCGGCCACATGATAGAGCAGGCCAACGGCGGTAGCCCAGGCGGGATCGTCCAAACTGCCGACCAGGCCAGTGAGCCTGGACACATTCGGCCTGGCGATCTTGGTGTGCATGTTAAAAGCCGATTCCACAACGCGGTCGATCTGCTGCAGGCGGGCAGTTCCACCTGTAAGCACTATGCCGGCGGTTACAAGCTCCGGAGTGTAGCAGTTTTTGAGCTTGTCATAACAAAGGGACAGCATTTCCTCCACGCGGTGCTGGATCACGTGGCTCACCAGATACTGGGTGCGGGAGTGGCTTTCCCTGCCGCTGATGCCATCCACTTCGATCTCAACGTTGGGATCGACGCTGGCGGCATAGGCGTTGCCATACTCTTTTTTGATGTATTCGGCGCTGGAGATGGTGGTTTTAAGCCCGATGGCAAGGTCTTCTGTGATCGCGGAGCCAGCCATGGGAACCACCATGACCTTTTCCAGGACGCCCTTGCGGAAGAGGCTGATGTCGCAGGTGCCGCCGCCAATGTCGATCAGGACGGTGCCCAGGCGTTTCTCGTCTTCCGTAAGCACCGCTTCGCTGACGGCGATGTGGTTGAGCACAAAATTGTCCGGATCGATGTCGTAGCCAGCCAGCTCTATGCATTTGGCGAGATTCCTAAGCGGAGTGATGTCGCCAAAGATGGTGTAAACTTTGGTTATAAGGTGAAAACCATTCATCTTCACCGGGTTGTGGATATCATCCTGTCCATCGATAACAAAGCTTTGCGGGATGCCGTGCAGGATCGTGGCGCGCTCATATCCTTTTAGGATTTTGATCCCGTTTTTGGCATCGTTGATGACCTGATCCACATGATCCTGAGAGATTTCGCCGGGTTCATTGGGACTTTCTGAGGGAATCGAAATGCGCCCGTCGCCCACGTTGGAACGGATGTGTTCACCGGTAATGTTGGTGAAGATGTTCACGGCTTTGAGCCCAGAAGCTTTTTCTGCTTCCTGGAGGGCTTTTTTGACGCATTCGGATACCGCTTCGATATCTTTGACGATCCCTTTCTCAATCCCGCTGGATGGCACCTCACTGCTGCCCAGAACCTCCAGACTGTTGTCTTTGGCTGTTTTGGCGATGAGAACCCGAACGAAGGAGGAACCAATATCGAGGGCAGTTATCATGTTATTTTTCATCTCAGATACCTTTCCTGACCACAACCTGGTCGGCATAACGAAGGTCCACCACGGAATTGCGGTCGATATTGCCATTGTCCTGCACGAACTGATATCTCTTCAATTGCTTATCCAGTTTATCGGAACCGGGGATGATCCGGGTGCCATATTTGGCGTCGATTATATATACTGTGTTATCCACGCAGTAGTATTCGGAGATTTGGGGCAAGAATCCCGGCGCGGTTTCGCGGATCTTGCCATGCATCTTCAGGATTCTCTGCAGGGCGTTGTTCTTGAGCTTGCGTCCGGGTTTCAGGTCTTTGTTGGCCAGGTGGATGCCCACGACGGGGAGGTCTTCCGCGTAAACATTGCCAAACTGCTCAAGCACCAAGCCGCTGTCATCGATGGGAAAGAGGTCGCCCTCGGCGCTTTTCACGTATAAAGATCCTTTGCGTTCAACGATGCTGATCTTAAGCGAGTGGGGAGGGCGTAGGCTGACCCTGGCTTCGCGAACCCTGGCGAAACGCGTAAGGCTGGCCTCAAGCTCAGATTTGGAAATGGTAAGCAGGTTTTTGCCCAGCAAAGGCTTGGCAATGTTGATGAGCAGGGAATCCTCAAGGCATGAGTTTCCGCTGACCTGGATCGATTGCAGATTGAGCCAGGGCAGACGCGAAAGCAGGGTATAGACCCCAAACCCCGCGCCAGCAAGGAAAACCAGCGTGAGAAAAAACAGCAGATAATGGCGGCTGCTGCCTCTTCGCTTTTTGCGAACTTTGGGCGAAGTCCGTACCTTGCTGTTAAATGAATCCATTACAATTCCCCATTCATTTTCTTCGTTTTTCGTATTAGATCTCTAAGTCGCTTAGTTTTTTTGCTTTACTGTTTTTGTCAACAGCTTTTTGCAGTTTTCCCAATATTTCTTCGCCATACTGCCAGATGTTACCCGCGCCCATGGTGATTAAAACATCGCCAGGTTGCAGGATAGACAAGGTTTTTGGCACTATATCAGCGTTGCTTTCCAACAGCAATACATTGTGGTGGCCGGACTGGATTGCCGCGTCCGCGATCAGCTTTGAGGATACGCCCGGGATTTCCTGTTCCCGCGCTGGATAGATGGGTGCCAGAATCAGGCAGTCGCAAGAGAAAAACGATTTGCCAAACTGTTCATAGAAATCTCTGGTGCGGGAGTAAAGGTGGGGCTGGAATAAAGCTACAATCCGCCTCTTCGTGCTTTCGCGGAAGCCATCCAGGGTGGCGGCTATTTCTGTGGGATGATGGGCGTAATCATCATAAACGGTGATGGATTCCACCTCTCCCTTCAATTCGAAGCGCCTGTAAACCCCATTGAATTCCCTCAGCCCATTCTGGATGTGTTCAAAGGGAATATCCAGTTCCAGGCCGATGCCAACTGCCAGAAGGGAGTTCTGGATATTGTGGCGGCCGGTAATCTGCATCTTGATGCGTCCCAGGTTGTAATCCTTGTAGCGGACATCATACTCAGCCGATAAATCCTGCATGCGGATGTTGCTGGCCTGGATGTCGGCCTGCCTCGAGAAGCCGTAGGTGACTATTCTTTTGTTGATGTTGGGGAGGATAGATTGCACCCCTGGATCATCCAGGCAGCAGATCACGCTGCCAAAGAACGGCACTTTGTTGGCGTATTCCGTGAACGCGCCTTTGATGTCTTCCAGATTGCGATAGCAGTCCAAATGATCGGTATCGACGTTGGTAATCCCCGCGATGCAGGGCGTGAGGGTGAGAAAAGAGTGGTCGTATTCGTCGGCCTCCACCACGATGTATTGTCCGGAACCCATGACGTTATTGGAGCCATAATTCTTTACCTTTCCGCCCACAATGACGGTGGGGTCAAGGCCAGCCGCTTCGAGCACCATGCCGGTCATCGAAGTGGAGGTGGTTTTTCCGTGGGTTCCCGAAATACCAATGCTAAAGCTCATTCTGGTTATCTCAGCCAGCATTTCCGCCCTGCGTATAACAGGGATTTTGAGCGCTTTCGCGGCTACGATCTCGGGATTGTCGTCCTTGACGGCGGATGACTTGACCACCACATCGACATCCTTCACCAAACTTGGATCGTGCCCCTCGTTGATGCTGATGCCAAGGGATTCCAGACGGCTGGTGATCTCGGTCTTCTTCATATCCGAGCCGCAGATTTCCAAGCCCTGGTTGTGTAAAAACTCCGCGATACCGCTCATTCCGATGCCGCCGATGCCAATAAAGTGGATTTTCTTAGTTTTGCCCAGCATGGAGGGCCTCCTGGTCTGTTAAAATTGCTTTTACGATGTCCTGCGTTGCAGTGTTGGCAGGGATACTATGCAGCTTTTCGATATACGAGTCGTAGTTGCTTTCGAGCGTATCGATGGCTGCCATCAGGCTTGCTTGGTTCAGTTCAGATTGCCGCAGCAGTAAAGACACGCCTTTTTTGGATTGTTCCGCCGCGTTGTGATGCTGGTGGTTGTCTGCCGCCGTGGGCAAGGGGATCAAAATGGCGGGGAGTCTGTTTTGTTCAAGTTCGGCAATGGTCATAGCTCCTGCTCTGGTGACCGCGATCCGGGCGCAGCGGTAGAATTCCTTGAGACGGGAGGAGAAAGAGAAAACGTGCAGCCCGGTTTTTTTGCCATGGCGTTTACCATAGTTGTCATATCCCGATTTGCCTGTTTGCCAAATGACCTGGTAACCTTTTTCCAAAAGAGAGTCCAAAGCTGCGTCCACCGCGGCATTTATTGCCTGGGAACCTTGTGAGCCGCCCGTGATCAGGATGACAGGTTTGTCAGGCTGAAGCCCGATCTCCGTGGGAGAAAAATCTTCCTGCAGATCTTTGTTTGGGAGCAGGGGGATTCCCAATTGCAGTGTTTTGGCTTTTGGCAGATAACTTGAGGTTTTGGCAAAGGAGGTAAAAGTGATGTTGGTAAATCTTGCCAGCCATCTGGTGGTAAGGCCGGGATAGCTGTTGCTTTCGTGGAAATAGAGAGGGATTCTGGTTAATATGGCTGCAATGGCCACTGGCCCAGAAACGAATCCACCTGTGCAGATGACGCCGCTGGGCTTGATTTTTCTGAGTATCCTGACAGCGGTGATCACACTGGTGGCAAGGCGGCAGGGGAAAAGCAGATTGCTGATCTTGAGCTCCCGGTAGAGCTTCTGTACATGGATGGTGGAGATGGGGAAACCTGCGTCAGCCACAATCCGTTCTTCCATCCCTCCCCGGTTGCCGATAAAATGTATATCAGAACCTCCTGACTGAAGTTCCCTGGCCAGTGCCAGGCCGGGATAGATGTGGCCTCCGGTGCCTCCGCAACCGACAACGAAACTGTATCTTGCCGGGTTATGGGGGGCGGAGGAGGTGGCTGATTGTTCGTTCAGGGAGAAAAAGGATGGCATCACAGCTGCCTCCTCCTGGTACTGATATTGAGGATAACGCCGATCGACGCGGAATCCACCAACAGTGCCGTACCGCCATAACTGATGAAAGGAAGTGTGTTTCCAGTGGAAGGCAAGATGGACATGGCGACCCCGGTGTTTACCAGAGCGTTCAGGAAGATATTCATGGCCAATCCCGCGCAGAGGTATTTATAGTAAGCGTTTTCCTGCCGTTCCGCCAGTTTGAAAGCTTTGAAAAAGATCAGCGCGTGGAGGGCGAGAACAAGGAATGCTCCCAGGAATCCAAATTCTTCGCCGATGATTGTGTAAATATAATCGGTGCGGGCTTCGGGCAAAAAGTAGTGCTTGGCTCTGCCCCGGGAAACTCCCATCCCCAACAGACCTCCGCTTGTTAAGGCGGTTAGGCTTTCCCGGACTTGATACTCTTTGGATGAATTCTCGGGCTCAGGCCTGTCGGGCACAAAAAGGTTGTAAGTCAGGAAAGTTTTCAACCTGTCCGACCTGTATTCCTCGCCTTTCAAGATTACCAGAGCGCCGGCCACCAAGCCAAGGCCCAGGATCAACACTATCAGCCTCTTCTTCATTCCCGCGTAAACCAGCATTCCCAACAGGGTGGCGCCGCCGATTATCAAGGTGCTGAGGTGCTTTTCCATATAGACAAGCACAAAAATAACAATGGTATAAAGAACGAGGGGCATAAAACCGATCAGGAATTCCTTGAGTCCGGCGTTGCGGAGTTCCTGTTCCTTGTTTTCCAGGAACCCGGCGAAGAAAAAGATCAGGGCGAAGCGAGCCAGAAAGCTCGGTTGCAGGTTGATGAAGCCCAACCTCAAGCCCCTGGTTGCCCCTTTCACCTCCGTCTTTTGCACCAATACCAGAATCAGAAGTAAAATCACCGCCAGGATCATGTATTTGTTTAAGAATCTCAGCTTCTGAAGATTGAAGAAGTAAAGAACCACGACCACGGTCACAAAGGAAAGCCCCAAAAAAACCAGATGCCTGTAAAAGTTTTGCATCGAGCTTTGCATCGAAGTGATATCCAGCATCACCAGCAAGCCGATCAGGCAGAGTCCGATATAGCTGAAGAGAATTCCCTTGTCAAACGAGACAATAATATCCTGTACTCTTGACCGCTTAGACTTCATTAGCCATTTTCTCCACGATGGACTTGAAAACGTCGCCTCTGTGTTCAAAATTATGGAACCTGTCGAAGCTGGCACAGGCAGGAGAGAGCACAACGATATCGCCTGTTTGCGAATCTTGCCAGGCTTTGCGAATGCAGTCCTCAAAGTCTGGCACATGCTCCAGGTTCATCTGATCTTTCCAGAGTTCTTCCATTTGTGGGGCTGTGTCGCCGGTCACATATACTTTTTTGGTTTTCTGTTTCAACAGCTCTGTCAGGACAGAGAAGTCTTCGCCCTTGTCAGAACCGCCCATGATGATGCGTATTGGTTTATCGAAGGAAAGCAGCGCTGAGCGCACCGAATCCGTATTGGTGGCCTTGGAATCGTTGAAAAACAACACTCCGTTTATGTCAGCTACAAACTCCAGGCGATGGGTGAGAGGCATAAATGTCCTGGCTGCATCGATCAGGTTAGCCATATCGTTTGTGAGTGCATCCGCTGCGAGCAGAGCGGCCATGACATTGGCATGGTTGTGAGGCCCCATGATTTTAAGGTCTTTCACTGGCAGGCGGTGACGTATGCCCAGGCGGATTTCCCCTTCCTGCATCCAGGCATCGCAGTCCGGAGCTTTCAGGTTTAGTGAATAACGGCGCAGCCTGGCTGGTATTATATTCTGGCGTTCCGCAATTGGTTTGGAATCCAAGCAGATAACGGCGGTGTCTTCAGGTCTCTGATTTTCAAAGATGCGGAATTTGGAGTTGATGTAGTCGTTGAATCCCGCGTAGCGGTTCATGTGGTCGGGAGTGATGTTGAGCAGGACTGCCACATTGGGTCGAAAAGTATCGATCAGATCCAGTTGAAAACTGCTGATTTCCAAAACGATAAAGTCATAGCCTGGTTTATGGATGGGGAAACTGCAGAAAGCTGCACCGATGTTGCCAGCCAAAATGCTGCGGTAGCCATTGTTTTTAAGCAGGTGATCAATCAGAGAGGCGACAGTGCTCTTGCCGTTGGAACCGGTAACCGCTATTATCTTGCTGTCCTGAGCTTTTACCTGATATCCGAGTTCGATCTCGCTGATCATGGGGATGTTTCTCTTTCGTCCTTCGAGGATAGTTGGGGAATCAAGCGGGATACCCGGGCTTACAATCCACCTGTCGCAATGGTACAAGCGGTCTGTGTGGCCGCCAAACTCGCATTCGAATTGCTGTTGCAGCTCACCGGCATCCTTCACCTGATCACTGCCGCGCAATTCACTTAGGAACACCTTGCCGCCCAAGTCTTTGATCAATCTGGCTGCGGCTATACCGCTGCGGGCCATTCCCAGGATTCCATATTCTAAGGTATTGTCGAACACAGCAACCTCAACGCAGCTTAATGGTGCTCAGACCGATGGCAACAAGCAGGATTGCCAGAATATAGAATCTCATCACGATCTTGGCTTCGTGCAGACCACGCAGTTCATAATGATGGTGGATGGGCGCGCAAAGGAATACTCTTTTGCCAACCCCCGTGCGTTTTTTGGTGTATTTGAACCAACTGCGCTGGAGAATTACAGACATGGTTTCGACCACAAACAGGAAACCGATAATGACAAAAAAGATTTGTTCTTTCAGCAAAACAGAGATAACTGCCAGGATTCCCCCCAGGGTAAGGGAACCGGTGTCGCCCATGAATACCTGCGCGGGATGCGAGTTGAACCATAAAAACCCAATTAAAGTGCCCATCAGCGCTGAGATGAATACCGTCAATTCGCCTGCGTTGGCAAGATACTCCAAATTGAGGTAATCGGCAGCTTTGAAGTTACCCTTGAGGTAACTCATCACGCCCAATCCCAGAGCTGAAAACGCAAGCATGCCGGCAGCCAGGCCGTCCAATCCGTCGGTGAGGTTGACCGCATTTGAGGTGCCGGTAATAAAGAAGACCACAAAGGGGATGAAAAACCAGCCCAATTCAATATAGGTATTTTTCAGAAAAGGTATTTGCAAAGCAGTGACCTTGTCCCCGGCACTGCTTCCGAAGTAGATGGCCAGGGTCAACAGCAAACCGATACTGATCTGTCCCCAGAGTTTGTATTTGGGAAGCAGGCCTTTCTTTGATTTTACAAAGTTTTTCAGATAGTCATCCAAAAAACCGAAGATACCCAGCCATACTGTGGTCAGATACATCAAGAGGATCGCACGATTGCCGACTATGTTCCAAAACAGGGATGAAAACAAAAGCGCAATGATGATAATCAGGCCGCCCATGGTGGGCGTTCCAGACTTGATGCGGTGTTTTTCGGGAACATCCTCATCGATCGTTTCCACGGCTGACTTTCGTTTTAACAGCCTGATGAACGCAGGCCCCACGATGAGCGTAAACAACAAAGAGGTCACAAAAGCCCCGATCGAGCGGAAAGTAACATAGCGGAAAACGTTGAATACTATGCTGTATTTGGCAAGAGGGAAAAGCAGGTAATAAAGCATATCAGCACCTATTCCTGATGATGGGAAGAGCTTTTTCCAAGTGGATCGAATGCGACCCTTTTACCAGGATCACAGAACCTTGTTTGAACTCCAAAGCGCTTTCATTTTTAATCAGTTCTTCGACGGTGGGGTAGTGCTTTGCTGGAATAGCAGAATCCTGCCCATGATAGCGGGCAGCCATATCTCCAACAGTGATCAGTAGATCAAAACCGGTTTCCTGTAAAATGGTGGAAATCATATCGTGATAAGTAGCGGACTGATCACCCAGTTCCAACATGTCCCCCAGAATTGCCACATGTTCCTGATCCGGAGCCAAGCGATGCCAGTATTCGATGGCGCTTTGCATGGATACGGGGTTGGCGTTGTAACAATCGGCAATCAGGATACAGTATTCCAGTATCTCTATCTGCATTCTCAGATCCAGGCGGATCGGCTGCTGCAGAGCGTTCCTGATGCTTGCGTGGGAGATGCCTGCCAAGCTTCCCATGGCAATGGCAAAGGCGCTGTTTTTGATCATGTGGGGCATGGCAAGGGGCAGCTCGTAGCTTTCGCCATTTAATCGAAACTTGCCGGCAAAGCTGCTTAGTTCGATGTCGGTTATGCGGAAATCGGCTGATTCGTCTCTACCAACACCTTTGCCTTTGGATTTGTAGATCTGGAATCTATTGTCATCGGCGTCATAAAGCCTGATATCCAGGGAGCGGTCGAACAGGGAACTCTTTTCCCTGAATACGCCTTCTTCATCTTTCAGATTTTGCAGATGCGAAGGGCCCACATTCAGGATCATCGCCGCGTCGGGCATACATACATCACTCAGGGCGGCGATTTCTCCAAACGCGTTGGTGCCCAGCTCCAACACCGCGTAGCGGTGCCAGGGTTTGAGCCTGCCCAATGTTTTGCAGAGTCCAATCAGGTTGTTCTCGTTGGCCTCCGTCTTGAGGGTGGGATACCTGGTGCTGAGGATGTTTGCCAGAAGTTCTTTTGTGCTGGTCTTGCCGGTGCTGCCGGTAAGGGCGATTATGTAAACGTTGTACATCAACAAATACTTGCGGAACAGGTCACCCATAGCGGATTGTGTATTAGAAGCCTCTATGTATTTTTTTGGGAAACCCGCCAGGGTAACCTGTCCAACCGCAAAGTTGTTGTCATCTTGTAAAACCTGAGGAATGAACTTGTGGCCGTCAAAATTATCACCGACCAGGGCAAAGAAAACAGAACCCGATTGTATGCTGCGGCTGTCTGTGGAAACGTAGTCATAAGACTCTGGCTCAATATAGCCTGTGCTGTCATCTTCCGGGACACCATACAAAATATCGAGGAGCAACCTGTCCACGGGAAGTATCAGTTTTGCATCGTTTCTATATCCATCATCTGCGCTTTCTGCCAATGCTTCCCGCGCTACTTCGGCATCATCAAAATGGTGCCTGACTCCACAGATTTCCTGGTATGTTTCATGTCCTTTGCCACAGATCAGGACTATGTCTCCAGGCTGTGCCAGCCTGATGATGGAACGAATCGCTTCCCTGCGGTTGCGGATTATCCACCAGGGGAGCCACAGTTCGCAACCGGCAATGACGTCACGGATGATATTCTCCGGGTTTTCACCCCGGGGATTATCGTCCGCAATTACCACCGCATCCGCATGCTTGAGGGCGGAGTTCAACATCAGCGGCCTTTTGCCCTTGTCCCTCTCTCCGCCCGCGCCTATCAGACAAAGCACCCGTCTATGGTCGAGGCTTCTTGCCGCTCTCAACACATTGTCTATGGCGTCGGGAGTATGCGCGTAATCGATGAATACACCAATGCCCCGTTCATTTGGTATCTTCTCAAACCTGCCACGGATGGGTTTTACCGCATTTATACCCTGCTCTATCTGACGGGATTCAAAACCCATGATTGACATGGCCGCCGCGCTTAAGGCGAGGTTTTCCAGGTTGAATTTGCCAATCAAAGCAGAGCGGATGTGGATTTCTCCACCAGAGTGCGTGATTGTGAAACGGGTCTGCTCCCACGATCCCTTGTTCGTGTTGTGGTCATCCCTCACCAGATAATCCGCCTGCTGGCGTCCAACCGAAAACACGAAAGCGTCCTGAGCCTTGAGTTCAGAATAGGTCTGGAGGCCAAAACTGTCATCAACATTTATAATGGAAACAGCCTTATGCCTGATGGAGGCCTCAAAGAGCTTCTGTTTTGTCCTGCCATACTCTTCCATACTGGGATGGAAATCCAGATGGTCTCTGCTGAGATTGGTGAAGAGGCAGAAATCGAATTCCACTCCATATACGCGGTCCAGGGCCAGAGCGTGGGAAGACACCTCCATGGCCACATACTGAACTCCTTCGCTTGCCATGCTTGCGAAGATGGAATTCAACTCCACAATATCAGGCGTGGTATGCCCGGTGCTGAACTCAAGGTCGTTGATATAATACCCCAAAGTACCGATCCAGCCAGCGGATATGCCCAATTCGCGCAACGCCTTAAAGATCAAGAGAGAGCTTGTTGTTTTGCCGTTGGTGCCGGTCACCCCGATCAGGCGGAAGTTGGAACTTGGGTTTTGGTAATAAACTTTGGCTATCAGGGCGGCAGCCTTTCTGCTGTCTTTTACCCTGATCGAAGCATGCGCGTCCTTAAAACTGTCCTCGCAGACCACCAGTGCTGCTCCCCTGGCCCTGGCGTCGGAGATATAGTTGTGTCCATCCTGGCGGAATCCTTTGATGCAGACGAAGATGTCTCCCTTTGATACTTCCCTGTTATCGGTGCAGACCTTGCCATCAATTTCCACCAGCTTATCCACCGCCTGGGTTTGCTTCAGCAGACCATCTTCGAGGAGAATATTCTGGATATCCTTGAACTTCATATGGATGCCTCGATGGTGCATGCTGCCGTTCCAGTTATCAGGGAGCCAGGCAGGATGGACTGCTGCCGCACTATGCCGGAGCCTTTGATCTTGAGTGGCACCTTGTGTTTTGCGGCAACTTGCATGGCTCTGCGGATAGTCAGACCAGTCAGGTTGGGCATGGTTCCTTTAACTGTCAGGGAGTCAGCCTTGTTAAGGCCGCTGCCTACTTTGATCGTGATGGGATGATGAGGGTCAACGGAAACGTTTGCTTTAGGGAACTGGTCAATGACCACAGAAGATGAGTCCACACCTTCTATTTTATACAGGAAACCATATTTATTGAGGATGGCTTCTGCCTGGCTGATGTGTTTTCCGCGCAGATCCGGCATTTGCAGAGAACGTTGGGTCATGCGCTCGTCAAAGCCGATAATATTATAATTGGGCATAAACAGGATGTCTTCCACGATCTTTTTGAAGGTTGGGGCTGCGCTGGTGCTGCCATAGTGGTATCCGGGTGCCGGTTCGTCGTAGAAAACCAGCAACACCATCTTTGGTTCCTCGGCAGGAAACATACCCACAAAGACCGATGTGTATTTTCCGCTGGAATAACCACGGGTGCCTTCCACGTTTTTTTGTGCCGTTCCAGTTTTTCCAGCTATTGTGATGTAGTCCATTTTGATGTGTTTGCCGGTTCCGTCGTCAATCACTGCCTTCATATAGGAACGAATCGTATCTGTAACGGCTTTGCTGGCTATTTCTCTCAGCACCTCGGGCTCAAACTGCTGGATGACCTGTCCGGTTTTATTGGTTATAGAATCCACTATATAGGGCTTCATCATCTTGCCGCCGTTCGCTACTGCGCTGAAGGCGGTCACATGCTGCAAAGCAGTCACGGAGATTGCCTGTCCAAAAGATAGCGAGTGCAGGGTGTAACCATCCCAGTCATCAGGTTTTCTAAACAGGCCGCTTGACTCTCCGTAGAGGCCAAGTCCGGTTTTTTGCCCATAACCCAGGGAGATGAATTTCTCATACAGGCGTTTCTTGCCGATTCGTTCGGCTATTTTTGCGACTCCCACGTTACTTGATTTGGCTATTATTTCTTTGGGGGTCAGGGCGCCATAGTGGTGGGTGTCGCGGATTGTCCTTTTGCCAACCTGATACACGCCGCAGGCTATTTTTTCGTTGGGGCGCACCAGCTTGTGTTCCAAGGCGGGAAGCATGGTCAGGGGCTTCATGGTCGATCCGGGTTCAAACATAAAACTCAGCGGGATATTGGATTTTACCCTCACCAATCCTGGATCGATGTTCCTGTCCTCGGGAGATACTCCCGCCAGGGCGAGAATTCTTCCCGTATTGGGATCCATGGCGATCGCGCCCACGTTTTTGGCGCTATATTTTACCGCTCCTTCATAGAGGGCATGTTCCACAATTTCCTGGATTTTGGAATCTATCGTCAGTTTTAGGTTGAATCCATCCTGGGATTGCTTTTCGTACAGGTTGGGATAGGGTACCCGCTCATGATTGGCGTCATAGACCACTTCACGCCAGCCGTATTCTCCAGCCAAAAGGTCATTGAAAGAAGCCTCTATCCCGCATATTCCATTCAGTTTATAAAGGGACTTGCTCCTCGTTTCCGGATCGTATCCGTCGGAAACGGGTTGCACCGAACCGAGTAAACGGGCTGCCAGAATCCCCTTGGAGTAAATCCGACGCATGGAGGAAAAGCTGTAATTCAGGCCGGGAATTTTCTCTTTGTCAAAGGTGCTGATGATCCTGTCCAGCTCCATTTCCCGTATCTTGTTCGAAATCTGGATGGAGTTGAGTTTGTCGTTGATGTTGAGCCTTTTCAAAACATCATCGGCTGACAGGGCGGAACAGTTGCTCAAAACCTTGCTGATCCTGGCGTATGCTTCCTGCAGATCCATCTTTTGTTTCTTGGCCCACAAGCTCACCGCTCTGCGGTCGATATCGATCTGATAATAGCTTATGGATGATACCAAAAGGTCTCCGTTGGCATCGTAGATCGAGCCCCGGGTGGGTATCAGGATCTCTTTGTCGGGGATGTAGCGCAACTGCCGGAAACGATCCAGCTTAAAAGGATCAAAGATCTGCAGGGCAAACAGATATGCCGACCACACCAGGGTCGCGAGTCCAAAAATGAGAACCAGGAACAGATATCTGGATCGCATCTGTTAGTCCAGCAATACCTGCACTTCTTTGGCTTGGGCTTTCTGCGCGATCAGATCGATGATGCAGTATCCGTCTTTTTCCTTTTCTTCCACCGGTTCCTGCACATAGATCACCTTGCCCTGCTCTTCGGAGGGCACAAAATTGCTCAATTCCACCCTTACCAGGCTGGCCACGTGCTTGCCGCTGCGCAGATCGTCCAGCTCCACCATCAGTTCGGTGTGGATGTTCTTTTCTGCTGCATAGCTTTTCTCCAGCTTGGAGAGGTATTTGGTCTGCCGCACAACCTTGTTGGCATTCCAGAAATGCATGAATCCAGCCACAGCCAGAAGCATTAAAAATACTGTTATCCTTCCTCTCATGATTCCCCCTGTATCCTTTCTGCCGCGCGCAGTTTAGCGCTGCGGGAGCGTTTGTTTGTCCTCACCTCAGCCTCGTCTGCTACCAGCGGGCTTTTGGTCAGGATCTTCACCAGTTTCTTCTTTCCGCAGCTGCATCCAAGCACGCGGGACGGGCATTGACACTCCTGGGACATGTCCCTGAGTGCGTTCTTTACAATTCGGTCTTCCAAAGAGTGATAACTGAGAACCACGATGCGGGCTCCCGGCTTTAGGATGTTTATGGTATCCAGCAAGGCGGCCCGCAAAACATCCAGTTCTCCATTCACGTAGATTCGCAAAGCCTGAAACACTCTAACCTTGGTCTTCAGGGATTCCTTGCTGCCGGTTCCAGCCACTTTTTCTATGATGCGGGCCAGGTCGCCGGTGCTGACGATGGGGCTTTCTCCCCGGCTTGTAACGATCGCCCTGGCTATCCGGCCGGCGTTGAGTTCTTCTCCATATTCTTTGAAAATTTTCGCCAGTGCGGCCTGATCCAGTTCTTGCACGGCTTTGGCTGCGGTCATTTTCTGCGTTCCGTCCATCCGCATATCCAGCGGAGCGTCGTTATCGAAGCTGAATCCGCGTTCCGGACGATCCAATTGATGCGATGACACACCCAAGTCGAACAGTGCGCCGTCTATCGTTTTGATCTGCCGCAAGGCCAGCTCTGTCCTGATTCCGGAAAAGTTTGCCCTGATAAGGTCAACCTGTCCGCAGTGCTGTGCCAGGTTTTGGGCGGCAGCCTCGATGGCTTCTTCATCCTGGTCGAAACAGTAGAGTCTCGCTTGGGGCTGGGCTTCCAGCATGGCCAGGCTGTGCCCTCCTCCTCCCAGGGTTGCGTCCACATACACACCCCCGTCCTGCGGCTCCAGATAGCGCAGGCATTCTTTTAGCATTACGGGAGTGTGAAAAGAACTCATGTGAGGGGCACCTGGTATATATCGGTATCAAATTCGCGCAGGTTCTCTTCCCTGTCTTTCTGGCGCTTGGCCTTGAATTCCGAGGGATTCCACAAGGTGATGTATGTCTGCTCGCCTTTGATCACAACGCTGTCGGTGATGTTGGCTTCGGTAAGCAGTAGTTCGGGTATCCTGATCCTTCCCGGTCCTTCCAGTTCCTGTTCCGTAACCGCGCAATCGATCAGATGGGTGCGGAGTTTGCGCTGCCGTTCGTCACCTGCCGCAAGTTTCTCCAGAGTGGCGTTCCAGCAGTCCAACGGATACACGGCGATGGAGTTTCTGGGGCCTGCAGTCAGAATCACCGTGCGCATGGCGGCATCGGAAAATTTCTTTTTGAAAGACGCGGGGATGACCACTCTCTGATTGTGGACCGCGTTTTCAAAATAGCCGATAAATTGTCCTGACATACCTAATTCCTCTTTTTCCGGAATATTGGGCTACCTAAGCTAACTGTTTGCATTGTTGTTCCTTGGCTCTCTTCTCTGGCTTTATTTTGACATTTAATGACTTTTTATGACATCCTGTGGTGCTTATATGACATTCCCCTTTTCTTGTCAAGCTTTAATTTAGCTTTTTTCGTTTTTTTTGATTTTATGCTCCCTAATGCTTAGGGATTTATATCTTCCTCCCAGTATGCCAATGTAATATGCCAGTACATCCTCCAAACCGGATCACCGATGATTACAGATGCCCAAGTGAATCAGCATGAAAACTAAAACATGCAGTTTTCTCTGACTTATTACGGGTCACAACCATACCATGCAATTGCCGAGTTTCTATGCGGTTACTATTGTATCCTGGATGGAGTAATCCAGATTATCAGGAGTAGTTCGGAAAATGTGTGGTTTTCAGGCAGAAGGTTCTTGACATAGAATCTATCTTCAACAAATATGTGTTTGGTCTTGAGTGTTTGAAATGCAGTATGAGTCGAATTGTTGGATTCGTTATGTTTTAAACTACTAAATGCTTATCTGGTATTGTGTTTATCGTAATAAGGAGATAATGGGTTAATGAAGCAATTTTTGCGGGTAGCTTGTTTTGTTTTTGTTACGCTTTGCGTATTAACTCCGTGCAGGTTTTATGCCCAGCAAGCCTTGCAAGAGATCGTCCGGTTCAATATCCCCGAAGCGGAGCATTTCCCTTATTCCAACGAAATGGGTGGCGATCTTAACGGCGATGGCAGGCCTGACCTGGTTTTCAGTTGTATAGATGAATACCATTACTCCAATTTTCCAGTTTACATCTACTACAGCATTCCTGACAGCAATGCGGTTCCTGATCAGATTCTGGGAACTCCTTTGTTACATGAGGGCGGCTTTGGATACAGCCTTGCCTACGCGGGAGACCTGAACGGAGATGGCATCAGCGATCTGGCAGTGGGGGTGCGTTACTATGGAATTGGCATAAGTGGCGCAATTCTGATTTATTATGGAGGGAACTGTCCTTTTACAACTCCAGACGTCTTAATTAGCGGTGAGGGGATGGGTTACACCCATGATTGGGATCTCTACTTTGGAGAAGATATGATCACGGATTGCGATCTGAATGGAGATGGCATAAACGACCTGCTGGTCTATGCGCCGGGACCTCAGTATGAAGAATGGGGAAATGTATATGCTTATCTGGGAGGAGAACTTTTTGCTACCACTCCGGCTTTGCATATCAGAGGTGCTGTGCTTTATGAACAGTTGGGGGCAGACATGAAAACCGGGGATATCAACGGGGATGGATATGACGATATTGTTCTTACGAATCGCGTCCCTGTGAATCCTGACGGGTTATATGGCCCCTGTCATTATCATCTAAAAATCTATCCCGGAGGGGAAAGCCTTACAAATGTCCCAATATTCGAAACACTCTTGGCTTCTGCTCCTTACGCGGGTATTAACGGAATTATAGCGAATGGGGATCTGGATGGAGACGGATACGATGATATCGTGATCTCCGGTATATCACAAGACGGCCCCTGGCTTAAGGTCTTTTATGGGCAGGGCGACCTAACTGAACTAACTGCTATAGATTATATGCTTCCATTAGGTGTAAACGCAATCATCCAATCTTATTGTAATCTAAACAATGATCTATTTTCAGACTTCTTTGTAAATCATCGCACCTTACCTGGCGGACCTACAGAGATAGGTAACTTCGTCATCTATAAGCAAACTAATGGAATACTCGATATTATCCCAGATTACATTAACACAGGGGAGCATGCGTTTAATGACTATGGGTGGGGTTTTAACTTGGGAGATATGAATGGTGACGGACATCCGGATTTTTTTGTTTTTAGCCATGATCACGCCGTCGGAAATCACATTAACTATGCCACAATCCTTTCTGAGAGCTATATCAACAATTCCGATGAATGTATCCAGCCTGCAAGAAATGTGATCAGATGCTATCCCAACCCCTTCCGGGACGGAGTGAGTATCCGTATTGCCGGCGCAGACAAGTCTGTTCAGCTAACATCAATGGAAGTGTACAACCTAAAAGGACAGTTGGTTCATAGCAGTAATAACCTGCGCGGAAAACAAATCCGCTGGGATGGGCTTGACAGCCATGGGAACAAAATCGGCTCAGGGATCTATATCGTGAGAGCATCAGACACAAAAGGAAACACTTACTCTACAAGAGTAGTGAATATAAAGTAACATGGAGGAAGACATGAAGTCAATCGCAATGACACTCGGTCTGATAACAGGGTTGATTGGACTATATGGCACCAACTACTCTATTCAATTTGATATCGGTCAGTTATCTACAGATATCAATTCCCGTGCTTTTCATGAGTTTAGGCTGACTGATTGTAGCAGTACAAGAGAAATTGGGTACCCTAAATTGCCGTGTAAGGTTGTAAGTTACATTATCCCAGCCAATATGGATGTAAACAACCTATCTGTATCGGCTATTACCACTTATCTATCGGGCACCTATACCGTCATGCCAGCACAAACTCCAGAATTTGATAATGGGGATAACAATGATTTTACAGCTCCGGATTCGGTCTTATACAACAGCAATTCTTTCTATCCAGAACAGAATGCACAGATCGTTTCACATTCGTATCTGGATGGTGCGAACCACATTGTTAGTATATTGCTTCATCCTCTGCGCTACAATCCGGTCACTGGAATTGTCGAATTTGCAAACAGTATTTCTCTCAGTTTCAGCTATTCATCTACGAGTAGCCAGCCAATCTATCCCAAGAAACGTTTTGCAATTGACGCCCCGAAATACGATGCCTGTTTGTACAACCTCGTTCAAAATCCCTCAGACATCCCCGCATACCGTAATGTTCCTGATATTGAGATTTGTCCAAACGGGCCAGAAGACTTCAACTATCTGATCATTTGTCCAGATGATGTTGTTGAGCTTGAACCAGGTGAAGCGAATCCTTTTGAAGAATTTATCAATTGGAAAGAACAAAAGGGTCACCGGGTGAGGTTGATGACATACAATCAGATCGCTAATCATATTGATGCAGGTAATGGAGACGATATCGGGACATACTTGATAAATGATACTCCAGGCAGAGTGAGAAAGTACTTAAAACACCATTGGGAAAACCACGGCTTAGCTAACGTGCTGATAGTGGGGGGCAAAGATGATCCTTTTCGCTATGCACATAGCATGAGCCAAGTATCCTCCCCTCCGATGAAAGCGAAAGTTCCATCAGACTTGTATTACGCTGATTTCAACGGCAGTTGGAACAATGATAATGATTTATATTATGGAGAGTTCAACAATTTCCCTGGCCATGATGATAATTTGCCAGACAATATTGATTACCTTCAAGAAGTCTTTACAGGACGTGTAATAATTCCACCAATTATTTCTCCTCCCGCAGGATCACCTACCCGTAAGCAAGCGATCAAAAACTGGTCAGAAAAACTTATCACATATGAAAAAGGACCTGGGTGTGGATTTGTTGGGTACACAAATTTTGTTTACTACGTCACGGCAAGTGGAATAACAACTGACGCATATGCTACTTTGAGAGACCCAAGCGTAGGTTTCATAGGGGAAATGGATGAGTCAGAGATGTTGGGGCCAGAAATCCTTAGACCATCTGGAGCCACTGTTATTCAAAATATTAATAATTATTTACCCGGTATTATCATCATCGCTGCTCATGGCAACAAATGCAGGATGATGATTGCACAAAATGCAAGTCAAAATATGTCAAATGTTATAACATCGTTGGATACATACACACATCCATCATATAGTTATGAAGATGAAGATAACAACGGCTTTGATGATTTATCAAATCCGGCTCACATGTATTCACTGATGATCGCCAAGTCATGTAATACTGGACAATATGATTATGGTATGGCAAACAGTAATGAGGATGCATATCCCTCCATGGCAGAAGCGTTTACATCCTTTCTTCCCGGGGTTGGCGGTCCACTCTGGTTAGGGAATACTAGAGTGGGCTATACAACCTCTGTTTGGGAGAACAGTTTCGTGACCAACCTTTTCGCTTCAGAAGTTAATACTGTTTATCCCTTGGCTGATCCGTGGAATGCAGGTGCTGCATTTGCTGCTTCAAGAGTACATGAGTTATCCTTAAGACAATTTGGGGCACACAGCATGCATTATTTCGGAGACCCAGATATGGCAATTTGGTCCCCCAATCCAAACACATTAAGAGCTGATGTGAACGTCAGTGACTTGTCGGTTTGTGTAGTTAATGGTTCTGGAAGTGTCGTAGAGAATGCTAGGGTTGTTTTCCAAAACGATACCCAAAAGAGAGTTGTTTACACAGATGGCAATGGAATCGCAACATCGGATATCTCTTTCAAGTATGTAAGTGTTTTTAAACATAATCATGTTCCGGATATCGTCCGAGTAATAGTTGGTGAGGAAACCCTTAGTTCTAATCCTGGTCAGGTAATGGTAATAAATAATCAAGTAATAGTTCCGACCAATTCAACACTTGTGATGGATGGAAACTTTGAATTGGACTACAAGGGTCAGATAATTGTTGAAGGGCACCTTCGGATTTTAGATAACTCAGTAGTTACAGGCAAAAGAACTTCTAATACACAATACATTGGTAGCAAAATTGTCATTAATGGAGCTCTGACCTGTGGGACGAATGTAACATTTTCGGCACCAACTGGGATGCAATGGCACGGAGTTATTTTAAATGGATTATCCAATACAAGTTTTAATAACTGCGCTTTCATAAGAACTCCTATTGAAGCATACAATTCTTCTGTTTGCTTTAATTCATGTAATATGTCTCAAGATTCATTGATAGCATTCAACAGCAACCTTGACTTTAGTAATTGTAATCTTGATAATTATGATACTTACAGTAATGGATGCCAAGTCAGTTTATGTGAAATAGATACTGATCAGAGTAATATGTATTGGTATAGCTCAATAGTTAGTTCTTTCTATAGCATATATGAAGATAGTTCTTTTGAGCATGCTGATGGAGTACTCAATTTGTATGAAGACACTTTCGGTGTATCTTCTAATAATTTCTACAATATAGTTAGAACACTCAACTCCACAGTATCCATTGAGAAGAGTACTTTTACTAGAACGAGTGTTATATGCCGTGCAGATGGATTTCATTCAGGTAGATTGTCAGCTTCTATCATAGATAACGATTTCAATCAAGGAAGCATTGAGTTGCATACAATCCCGTTGTATACAGTTATTGATAATACTATTTTGGATTCATCTGGTGCCGGTCTAACAATCTGCTATAGTGGAGTTGGCGGAGAGTCCAGAGTTGCTAATAATACTGTAGAAAACTGTGAGTATTATGGAGTTAGGCTGATAGGTACCTATTGCGATATAGTTGATGGCAATATAATCCAATACAATGAATTAAGTGGTATCCAAGCCTTTAATTTAAGTTCATGGTCAATGATTGGCAGTAATCATCACAATTTCGTCCATCAGATTATACGAAACAACGTTGGGTATCAGATTTACATGGCAAGTAACTCGATCCCTGAAGCACTTATTTACAATAGTATACAAAATAATAACCACAATGTTCCCTGGGTCATAATAGGCCAAGCTCAAAATAACATGGTTGATGTTCGTTACAATCATTGGGGAAATGACTTTCATCCTACACAAGACCTCTTTCCATATTCGTCATTTGTATATGAACCTGTCTGGGTTCCTGGTAATGTTCCATACATTGAAGAAACGACTGCTGAAGCACTATATCGGATTGCACACAATCATGAACTGGCAGAAGAATACATAGAAGCTATTGAAGATTATAAGCAACTGATAACTGATTTCCCTGACACAGAACATGCCATTTTAGCTGCAAAAGCGTTACTGAGAATAGAAGAAAAAAAGGAATACAAACAGGATTGGAATGCCGATTTTTCTTCCCTGAAAACTTACTATATTACTGAAGAAAACCTTAGGCTAACAGATGAGAGTGAGTTCCTTGCGGATTGCTTGGTCGCGAAGTGCGATATTAGATTGGAGAATTATGCTGATGCAATCTCTTTTTATGAGGACGTGATTGATAATCCACCTTCTGTTATAGACTCTTTGTGTGCCATAATTGATTTAGGTTATGTCTACTTATTGATGAATGAGGGGAAAACTGGTAACAATATAGTTGGAAGAAAGCCTCAGTACAAGGTGAGCTCTTTTTCTGAGTGGAGATTAAAATTAAACTCGCTACTTGCATTGCTGGATAACGAAGTAATGAATTCCACGAACAGTATTCCTACAACTGTAAACTTGGATCAAAACTATCCAAATCCATTCAATCCATCTACAACAATTACATTCTCAATCCCAACGGGGATGATGTGTTGCTTGGATATTTACAATATTCGTGGGCAGAAGGTTAAAACCCTATTGAATGAGAACAAGATAGCTGGCAAACATTCGGTAATCTGGGATGGCAAAGATGCTAATGGCAGGGCTGTTTCATCGGGTGTTTATGTCTACAGGCTAACAACACCAAGCATAACTAAAACATCAAAAATGTTATTGGTGAAATAAAACGGAAATAGGTCAAAAAGCCCAGGGAAACCTGGGCTTTTCTGTGGGATAATAGCCCTCATTGATTTATAAGGCTCCGCTATCAAACCGAGTGGGTAGTCAGTAAAAAAAAGAGTTGAGAGGAACTGCCCAGTGAGTAACGTGACTCCAAAAATCCAACCCAAAGGACCATTTATAAATGGGATATGGGAGGAAGAATCGATGCTGCGTTGGAGTTGTGCAATTAAAGTGTTATATAATCCAAGTTAGGAGCTATGGGTGAATTGTAATAGCTCAATATCCAGCTTTCAGCTAATAAGCATACTCAAATCAGGCAGTTTTGATATTGTGAGGGCATTGGAATCCCGCAACCATCCCATATCGCAAACGCAGTCTGCTACAGGCTTTGCCGCCACCATCCTTAGGTCATCCTTATAAATTATAAGGATGACCCCAGGTTGACCTACTCCGGAAGCCAGCTTCGAAAGGACTGCCTCACGGGAAAAAATCCAGTTGCCTCCGCCAGGCTGAAAGCTGTCTTTCCCAGATGTTTTTGCGCTCTGGAACAGGTTATCTGGGCTATCCTGTAAGGGGATACGGCGTTTCCGGATAATCCTGCTTCATCCCGTTGTCGCAACACGTCAGATCAGAACAAGTTGAGGAGGCGTATAAAAAAGATTTGCTAAAAGGGGCAACTTTGGCTTGACAGAAATCGTAACTTGTTATTTGGATGGCAGTCGTGACTATGGGCTCGGAAAGTGTAAAGTAGCCTGTAGGAACGTAACATATAGGCAAATAATTAATTACTGATATACAGTGCAAGGGAGGTTGCGATGTTTTCGATGATTCGGAAGCGCAACGGCAACATAGTATCTTTTGATAAGCAAAAAATAGTGCGCGCCATCCAGAAAGCCGGGGAAGCGACTGGTGAGTTTGATGCGGACATGGCGGAGGTTCTGACTCTGCGGGTGGTCAATCTGGCTATGCAGATCATCACCACCGAGATCCCGGAGGTCGAACGCATCCAGGATATCGTGGAAGAGGTCTTGCTGGCCTCTCCTTACAAGAAAACCGCCAAGGCTTTCATCATTTACAGGGATCAGCATGCCAGGATTCGGGAGATGTTCAACACTGGCGGGGTTCAGCTTATCGATCAGTATCTGGAAAAGCTCGACTGGAAAGTGAACGAGAATTCCAACATGGCCTATTCCTTGCAAGGTTTGAACAACTACATCGCCTCCGAGGTGAGCAAAACCTATTGGCTCAACAAGATATATCCTCCCGAGATTCGCCGGGCGCATGTGGAGGGAGAGATCCATATCCACGATTTGGGTCAGTTGTCGGTTTATTGCGTGGGCTGGGATCTGATGGATCTGCTCACCACAGGTTTCTGCGGAGCGGAAGGCAAGGTTGAAAGCGCGCCTGCCAGGCATTTCCGCAGCGCTCTGGGGCAGATCGTGAATTTCTTTTATACCCTCCAGGGGGAAGCCGCTGGCGCACAGGCATTTTCAAGCTTTGACACCCTGCTGGCTCCCTTTATCCGCTATGACCAGATGACTTATGCAGAGGTGAAGCAAGCTCTGCAGGAGTTTGTGTTCAACATCAACGTCCCCACCCGGGTCGGTTTTCAGACGCCTTTCACCAATATCACCCTGGATCTCAATCCGCCCGATATCTACAAGGATCAGCCCGTGATCATCGGAGGAGAGCCACAAGAGCAGACCTATGCGGACTTCCAGCCTGAAATGGATATGCTCAACAAAGCTTTCCTGGAGGTGATGATCGAAGGCGACGCCAAAGGCAGGGTATTCACCTTTCCCATTCCCACATATAACATTACCAAGAATTTTAACTGGGAGGATCCCCGACTCACCTATCTTTGGGAAGCCACAGCCAAATATGGGATTCCCTATTTTTCAAACTTCGTGAATTCGGACATGGATCCCAACGATGCACGTTCCATGTGCTGCCGCTTGCGTTTGGATACGCGCAAACTGCAGGCCAGGGGAGGGGGGCTGTTTGGAGCCAATCCCCTCACCGGATCGATTGGGGTGGTGACCCTGAATCTGCCCCGCATAGGCTATCAGGCCAGCGATGAGGAAGACTTTTTCGCGCGCTTGGAAAAAGCGCTGACGACAGCGAAAAACAGCCTTGAGATCAAGCGCAAGATTTTGGAACGCTATACCCTGAACGGCCTGTATCCCTACACCCGCTTCTATCTCAAGAAGATATACGAGAGGTTCTTGCAGTATTGGAAGAACCACTTTTCCACGATCGGCATCATTGGCATGAACGAAGCCTGCCTCAATTTCCTGGGAAAAAACCTGGGCAGCGATGAGGGCAGGGCTTTCGCGCTGCGGGTGATGGACTATCTGCGCGGCAGGTTGATAGAGATTCAGGAAGAAACAGAATGCAACTACAACCTGGAAGCAACTCCGGCGGAAGGAACAAGCTACCGCCTGGCTATCCTGGATAAAAAGCTGTATCCGGAAATAATCAGCGCCAACCCGCATGGTGACACGCCCTTCTATACGAACAGCACGCAACTGCCCGTGAACTATTCTGACGATATCTTTGAGGTGCTGGACCTTCAGGATGAGCTTCAGACCAAATATACCGGCGGCACTGTGCTGCATATCTTTGGCGGAGAAAGGGTGGAGCATGGCCAGAGCATCAAACGCCTGGTGCGTTCGATCTGCGAAAACTATAAACTTCCTTGCTTCACTTTCTCGCCCACTTTCAGCGTCTGTTCCCAGCATGGCTATCTGGATGGCGAGCAGGAATATTGCCCCTATTGCCACAAAGACACCGAGGTGTACTCGCGCATAGTTGGTTATCTGCGCCCCGTCTCGCAATGGAATGAAGGCAAGAAAGCCGAGTTTAAACTGCGAACCACTTTCGATCCGCTCAAAAGCTGCAAAGTCGAGGAGCCGGAGCCGGAAGCCCCCAAAATGCCCAAAGTCCTTTAGCGGTTCAGGCCACAGATGAAGATCGGAGGGTTCCAAAAGTTTTCCTTGCTTGACTATCCAGGCCAGTTGGCAGCCATTATCTTTACCCAGGGGTGCAATTTCCGCTGTCCCTACTGCCACAATCCGCGCCTGGTTGACCCTCAGCGTTATGGCAAACGGATTTCCAACAGTAAAATCGTGGAGTTTTTGCAGAAGCGCCTGGGCAGATTGGACTCGGTTTCGATTACTGGGGGCGAACCCACGCTGCAAAAAGACCTGATTCCCTTTATCCGTATGCTGAAAAAGATGGGTTACAAGATCAAGCTGGATACCAACGGTTCCCATCCGGAAGTGATCGAAGAACTTGTCGCAGAGGATTTAGTGGACTACTGGGCGATGGATCTTAAGGCTCCTGCACAATTGTACCGGATTCTGACCAGATCGGAAATAGACATGCGGGATATCCTTTCCAGTATGCGGCTGTTAAGGGAAAGTGGGAAGGGTTACGAGTTCCGCACCACGTTTTTCGATCTCCTGTTCACTTGGGACGATATTGCCGACATCCGAGCCCTGCTGAAGCCGGGAGATAAATTCTGCCTGCAGGAATGCCGCTACAAAGTAACCCTGGACAACCTGCAACCGGGCAAGGAGAAAACCGGCCTTAGCGAGGCGGCTTACAGGTCTCTGATGGATCATCCCCAAAGCCAGAGCCTGATCCATTGGGGGGATGAAAACCACATCGATGTAATGATCCGCTCATTGTGAGGCCAGCTTGCGGGCGGTGAATATAGAACCCTGGCTGCCGCTGGTCAGAAAGCCTTCACGCTATATCGACCACGAGATCAACGCCGCGCGCAAGCCATGGCAGAAGGTCAATTTCTGCTTTGCCTTTCCGGATGTCTATGAGGTCGGCATCTCCCATCTGGGCTTGAAGATACTGTATAGCATCGTCAACGCTTTGCCCGATTGCATGGCTGACCGCTGTTACCTGCCCTGGACCGATATGATCGCCATTATGCGGGAGCGCGGGATTCCCCTCTTTGGATTGGAGAGCCGGATCGCCCTGCAAGAATTCGACGCCATCGGAATCACCCTGCAGAGCGAGCTTACCTTCACCAATGTGTTGGAAACGATCTCCCTGTCTGGCGTTCCAATCCTTTCTTCCGAGCGTGGGGAGGATGACCCCCTCTTTATTGCGGGCGGCCCCTGCGCTACCAATCCACTTCCCCTGGGCGACTTTTTCGATGTGTTCTTTATCGGCGAAGCGGAGGAGGGGATCAGCGAGATTGCCGGGATAATGCTCGATACCAGGCTCCGGAGCGAGCGGCTGGCCAGAATGGCAGAACTGGAAAGCTGCTATGTGCCGGCTTTGCATAATCAGCTCATTCCCCAGGGTTGGCGGGTGAAGAGCAGGAAATATGCCGGTTTTTCCAGCAACCAGCTCATCCACCAGCCTCAGCTTCTTCCCTGGCAGCTTGCCACCCACAACCGCTGCGTGGCAGAGATCATGCGCGGCTGTTCGCGTGGCTGCCGTTTTTGCCATGCAGGCTATTTCTACCGTCCTGTGAGGGAAAGGCCACCTGGAGAGATCGTGCGGCAACTCTGCGGTGAGATCAGGCTCAGCGGATGGGATGAGGCAGGACTGCTTTCGCTCTCGAGCAGCGACTATGGCAGCCTCAAAGAGTTGCTGAACAATCTGTTGAGTTCATTGGATACCGATAAAACCCATGTTTCCCTGCCCTCTCTGCGAGTGGATTCTCTGGACGATGAAATAGTGGATTTGATGCGCAAACTGGGACGGGAAGGCCTCACCATAGCCCCGGAAGCTGGTTCGGAAAGGCTGCGCAGGGTGATCAACAAAAACCTCAGCGAGGAGCAGATCCTTGCCGGAGTGCAAACCGCCCTCGACCTGGGCTGGCAAAAGGTAAAACTCTATTTCATGGTCGGATTGCCCCACGAAACAGAGGAGGATATCGAGGGCATCATAGGCCTAATTAACAAGATCAACAACCTAGGCAAACGCCGCCAGCAGATCAACGTTACGCTCTCGCCCTTTGTGCCCAAGCCCTTCACACCCTTCCAATGGGCCGCCATGCTGCCCGCCGATATGCTGTTGCAGCGATGCGTCAAGGTGAAACAGGCTTTTTATCGCGCCAGGAACATCAAGATCAAGTATCATGATATTGAGAATTCCATATTGGAGGCCGTATTTTCTAGGGGGGATCAACGTTGCGCGGAGCTTTTGAAGCTTGCCTGGCGGAAAGGGGCGCTGTTCGATGGCTGGCATGAGTGTTTCAATTTCTCTTTCTGGCGGGAAGCCGCCGCTGAATGTGGCTTGGAACTGGATCAATACCTGCGGGAAAAGCAGCCCGGAACCAGCCTCCCCTGGGATTTCGTCGATCTGGGGGTCTGCGCCGGGTTCCTGAAAGCGGAATGGGATAAAGCCTGCCGGGAAGAGAGCACGCCGGATTGCCGGGAGATTTGCTCCGCCTGCGGAATCTGCGATGACGCGCTGCGCACTGATATTATCCAGCCTTCGCCTGTTGCAGGGCGGCTTATCGGGGCTGTTCCACCACCCAGACCCCGCGCGGCGCAGCAAAGGCAGTTCCGGTATCGTATCTATTACAGCAAAAGCGGTGTGCTGCGCTTTATCTCTCACCTCGACTGGATGCGGATGCTTTTCCGCCTGATCGGCCAGGCCTCACTGCAGACTGTTTTTACCCAGGGCTTTTCGCCGCATCCCAAAGCCAGCCTCTGCCCGCCCCTGCCTCTGGGTGTGGAAAGCGCCTGCGAGTATGTGGACCTGTCTTTTTATCAAGCTTATACGGCTAATGAGATCATGGCTGGATTCAGCGGCGGCATGATACCGGAGTTTCAGATTCTGGGCTGTGAACCTTTGACCGCCAAGGCTCCGATACCCTGGGGGGAACGTGTCGGCATCCTGATCCCAGAGCGGCACAGGCAGCTTATTGTCAATAGCCTGGCCGAATTCAGCGCCTTGTCCTCCAGGATGTTCACCAAAAGCACGGAAAAGCGTTCCAAGACTTATGATCTGAAGCAGATTGTCGGCAAATGGCATTGGAATGAGGATCAGTTGCAGATCGAGAAAAGCCTGGCCAGCCCGTCTTTGTATGATGTCTTGACCGTCCTGCTGGGGATGGGCGCGGAGGAGCTCTATGCTCTCCGGGTAAGCAGGGAAGGCTGGATCTTCCCTTCCTGAGCAGCTTGTTTTCCATTTCGCTTACTTGCCACAGAAGAGAGTGAAAACACCCAATAAAAAGCTTGACTAAATATGGGGAAGGGTAAAGTGTAGGAAACATTGATCATTGTGAGGTGTATCATGAAAAACCTGGTGTCGCTTGTTCTATGTTTATTGCTTGCTTCCAGCCTCTGCGGAGAATGGAGCGTCGATCCCCAAAATCCCAGCCTGATCGCCGCTTTTGACGCGGAGCAGGTGCTTCCCAAGGTCGCCGTCACCCCGGACGGGCATACCTATGTCTGCAGGTTTGACAACGGCGGCGGCATGTATAAGGTTTGGCTGCAGTTGCTTTCACCGACGGGTGAATATGTCTGGCCTGCTCCGGCGGGGATCTTGGTGAGCGGTCACAATCAGATGTCCTGGCTCACCGAGTATGCCTTGACGGTTGATAACGACCAGAACGCGGTCATCACCTTTCAGGACATCCGCAACTCAGAAGTCAACAATGTGCTGGCCTACAAGATCAACCCCGCGGGAGATTTTCTTTGGGGCGCGAATGGGATCGCCCTCACTCAGGACACAGATCCAAATTATTCCAATATGTCGCCAGTGATATTCAACTCTGCGGACAACAGCTGTTACGTGGCATGGCAGCGGCTCGGGGCCACCACGGCCATAGGGATCAACAGGCTCAGCGCCACAGGGGAGAAGCTCTGGGGAGAGAACGGGCTGAGCATTTCCGAAAACGAAGGAAGCGTTACCTGGCCCCAGATCATCCAGGCTGACGGCAACAATATCCTACTCAAATACTTCCACGACACCGGTCCTTTCTGGGCTCCCTACCGGACCGTCTATGTGGCAAAATATACGCCGGAAGGCAGCAGATTGTGGACTGCCGTGGTGACAAACCAGGGCGGCATCCCCGCCTGGGAACAACTGATCCCCTTCGAACCGGATGGACAGGGAGGCTGCGTTCTGGCCTGGTATGAAGACCGTGATATGAATGACGATAACGATGTCTATGTCCAGCGGATTTGCTCCGACGGAACTGCCAGCATGCCAGCCAACGGCGTTTTGCTCAGCGTGGATTCAGTCAATCAGCAGTTTTATCCCAAACTTTCAGTTGACCCCGCCAGCGAGCGTATCTACGCGTATTTCAGGATAACCGACGCGATCCAGGGCCAGTTCGGTTTGGCAAGGCAGTTGGTGGACTACTCCGGAAACCGCCTCTGGGGTGATATAGCCCCCAACATCATCGATCTCAGCCCCACTGAAGCAAATGCCATCGCCGCTTATCAGATCAGCACCGGTTCCGTTGTGCTCTATGGAAGCGGGGACAATCTCTACGCGTCCCTTTGGCGGGCAAACGGCAATATGGGCTGGAATGAGGCAACCTGCCTGGCCAGCACGGCGGTGTCCAAGGGTCACTTTGACGTTGCGGTGCATCCCGATGAGTGGTCTGTTCTTGCCTGGGAGCAAGGGTATTCCAGCATGGATATCGGCGCTATGCGGCTCAATCCGGATGGCAGCCTCGGCATCTATTATCCTGCCCCCGCCAATGTGGCCCTAACCCAGACTGCACACAACGCCGTGCAGCTCACCTGGACTCAGCCGTCTCAGTATCTTGTCCCCGACAGCTACCATATTTATATGAATTCCGAGCTGCTGCAGGTGGTGGAAGCAACGGCCAACAGCTACTTGGTGTCGCCGCTCCTGCCCGGCACCTATACCTTCTATCTGAAAGCACAATATGGAGACCACTATTCGCAAGCGTCAGAATCAGTTACCGTGAACATCCTGGCCAACAGCGATGATTTACAGCCTGCATCTCTTGGGAGTGTAATGCTTTATCCCAATCCCACACGGGGCCTTCAATATCTTCAGTTCGATATAGATAAACAGGTATCGAGATGCAATATAGGTATTTATAACATAAAAGGACAGAAACTGCTTGAGTATAATCCGGATATCAAATTGGGAATAAACAAGATAGAGCTTGACAGCAACCTTCTGAAACGCCTGAAGAGAGGTGTTTACCTTGTTTCCCTGAGACTGGATGAGCAGGTTCGGACTTTGAAGACGGTTATCCTGCCCTAAGAACGAGAAGCGGCTGCCGTTCAGTACTTGCGCTGACCAGGCTTTTTCCGCCCTCATAGCCTGAACTCCCATAGATGCCCCATTGACCGCCGGTTGATTCTCCGTTTGGCGGTTGATCAGCGTTCAATGAGCGGTCAGTTAGCGATGAGGATATGAGGGCTGATTGACGGCCCTCTGGCTCAGCATAAGCTGACAAGGAAGGGAAATCCGCTTTTCCCTTCAGTGGTTCAGGAGTACAGACCCCGTGTAATACTTGCTCCAGTAATAATATAATGCCAAAATACCAGCTTTTCCTTCATAGCCCCGTCCCTTGCTGCTACTGGCTTTGGAGCCATCATCCTTAGGTCATCCTTATAAATTTATAAGGATGACCCCAGGAAGACCCAGTCCTGGGAGGGTGATGCAAATGAGGCCCATCCCCCTCATAATATATAGGTGCTACGATGGGTGGAAAGGTGTTTTTGAGGTGGAAAGGTGGAAAGGTGAAATGGTGGAAAGGTTCCCCCGAAACAAGAACCATCAGGCTATATACCGTGTCATCCCGGGCAAGCTTGCTTGACCCGGGATCCAGTCTTTTGGAAATACCCGTGGAAAGGTGGAATGATGGAACAAGGCGGTTCAGCGACCGCCTGTACTGTACCGGCGCTTGCATAGCGCCGATTAGAACTACCACCCAGTCCAAAAACAGACCCCACCAGACCCCAAACCATGTCATCACGGCCTGCGAGCCGTAATCCAGTGCCCAGGGGTGGCAAAGTCCGTTTGCCACAGAGACCGGAGGTCTCTTTCAAACAGGCAACTCCGTTGCTTCTGCCGAACAGACTTCGGCAGCCCTTATATTATCCGCGTGAACCGCTTGAGCCGAAACCTGTCTTGAATAAAAATGTTTGAAGTCCGAGCCGGCTTCCGGACTGGCATAAGCATGAAACACATATTGCCGGCTCGAACTCCAAACACAGCCAGCATGGAGTTCATTGAGCCAGGACTGGCTTCATATTGCCACCAGACGCTTTGGGCTCAAATGGACTTCATGCGGACAAAGAGCCATTTATAAAAACACAAGCGCAAGAGTATCATGCTTAAAGAAAGCCAATTGTGATAACGCAAAAGAAAGAATATCATACGGCGTCAGCCGCGGATGCCAACAAAGCGAAAAAAGAACTTGACCTGTATTTATCAGATGATAAAATGCGTTCGGTAGCTTTGCAATAATAAGATTGTTAGTAACGAGGAGTTCCGTATGCCCTCAAAGAGCCGTAAAAACAAGGGGTGGAGTCTTGCGCCAGCATCTGGGGCAGGGCTTTACGCCCTCCCCGCTTATGGGAGTTGACATGCAAAGATATAGATGGATCATAGCCGGGCTCTTGTGTTTGATGGGAATGGGGCTGCGTGCCGTAACCAGAATTGTCGATATCTCTGGAGCAGGGCAATATACAAGCATTCAAGCTGCTATCAATGCTTCCAGCCCTGGAGATTCCGTGCTTGTTTATCCTGGGAGATACTGTGAGAGTGTAATTATTGGCACAAATAACATATACTTATTTAGCCAGGAGTATCTCACTAACAACCCCGATTATATCGAATCCACAATAATAGATGGCAACGGCAATAGTCTTTGCCTGAGGATCATGGAAAACATCCAGAATGTACTGGTGAGAGGATTCTCTTTGACTCATGGGAGGGGAGTCTTTTTGTATCCTAACTCCTTATCAAGATTTGAGAATTGTTATGTTTTCGGCAACAGCTCATTAGATGGAGCAGGAATTAATGTCGGCATGGGGTCTATATACCTGAGTGGGGTAAGAATCTATGATAATTATGCCTATCGCATGGGTGGCGGTATATATATCTATGGTTACATGGGATCAGTAAACGTTACCTTTGATCCGGTGAACCGCTGTTCCATATACAACAACACAGCCGGGGCGGGGCAGGATATCGTTGCCCACTCGATCAACAATGACCTGAGCATTCCCCTCGAGATGTTCACGGTAGCCAATCCCAGCAGCTACTACGCAACGGCTTTCAGGGCTTCCGGCAATGAATTTGAACTACTGATAGACGCCCAGGCGTTCCATCACCAGGAGATCAACCACGACCTCTATGTGTCTCCGGAGGGAGACGACGCCAACGACGGTCTGAGTCCCGCGACAGCCCTCAAGACAATCAGAACGGCAGTTTACAGGGTTGCCTCCGACAGCTCGAACCCTAAGACGGTGCATATTCTACCGGGGACTTATTCCCGTACCGCCAACCAGCAGGTGTTTCCAATTCCCCTGAAAAGCTGGGTAAGGGTCAGGGGTGCGGGAATTGAAGATACTCAGGTAGTGGGTGAAATGGACCCATTTTATGCCAATGTAACTAACATTGCTTTAGAGGTGTTTAGTAGCTTTTACCAGAGCCACGCCAGCTTGGAGGACCTGTCCATTACTTCCGCTGGATCGGACAACAGTTGCGCGATTTGGGGTTTTAAAGAAGAATCGCTGCAATTGAAAAACCTCAGGATGCATGAACTGAGTCCGGATTTGATTGCTATCATAACCATCACTTATGCCTCTAATTGCCTTTGGGATAGGATAATAATTGAGGATTGCACTACAGATGGTATGGGGCTTTTATATAGTGATGGCTACATCACCGGAATAATCCGGAACTCAGTTTTCAGAAATGCGGTCAACACATTTGTCAGTAATGAAGTATGGGGAGATCCACTGGTTTGGATTGAGTTGGGTGAGCATTTTTTATTGGAAAACACGGTATTTACCAATCTGGCAATGTCAGATGATGATTCGCAGGCTCTTAGTTTTGGTGGTACATATACCACACCCACTCAAAGACAGTACACCATACAGAATTGTTTGTTTTCAAATATCACCTGCAATGAGCGCGGAGTTATCTTTCATGGTAGAGATTATCCTCTGATGAACATAGTGAACTGCACCTTTGCCGGGCAAAACGGGAATGGTGAAGCCCTGATGGTAAACGGTATCGTGAATATATCGAACTGCATTTTCTATAACAACAGGTCCAAGGAAATCGCCATCAATCCCATGGATGGATCTGGTATAACTACTACATTGACCCTCGAAAACAACCTGATCCGGAATGGTTATAGCGATATTTGGCCATGGATTGGTTGTACAATTAACTATTCTGATACCAACATCACTGGCAACCCCCTCTTTCTGGGTGGTGATGATACCAACGATCCGCTCTATTACAGCCTTTCCGCCGCCTCACCCTGCATCAACGGCGGGACTCCGGACACGGAGGGCCTTGGCCTGCTTCCGTACGATCTGGCAGGCAACTGGCGCATCTGGGATGGCAGGATAGACATGGGCTGTTATGAGTACGGCTCGGAGCCATGGGTGGACAGTGACGATCCGGTGGTTCCGGAACTTCCTGCCCCGAAGCTTGCCGCCTATCCCAATCCCTTTACGGTTTTCACCAATCTCAAGATTATTCTGCCTTCCAATCGATGCAATGACAAAACAAGGGTAACAAGCGCAAGCATAGACATCTACAACATCAAGGGGCAAAAAGTAAAGAGCATCGCGCTTGATCCCGGCAAGGCGGGTGAACAGTTCAGCTATTGGGATGGCAGGGATGAAGCCGGCAAGCAGTGTTCCAGCGGTGTTTACATTCTCAACCTGAAGGTCAATGGGATAGGGGCGTTGAGTAAAAAGGTTACCCTTGTCAGGTGATGTTTATGGTGGTTGTTTGAAGCTTTAAAAGACTGGATCCCGGGTCAAGCTATCTCACCCCAACGGATCGTTGCCGATCCGTCGAGGACCCCGGCTTGCCCGGGATGACACGGTTTTGCGGTTTGGTGTGGTTTGTTTCTTGGTCAGGTGGTTGTTTCTAAAAGACTGGATCACGGGTCAAGCCCGTAATGACACGGTAGATAGTCTGGGGGTGGTTGTTTTTCGGCTGGACACTCGCCCTAATCCTGTTCTTTTAATTCGTGTTAATTTGTGTAATTTGTGGATGATTATTCTAAAAGACTGGATCCCGGGTCAAGCCCGTAATGACACGGTAGATAGTCTGGGGGTGGTTGTTTTTCGGCTGGACACTCGCCCTAATCCTGTTCTTTTAATTCGTGTTAATTTGTGTAATTTGTGGATGATTATTCTAAAAGACTGGATCCCGGGTCA
>Ga0302236_1000433_pt1 | contig 40152 bp, 33 predicted proteins | sample AAG_UR_Gly_MG_FD_193509 | JGI IMG/M metagenome (GOLD analysis project Ga0302236, IMG submission 193509) | Enriched activated sludge microbial communities from anaerobic digester in WTTP, New Holstein, Wisconsin, United States - AAG_UR_Gly | ecosystem: Engineered > Bioreactor > Anaerobic >...
TAACTGATCCGGTATATGAGAGCTTGATTGATAATAATAGCTGGTCCCCAACAGCTTACCCTGCTGGGTGGAAAAAACTTTAGTGTAGTCGCGAATAAACGACATGAACGACTTAATATTACATTTTATTGCAGGGTTTATAATAAGTTTTATAATCCTGATGTTTAAGAAGCCGGAGGCCGCACGAAGACCTGACTGGCTAGTTATAACTGCAATAGGAGTTGCAATAGCCGCTGGCGTGGCAAAAGAGGCCGGAGATTATTTTCTTCATTGGGGGACTGCGGAGATGGCCGACATAACTCTGACCTGGAGCGGAGGTGTAGCTGCACTTGCAGTCGTTGCCCTTTATGACTGGATCAGATATCGTAATCAATTCAGCAAGATGGATAGGGCATATTTGTCAGACATTCCGATTTATCGCATAAGGATATACACAGCATCTGCAATAATCTTGGGAGTGATAACTGCAATACTATGAATCTATTTTTAAAAATGACATGGACCCATCAAAAGAGCAAGTCAACTCAAATGAGTGCCAGGTACTCCTAGCCGCCATTCGAGCGATACAGGATGCTAATACGGAATCACACAAGGATCTTCATGATCTTATCAAGAATAGCATCAAGGGCGTTCAGGAAAATATTGACGCCAATGCGGAGGTAACACACCTTCATCTCAAAACTCAAACAGATCATCTCGCAACACTGAACGGATCTGTTGCGGACCTATATCGAAAGCATGAAGAGAGAGGAAAGGTCATTAAGGAGTTTTACGCTCATAAGAATAAGTACGAGAAGCTTCAGAAGACTATGGACTGGGCAAAGAGGCGTTGGTATGTGGTTGTAGGTCTCTTTTTCATAGCAATGGGAATTGCCGAGTTCATAATGGAGGTGGTAGGCTTCAAAAAACTTATAAATGCAATCTGGAATAAAATATAAAACTATGTGCTGGGGGAAAAAATCAATAGTCTGGCCGCACCACAATAAGGTGGCGCTTCTGTTCGGGAAGAACAATACGCACTATGGAACAAACAAGTTGAGTTTTTGCGTAAATGACATCCAGTTAGCCCGAACCAAACTTGAACCGTATGGATTTCAGTTCCGGATGTTCTCAAATGAGAAAGTGACGCGAAAGAATTTTCGGGAACAACTGACCTATGCTTTTCTTAATTCTCAGCCAGGAGATATAATCTATATCAAATACTCTGGTCACGGATCTTATATCAAGGACCTCAACAGCGACGAGATTGATGGCTTCGATGAAACCTTATACATGGATGGTCACTTCAGCGATGATGAGACTGCAGAACTGGTTAAGCTAATTCCCGAAGGAGTCATTGTTTTGTTCTCCCTGGATTGTTGCTATTCCGGTACCAGTACCAGAAATTTCACTACGCCACGATTCATGCCTCCGAAGAAGGAATATGCAATTCGCAGGCATATCAAAAGGCGTAGTCATGCCGACATGAAACACATGGTATTCTCAGGTTGTTCGGAGAACGAGGTCAGCGAGGAGGCTGAAATAAATGGCACCGGATACGGGATCTTCACATACCATGAGATGACTACTCTTCGCCCGGATCTCACATACAGGAAGTGGTTTGATCAAATCCGGATGTATCTCCCGTCGAAGACATTTAAGCAAACACCGCTATTTGAGGGAAACGAAGAATACATGGATAGAATTGTCTTTCAATAAAATTCATAAATTTGTAGAAACCAAAACAAAAAGCTATGACAACACAGCAGTTTTTCAAAGGTCTTTTCATGGCCCTGGTCACAGTGATCGTGGCAGCGTTCAGTCAGCAGCCGATTGACTATCTTCTTTTGGCAGTCACGGCAGTCAGTACAATTCTTACCTATTCCGGCAAGAACCTTATCGCGGTCCTTCATTCCGACTCTCCGGTGGGCGCAATAAGCTGGATTAACCTGGCGTCAGGCCTCCTTATTGCCCTGGGAACGGGAATACTCCAATCCGTAGGAATGTATCTTATCGATGGTGTAATTCTTTGGTCTATTGCATGGAAAGTGGTACTATCTTCAGCGTTCACATATCTCGGAGCGACATTCTTTGCCCCGGAGCATAATGTTACCAGAGTGCGAGGATTTGTATCTCCAAGAAAATAAAAGCAATGTTCGTCACTATCTCACGGAGTTACGGCAAGAAGCAAACGACTGGATGTCTTTCAGTCTTTGACGAGGATACGATGGTGTTCCAGTGCAAGTCACTGGAACTCCCGTACCTGGAGAACCATCAGAATATCTCATGTATTCCTCCGGGAACGTATGATTGCGAAAGGATCACGCACCGGAAACATGGAGTCTGTTGGTTGGTCAAAGACGTACCGGGACGGTCCGGGATCCTGTTTCATGCCGGCAACTTTGCCGCAGAAAGGATTCTCTTGGAGAGAGCCATTTTGCGGAACGTGAGAAAAGTGGACACGCTTGGATGTATCATGCCTGGATTGCGATTCTTCGATCTTAATGATGATGGCAACCTGGATGTGATTGAAAGCACCAAAGCAATGGATGTTTTACGAGTTCTATTACCACAAAAATTTCAACTGATAATAAGATGAAAAAGATTCTGTTATTTCTTACCGTACTACTTGTCGCAAGTTCATGCACTTGCATGCTTGGACAGATCCCCCCTCAGTACCTCATCGTTGATCAGAACTGTCAGGCGGTTCTGCCAAACTATGTCACACAGGTCACGGTTTCCGATAACTGCGAAGTTGCTTCTGTTGTTCAGACCCCGGCTCCCGGATACATCCTGAGCGCGGCAAATCAGTCTGTAGAAGTCAAGATTAAAGCAACAGACGTTTTCGGCAACTTTTCAGAAATCAGTTTCATGGTAACGGCCAAAGATGATAAACCTCCGGTAATAACTCCGACAGGCGATTTGATAGCCGATAACTGGAACGTGATAAATAGTATGTACGATCAGGCCGAACAGATGCTTGCCGAGCAGGAGGCGTTCTTTGATGCGAACTTTGACTGGGAGGCGGCCGGCATACCCGTTGAGTTAAGACCGATAGACCAGTTTAATACAAAGATGCTGCTTACATGGTCATATCCGAGAGATAACGGGAGAGAGCGATTATTTACCTACGTCAGCAAGAATGATACATTCGTAACAAAATGAGAAAGATCCTGGTCATATTGCTCCTTCTCCCGGCAATTCTCAAGGCCCAGGTTGACTTGTCGTATATCGGCCAGACATTTATTGACACGACCTGCACCAATGTAAATGGCATATCAGTTCCGCGCTCTCAGCTTGCCACGTTCGTATTTAAGAACAATTATATGGAGGCCTGCAATACGGGCGGATACATGCTTCAGGCTGGAGTTGAGAACAATACCTATCCCCAGTATGTCAATACCCTGCCAAACAGCCTGATCATAGGCAATAAATTCGTGTGGACAGGAGACCAGGATGCCAATACAATTACTCACGGAGTTTTTACCGGATATGAAGCCAATGCGAGGATAATGTACAACTATCTTGATTATGTCCCGATGGGTATTATCCGCAAGTCCGATGGCATGACCGATAGTACGGGCGTTGTGGCCTATAACATAATCCGCAACCCGCCGGCAGTAGGAGTAGTAGTAAAAGGGATGAATGGAGTCCGGATATACAACAATACCTTCTATTCGGAGGATTCAACCTATACAAGTCCTGGCATTGGCACATGGAGGGGTTTGATTGATGTTTACAAAAACGATAATCCGGTAGCGGATGCGAAATATGTAAAGATCAAAAACAACATCTTCTACACCAAGCGAAGGATCATCAACATCAATGTAATGGATACCGCCTGTCTGCAGGGATTTGAGTGCGACTATAACATATACTGGTGCGAAGAGGGAGAGCCTAGATTTCAGGTAGGGGCAAGCTACAAAACTTTGGCCGAATGGAGGGCAATGGGATATGACACTCATTCTCAAATTATGAACCCATACTTTATAAATACGGTAGATTTTGTTCCTTCATGGAGAATGGAATGGGGTACTCCAACTGAATTTGACATGGGGATAGCGGCAAACGCTGATTGGGAAACAGGCAAGGATATGCCACTTGTAAGACAGAATGGCCCATACTGGCAGCAGGGAGCAAGAGTGTATGAAGGAGGCCTGACCATCTTTTACAATAGAGGAAGGGTTGTGTCCGGAGATACAATAAACATTCCGCTGAAGTCTGGAAAGATTTATGTTGATAGAGGAGAAGTTATCATTCAATACTAAAGGCGATGACACTGTTTGAGATGTATGAACTCATTGAGCTAGTCCTTAACAAGGATTATGGAGGCAATATTGTCACACCGGCAAGGTTCAGACAACTCATCAAGGTTGTCAACATAAACAAGTTTAAGGAGAAATACGGCCTTCCTGAAGAGTATCAACCGGGAAGGCCGGTTCCTCTTGAGTATGCCGAGATCACCCTGAAAAACCAGGATGATCTTCGGTATTTTAAGATACCGCTAATGAATACACCCTGTCCGGTTGGATTACTCCCATATCCTGCCGATTACGCGCACAGGGATCAGATCATTTACAACCATAGCGTCACCATTGATGGCGTAGTAACCATTGTTCCACGACAGGTGGAAGTTCTTCGGGAAACAGAAGCCGCCGGCAGGAGAGGGAACTACACAAAAAGGCCAACAGTAACCAATCCGATAGCCGTAGTCCGTAGCACTGGGATCCAGATATATCCCGTAACGATAACGGCGGTGGATTTCACATACTACCGGTGGCCGGTAGAACCAGTCTTTGAATACAATCAGTACGAAGGGTACATAACATATAATTCGGCTTCATCAACGGAGTTTGAGTGGCCGGAGGATGTACATATTGACCTGGTAAGGATGATGCTTGAATATTTAGGTGTAAATCTCCGGGAGGCCGATATCGTGCAGTATGCGAATACAAAGATGCAGCAGGGAATATAAAAATATGCGATATGCCAAAGAAACTAGAGAGATGTGTACGCAAGGTGCAAGCGTCAGGGAAAAGTAAGTCATCTGCCTATGCAATTTGCTCCTCTTCTACTGGCATCAAGAGGAAGAAGGGCGGCGGATGGACACAGGGTAAAAACAAGAAGAAATGAAGAAGATCCATCTTGTAGAACTTGTATCAGATCATCTAGCCAGCGATATGCCGGACGATATGATCTCCCAGTTTCATCCGGAGATCATTAAGAGTGCGCTGAATGTCGCATATAATCAGGCAGTATATCTGACCTGGATGAATGGCAAGAAGTTCAGTGATTACAGTCAGCTTGATGCCTGGACCCGGACATACAGGATTGCGCTTACGGAACCGGTTGTGACAGCTACTGCCGTCAGCGGTAACTTGCGTCTCCCGTATCCGCCAATGCAGCTTCCGAACAACATGGGGATCCGACAGGTCGCCTTGGCTGCAAGTGAAACAATCGCATTTGCATACATGGAGAACACGGCTCTGGCGATATTCAGTCAACTTGATGTTCACTCCATTGATACAACACCTTATTTCAGGCTTGAGCAGAACGATAGCGGTGCCGGGATAGCCTCACACATCTTGAAAGTTGGTAAGATTCCAATAGCCTATAACGCGGCGCCATTAAATGTTGACATAAAAATGATTGTTCCTCTTGATCAGGTCGGGGATTATGATGATATTGCGATACCGGCAGGACAGGAAGACATGCTTGTAAAGCAGACAGTTGAGTTTTTGAGAACGAAGCTGCCGGAGGATGGAGTCAATGATCTGAACGCCAACAGACCAAACCAGTAAGAGATGAGCATAGAGACACCAAAAATAGCCGGGGTAGTCAGCATAAGGCAGATAGTCATGTCCACCCTCAACAGGATAAAGGACTATACCATGCGCGACTATCTTCATCTTATGCAGATAGCCATTGAAGGGTACACGGAATTAAATCTGTGGCACATGGACAACATTGAGGTTGTATATCTTCCCTTCAATCAAAACAGCAAGATTGCAACCCTGCCGGCAGACTTTGTTGACTGGCTCAAGATAGGGATCCCGGTCAATGGGAAGCTAAAGGTGTTGACCAGACACGACAAGATCCTTCTGCCACGAACTTCAACAGACGGACTGGAAACATTCAGCAATACTGATGCGGCAGACACAACCAATGCAGAGTCTCTGGTATATTTTTCAGACCACATTCGCTGTGGTCAGTTTGTCGGAGGTCTTTTTGGTATGCCGGGAGGCATCAGCGAGGCTTCCTACCGCTTTGATAGGGAAAGAAGGACACTAGTGTTCACTGGAACCATTACGGACAACTACATAGTCCTGGAATATATTTCTGCCGGAGTAAATCTTACTGGATCCACAACAATACCCAGAGAGGCAGAACCGGCATTGAGAACATACATTCTATGGCAGATGGTCGAAAATGATCCAAGGGTATCCATGTCGGAGAAACAGAGACGGGAGGATAACCACGACAAGGCCGTTGCAATGCTCAGAGACTTCCAAGACACCTTTACCGCAGAAGAATACAGGCAAATGTTATTTGGGACCTCAAGACAAACGCCGAAGAGATAATGCAGAGCAAGGATCTCCATAGGTTCAATGTAGGGATGAATAAGGATGATTCTCCGGCTGATCTTCAGCCTGGGGAATATACTGATGCCCTGAATATGCGAATAGCCTCAAGCGACGAGCAACAGGGCTTTGGCATTATGGAGACATTACAGGGAGAAGTTGAACTTATAATCAATGTTTCTGCAGCCTACTACGGAGGAGCCATCGGGGGCCAGTTCATATACAGCGGCTATGAAGAGGTTACGATAGGCAACCAGGTGTGGATGAAGCGCAATCTGGACATTGCTTATCCCGGAAGCCGAGTTTATAATAATGATGAGGCCCAGAGAGCCATCTACGGAGGCCTATACCATCACGAACACCTTCACGATCCATTCCTTATTCCTGCCGGGTGGAGAGTGCCTACCGAGGCCGATGTTGATGAGTTGCTGACATTCTTGGGAGGTGCAATGCTAGCCGGAGGGTTATTGAAGGAGTTTGATACACCACACTGGCAGAGTCCGAATACTGGGGCAGAAGATCTGTATGGATTCCAAATGCTTCCCGGAGGAATGTTCGATTTAGTATTCAGTCTTCTAGGATTCAAGGGGAGCTTCTGGATGCTTGATGAGGCCGCTCCGGAGCCACCGGTTGCACTGGATCCGACGGTAATTGGGGAAACCTTCTTCCTTGGATGGTGGGATCCGTCAGTAGGGGCAGACGGCTATTACCTGACAGTATCCACAGATCCTCTGTTTGGATCAACCGTGCCTGGATTTGACGGACTTGATGTAGGCAACGTCACTCACTACAACGTAACCGGTCTGACCGATGGCGTGACATACTACTATTATGTTGAAGCCTACAATGATATAGGAGCAAGCGCGCCATCAAACATCATTACAGTTATAACCGGCAATGAAGCCGTCATTATTGGGTCCCAAATATGGATGACCAAGAACGTAACAGTTGCTCTTCCGGACAGCTTTGTCTATGATGATGACGAAGGGAACAGGATCCTTTATGGGGGGATGTATCCGGCCTCCCTCTTTGATGCAGTTGAAGCAGCACATCCCGGCTGGATAGTACCATCGCTGGCTGACTGGCAGGCGCTTATTGACTTCGTGGGAGACTCAACTGATGCCGGAGGTATTTTAAAGGCCATTGCCGGCGGCTGGGATCCGCCAAATACGGGTGCCATTGACACCTATGCTTTTGAGGCAAGATCTACCGGATATTATATCAGCGGCATATATGCCCTTCTTGGTCAGTATGGGTTCTACTGGACCAGGACACCGGGAACTGCCGGCACAACCTACTACATGCTCTTCAGCTACGATAATGATGATCTTACTGCATCCCTGACGGCAGACGAAACATGTATTGCCATAAGGCTCATTGCTCAATATACGGCCCTTGATGCTCCGGTAGCACTACCGGCTACAAATATTACAGAAACGTCATTTACCGCAAACTGGGAAGGAGTGACAGGGGCAACCGGATACAGGTTGACGGTCGCTACCGATGCTGCATTTACGGATATTGTTGCAGGCTTTAATAGTCTTGATGTAGGGAACGTGCTTACTTATGATGTTCCGGGACTGGATATCGGACATGAATACTTTTATCGACTCACGGCTTATAATCCTGTTTATACAAGTGCATATTCAAATGTAATAGAAGTCAATCTCCCGATATCATGGACAGTGACTTCAAGGGGTGATGGATCTGGTGTTGCGGTGATGTCCATGAGAGTAACGGAACCACTTACGCTTACATTCATTGACGGAACGGCGCGGTTCTACTCTGATGCTGCTGGCACCCTTAATGAATCCACAACAAAAGTTGTTAATGCAACCGGCACGCTTCAGCCGATTTATATAAAAGCTCCATCCGGAAGTTCAACCATGCAATTTTCAAGTGCATTGTCATTATACGGATTTGGACATGCGCTCGGCCTTGGCTCAACCAACCCGGCATGGGGACGATCTACCGGAGGATCCTATGATGCAAATACTCCAGGCCTTGATGCTTCAAACTGGTATTTCCCGAATTGTATAGACATTGGCGTTGCTTATGCTCCAATAATTACACTATTCTCTGACCTTAGCGATCTTTCCCCAAATCTCGTACGGGCAACTCTTGTTAGTGGGTCCGCTATTACCGGAGATGTTTCTGATATAGGCAGTTCATGTGAGTTATTCGACATTGGATCTAATGCAAATATAACTGGAGATGTTGCGGATATTCCAGACTCAATGTTATACTTCGAACTTGGATCCGGAAATACATTACACGGGGATATTGCCGACCTTCCTCCAAACATACTGGATTTTAGAGTTTACGGATCAAACACTATTACCGGAGACATCGGCAATGCTCCAGTATCTGCAGAATACTTAAACATTCACGGTAACAATACCCTGTATGGTGACATTTCGGGAGTTGGAATAAACGTAACTGGCCTTGACATCGGTGGATTAAATACGCTCGACGGAGATCTCGCAGACCTAAGCGTAGGGATTGCCAGAGTCTGTGTTAAAGGTCATAACACAATTTATGGAGATATTGCGGATATCCCATCTACTGTCACATACTTTTACATCGGAGGAGACAATACCATTGAAGGAAATATCACAGATCTAAAGACCGGCCTGGGAACCTTTATAATAGCTGGGCTAAATACTATCACTGGAGATATCGCTGACATCAAGGCCACCATCACATATTTTTTCGTTGCAGGCTACAATGCTATTGCCGGGAATATCGCAAACCTAAAGACTAGTATGCGAACATTCTCTGTGTCTGGCTTTAATACGATTACTGGAGATATCCAAAACTTTCCAACAGGTCTAACCAGCGTACATCTTGCAGGATGGAATACTCTCTATGGCAACATTGAAAGCTTGCCGGCCGCTACTATAAGTTCATTTTCAATATATGGATACAACATCATCGGTGGAACAGTGAACGCTACATTATATGCAAATAATGTAATAAGGATTCTTGGGGTTGGGGGATATAATACTATTGCCGGCGACCTGTCGTTTATTCCGGTTAGCATTACTCAGTTTTCTCTCTCAGGATATAATGTTGTTGATGGATATACGGCCGGAAGATCATTCCCGGCAGCAATGAATTATTTGAATGTTGCTCCAATAGGTCCTGGAGGATTAAGTTCAACTGAAGTGGATAATCTTCTTATTGACCTGTCAACAAAAGTATGGCCGGCGGGAAACAAGTCAATTTCACTTCTTGGAACAAATGCTGCGCGCACGGCAGCATCAAATATAGCAGTAGCGACTCTTATGTCACTTGGGGTTATTGTACAGACAAATCCATAAGGAATGGGATTATTAGGACGCATATTATCATTCAATCATAACAGTGCCGAGGCGGTGAAGGAAACCGTCCTGAAGACCGACTATTATTCCATTAGGCTTATAAAGGACGCTGATCATGTCAACTCCGTATATGATTCAAGCATCACGAATATTCTTCTTAATGGCAAGTGCATTGATCCGGAGACAAGGTGCCTGTATCTATTCTATATCGATACGTTCTTTAATGCAGCTTGGATCATTGAAATCAATATTGATACTCGTGTCCAGACGGTTGTTCTCTTTGATCGCTACAATGATATAGGATTTAATCCGAAGAACAAAATATATAATGCCAGGGTCGTTTACGGAAGGATTATCTGGACCGATAATGTTAATCCGATCTATCAGGTTGACATTAAGAGGGCGAAGAACTCTTTTCTGTATGGCATTGGATACAACCAGAACAATAACATCCAGGACTGGGAAGAGGACATCTATTACTATCCGGATCAGATTGTGGCAGAATATCAGCATTTTTATCGCTGTCTTGTCGCAAACATTGGATTCAGTCCGCTTGCATATACCGGTTATTGGCAGCAGTTGTGCAGGATAGAGGATGCTTACTATTCGATCAAGATAGAGAACTTCTACTTTGCTCCTATGCCACCGCTTCTGCCGCCAGTTGTAACGTATCTTCAGGATGATACTAGGAGGCTGAACAACCTTCGCCAGACATTATTTCAGTTTGCATACAACTACATTTATATGGACTACCGGGAGAGTACATATTCCCCGGCAAGCATAGTTCCGATGCCAGATGGAGAGGAGGAGGTTGCCACAGGCCAGCAGACCGAAGACATCTCAAAAAATAACTGTCTCAAGATCCAAGTAAATACTGGAGGCGAGGAGGTACGGAAGATCCGGATCATTGGCCGCAGTAGTGCCGATACTCTCACATGGTTTTTGGTAGAAGAGATTGACAAGTTTGATCTTGAGGAGGAACGATATTCAGCATCTCCTATAAATGACGTAGGAATGCTGACGCTTACGATAACCCTTCCATTACCGATCGTTACCGGAGAGATTGTTTCAAACGCAGTACAGATCCCGATTGCACTTTCATCCAATGCCGGGAACCAGAGAAACCTGTATTTGATGGCCACGAACACAGACTTTGAATGGGCATCGTTTGAGTTTACTGATTTCTATATTTTGACAACAACAATAACTCACTCAACGGTTGGCAATCGTTTCTTTATAGAAAATATTCCCACCTGGTTAGGAATTGTGGATATGTCGGATATGTCCGCCGTTATAAATGGATCCGAATTTAGAAGCGGAGTACAGCTTGGCTTGTTTCCAACGTCAGAAAACTTTGGGGCAGAGAGGAGTGGGCAGATAAGGCTATACGATACTTCTGCGTACGAGAACGAACTTTTTCTTGAGGTAGTGCAACGCGCCGGCGTTACTCCGGTTAGTGTTGAGGTGGAGGTTATTCCCGGAGAGGTACATGATCTTGAGGTTAATAATAACTCTGGGAGCAATACGCCGGGATATACCTATGTAACATTCCAGTTCTTTCCAATGCACCCGGATTATGGAGGCTTTGTGGCATTCGATATGCAATATGAGTTTCTATTAAATGGGGTTTCAAACGGGACTGGATTTGTTACAGTATATAACACCCTGTTATGTAACACCGGGGATCACATGCTGGTGGCATCAGCCCCCGGAGATGTGGTTACAGTTCACCTCTGGGAGAATCCGAAACCAACATAAAAATAAAGAGATATGGCAAGCATTGTACCAAGATTTGTAAAGAAGGAGATAGTGGATGGATGGGTAGCAGAGAACCTGTATCTCATGCTACTCTCCAGTGCATATACTCCTAATGCCACAACGCATCAATATGTATCCCAGGTATCTGCGAATGAGGTTGTGGATAGCGGAGGCATATATCCGGTTGGAGGTGTCCCGCTAGCAGGAAAACTTCAGGGATATGATCCGATCAGCGTGAACAATGCCTTCCTTGATGCGAACAATGTAAGCATCGGGCCAGGCGCAACTCTCAATTATCGTTATGGTGTGATCTACCGCAATACTGGAAACCCGGCAACATCCCCAATCAGATGCGTCATTGATTTTGTGACAAATCAGATTGTGACAAATGGGACAACTGTAATCAACTGGAACGCACTTGGAATAATTTATATTTCGTAAGATGATTTACGGACATAACCGAAATATTGACATCAATTTCTACAATGATCGGGTAAAGGAGTTCATTGCAGAGGAGGGATTTACTAATCCTTTCAGCTATGTGCCTATTAAGGCAGCGCACATGGAGGTTGTGTCCGGCAAGTCCGGGAGTGCAGTTGTTTTCGGAAATATTACCGAAGGATATGATCCGGTTGAATTGAGGGTTGAAGTCGAAAAGAATTATACTGACATTGCTACTGAGGCTGCAAATATTCCGTTGCTGGTGGATAAGTATATCTCCGGGATATATTACTATGACTGGGATCATCCTCTTAATACCTCTGGGGGATTAAATCTTCAAATAAGAGTAGTGAGAGTATATCTAATTCAAATCCCATATTATGTCAGGGAAGATGCGTTTTATTTCATAAATGTAGAAGGAGTAGGATCTGTCTCATACCAGGTGGGGGCAGGGGAAACCGGCCTGGATGTAAAGACTGCTCTGGAGGCAGCACTAACTGCATCTCCCGTATTTGGTCCGAGTAGTTTTGTGGCAGGGCCAAATCCATTAACGATCTATTTTTATAATCTCAGCAAGATCTACTGGGGTGGGACATTGGCAAATGAGTGGCCTGTAATAACAGACGAGATGATCTTCCCGTATAATGTTACGGCCTACTGCCTAGATCTTGGTCTTACAACGAAATTTCCAATCCTCAAATATGGAGCAACACATGACTTCGGGATTGTCTATAAGGATAAAATAGGCCGGAGATGTTCGGTTCTTCGCACGAAGAACATGAGTTTCTATCTGCCATTCTACTGCGAGGATCCGGCCATACTTATGAATACCATTGCTTCGGTTACATTTAAGCTGAACCATCTTCCTCCCGTTTGGGCAGAGGCATACGAGATTGTTTATGCCGGCAATGCCTCAATGGACTACTGGCTTCAGATCCGGATAAATGACATAAACGATCTGGGAGATGATAGGTTTGCTATAAACATCCAGGATAACCTTAACTGGACCAGGGAAAACAACATGCGTTGGAAAGTGCCTGATTATGTATGGGAAGACGGCGACCGGATACGGCTCATTGGTACGATAACGAACGCTGGAGGAGTAGTAACGGTATATACAACCGACGAAGGACATGTTTATGATTATGAGATCGAGGAAACGGCAGCAAGCGAACTTGCAGAGGAGATTGGAGGTGACTGGCTTATTGTTCAAGCAGCAATAAGACCGGCGTCCTTCGACGGAGAAACTGATATCATCGCGGAGATATATCGTCCGAAAAAGGGCATAGGAGTTTCCGTATATCAAGGAACCGGGATGGCGTTTGAGATTGGTGTTGATGAAAATGGAAACCGGTATCATAAGGGGGATGTTGATCAGGTTTTGAGTTCGGCCGGAGGATCGCTTACTCCTGCGGAGATTTATAACACCGCAAATGATTCATGGAAGTATGAGCGCATAAGCTATGTATCAGAAGCCGTTGATCCGGCAGGCTCATTCTGGGCATTTTGGGCAGAGAGTCCATTCCCTAGTGACTGGTGGAGAGACATTACCAAATTAACATCTCAGGGTTGGCCATTCCTCTATGACATCATGCAGCAGCAGGTTACTCTGGGAGAAAGGCTGAGGCACGGAGGATTCCTTATCGAAGGTACCCGGATCAATAACATTGCCTGGTTTACCTATGAAAAGTTCATGGATCTTCCACAGAGATATGGTGATATCACAGCATTGAGAGAGATTGGCTTTACTCTAAAGGTTCTGCAGACACATAAGGAGTCGAGTATCTATCTTCAGCGCGTACAGACATTCAGCGCAGATGGAGGCGAAGGGGACTATAGCCTAATCAACAATCTTCTTGGTACATTCCGTCCGCTTGAAACAGACTTTGGTTGCCAGCATCCAGACAGTGTAATGGTCAATGACCGCAACTTGTATTACTGGGACAATAATGAGGGCAAGTTTATAAGATCTTCTCCGAACGGACAGATAGCTATCTCTGACTATAAGATGAGGAGATGGTTCAGGGATCTCCGAAACTGGATTGAGGCGCTTGAGGGTACAGATAAATTGCTCGTCAATACAGGCGCTAACGTGGAGCATAATGAAGTATGGGTCACATGGAATATCAACGGAACAGTATGGGGAGCGATCTTCAGCGAAACAAACGGCCGATGGATATCCAGACTTGATCAGATCACTGAATCTTATGTTCACCTGGGGCAATGGTTCGCGCACATGTACAAACAGCGTCTATACATCATGAATGAGGATGAAGGACAGAACTGGCTTGAGTGGGCCAATGTTCCTACCTATGCTGATGTACAGTTTGCCGGCAACATAAATGTGGCAAAGAATAAAGTATTTAATTCCCTGGCAGTTTATGCAGACCATCAGCTTGACTGCCTGTCCCGATTTATTATAATCCCGGCAGAAGCATCATTTGAACTTATGGAAAGCTATGTTGCGATATGGAATAAATCAGAGGGAATTTATTATGGCCGAATACTTAAAGATCAAAATAGTCCTGGTAGCTTTGTATCCGTACATGACCAAACAATGAATGGAAGGGAAATGAGGGGTAGGTATTGCCTAGTCCGGTTAAGGACTAACGAGCATGAGGAGAAGGTCCGCATCTTCTCTGTCATAGTTATATCAACAGATAGTGAAAGAAGTGCATAAAAAGTAAGATTATGGATCCATTAACAATCGCAAGTTTGATAGGTGCCGCAACATCCGCAGTTCAGGGAATCTGGGGGATGGGGCAGGAGATGAAGGCCGCAAGGCTTGAGAGGGAGAATCCCCGGCCTACGGCAACAATGGCTCCGGCCATAAAGGAACTTCTGGGATATTCTTATGCACGAACACTTGACCGTGATATTCCGGGAGGAGAGATCTATCGTAACCGCATAGCCGGTGCAACCGCATCAGGAATAAGAGCAGCATCGGCAATGGGTGGTGGAGCAGAGGCCTACGGCGCACTTGACCGCATGGTCAGGGGAGGACAGGAAGCTTATTCTGATATGGCCGTAAAGGCCGCAGAACAGGCCTACAATGCCCAGGGAAACTATATGAGTGTCCTTGAGGGGCCGGCATACCAAGAGCAAAGAAGGGTTGACTACTGGAACAAAGAAATGCCATATCTCCAGGCGGCACAAGCAGCGCAGGCGCTGAGGGAATCCGGAGGACAAAACATCATGGCTGGCATTAAAAATATTGCCGGAGTTGCCACATCTGCACTTGGGGGGAACGATATCCTCTCCGCATTACTTGGAAGAGGAGAAGGAGGATCTCCGGCCGTATCTGAATCTGAACTCGCAAGGATTATCGCTGGACTTACCAAAACAGGGGAAAGGCGCGGTCCGGTACAGACAGGATTATGGCCTTCACAGACGAAACTTAATATTCCAAAGTTCGGGATTAAATAAAAGCTACTGAAATGGCAAAGGGTAAGATAGATCCGGCTTTTGTTGCGGCACCTTTTTTCGGGCCTTCCTCATATGATCCGGTACAGGCGGTTGAGAACGTCAAACAGCAACGGATAAAGTATGCTGAAGCAATCAATCAGAAAAAGGCCAAGGACTATGAGGAGGGAAAGAAACTTATAGATCTTGATATCAAGGCATGGGAGGACGAAAAAGGATTTGAGGAAATCTATTCAGACCTGGAGGATCTCAAAAGCCAGTATGTCGAACTTGGGAGCAAGGGATTTAATATATATGATCCGAGCAGTCAGGCAGAGCAGAAGATCGCAAAGGCATTTCGGACCAGACTTGCCGATCTTAAACAGAAACACGATGTATGGCAGAGGGAAAAAGCAACCATTGATGATGTTGAAAAGATCCTAATGCAGGAACAAGCCAAGCCAGAGGAGGAGCAGGATATCGACATCCAAGCTACAAATGAAAAGATCAAAGCATGGAAAGAGGCTGAAGATGGGATACTTGGAAGGGCGCAGGCCTCAAAAGAACTCATTGTAGGGAAGGCAAGGCCGGTTGATGCTGGCAAATATTTCCAAGCGGCTATCCCTAAGTTTGTGCCAGGGACAGATGAAACTGTTAAGCGATTTATAGTAGACGAGACTACCGGGAAGTGGACGAAGACTACATGGCAGGGAGTTGATCCGGCCAGAGCCAAGGCCGGTATTATGAAAGCATATAAGGCCGCGCCAACCAATGTAAGAAATGCCGTTGATAAGATGTATGAGGCTGACCCGGACAAGGGTGTGATGAATAAGGAGGACTGGCTTGTTCAGACCTACGGCCCTGCATATCCCACTAAGGAAAGGAAAGAGTCCGGCATGGGATCAACCGGAGGAGGAGCCGGCGGAACAGGACTGCCGGCAAAAGATCAATCAGGGAAATATCCGGTACAGCCCCAGGTAAGAGATATCTATTATGGTACCTCAAGTGCATCGGGAGATAAGGTTGTTCCGTTTGAGGGTATCGGAAGAGTACCCATTGGTGGCTTATTTGGCTTCAGGAACATTACGATCATGGGATCGGCCAATAACATCAACTCAGTAACGGGGGCCGTAGAGGGTAAAGGAAAGGCTATTCCAGCCGTTCCCGTTGAGGCCAACATGTATCCGGTGGCGACAAAGGACATATCTATTCAAGTCCGGGATCCTAAAGGGACTGACATAATTACAGAAACAGTTAGGACTGGGGAAAGAATACCATTGCATGTGCTAGAGCAGATGCGTCTGGCTAATGTGGATGCCAAAGAGAAAGGCCTTCCTCCGTCATACACCTATCAGTATAAGCCATACGTTCATTTTGGACTGGCCTACAAGCAGGTGAAGGAAGGACAGGAGGCTCCGAATGGCATGAGCCAGTACAATATTTACATGCCAGACTCATCAGGAAGAACTCAGTCATACACTGAAACCTCTATTGTTCCTTATGATGAGGTAAGGCAGGATCTCTTTGCAGCAGCCAAAGAAAACAAACAAGACTGGACTCCGTACGACAAGTATTTCCGGGAGATGGAGGCGCAGCTTAACAGCACTCAGAATAAAGTAAACAGTCTGTTTGAGGATAAAACCAAAACAACTACCGATCTTTACAAGGCTCTTGAGCAATAGATATGGAGAAGAAACGCAAGAAAGAAGAGGTTCCGGAACAGGCACCGCAGATCCCGGTTGAACAACCAACGCAGGATTATACTCCCGATCAGCAAAAGGTAAGGAAAGATCTCTACTTTAGGGATAGGGATACGTTCTTTGCAGACGAAAGGCTATATCGCCAGGATAGCGTCACGCAACGGGAAACGCTTGGGAAATTCTTCGATAACTTTTCCGTGTCGTATTACAATGACATGGGCCTCACTGATGTCAATACCATTAAGGAGTTAAGGCAAAAGTTTATTGACGATAACATTGGCAAGTTAAGTCTTGCAAAAAAAAAAGAGGTCGAAGAACAACCCACAGAAGTTCCGGAAGTCGATTATCCAGACTTTGTGGACAAATCTCAAATCTCAAATCAATTCTATTCAAGACAGGACATAATTAAGCCTGTCATCAGCGATACCTATCTCAACAAGGCAAATGAAGGATACAAGGCCGTTCGTGCGGAAGAGGAGAAGATAGCCGGCGTTGTTCCGAAGCTTCTTGAACACCCCGATTACAACTATATTAAGACCAATCCAGAACAGTATGTCCTACTGGAGGGATTCGGAGAAAAGAAGAAGGTTGAGAAATACCTGAAAGAGCAGGGGATTCCGAAGGAGGAGCGTAGCCGGATACTGGATATGCTTCATTATACTGCCACCCGTAGCAATATTGAGAAATTAAAAGCTGCATGGGATCCGGAGAAACTTAATTTGGCAGTAGATCAGGAGGCCGTTCCCTATGTTAAGGATGTCAAGCCAGGAACATTCATTGATCCTCTTACCGGTCAGAGGAAGCTGCAACCTGAAACCGAAGAGGATGCGGATCAATTAGCGCTTATCCAGAAATATATGCAGGAGATCCGGAACGGAGCAATCGCTTCATCCCCGGACAATCCTCTGTCAAAAAAGAAAGAGCAGATTGATCAGAAACAAGATCAACTAGTTGAGGCATATCAACAGGTAGAAGAACTCCGAAAGGTTGCCCAGGATTCACTTAAAGGAGCATTGATAGCTACTAGTCCGGAGGTGGATGCGTGGAAGAAAGCACAGATAGATCTCATTAAAATGCAATCAGATCTTGAGAAAGAGATCAATGATTTCAATGAGGCTATTGATACTGATAAGAATATAGCAGGAGCTATAACCGGAAATCCCTCCGATAAGCAGAGACTGCAGCAGATAGTCCAGGATTCATTTATTGAAAAGAAGTTTTGGGATAAAGAATATGACAGACTCAATAAGATATACAAGGAGACTTCAACTCCTTATGCAGATCCAGAACAGGCCGCAAGGACTATAGGGTTCCGGCCGGCACCAATATCTCCGGCAATGGAGAACGCCAGACGTATGAAGTATGAGAAAACAGCCATGTTTGAGGCCGCATCCCGTATGTATTACGCCAATGAGGGACCGATGGATATCAAGAAAGATGCAAAATATCAGCTTGAAGTATTGGGTGACGCTATCCTGAAGGGAGTGTCTCATCAGGATATCCTTGGGGACAAAGTAACGGAGCAACAGGTTCTCATGAAAATGGGCGAACTTGGAATGAGAGAGGGTCTTCTTACTGATGAGGAATTAGACTATATCACTCCCGGATTCCTTGAGCAAGTAATGTCATTCTCAGGATCCTTGGCGGCAGATCTCCCCATGCTTATGCTTGTCGGCGGAGCAACGAATGCCGTAAAGTCCATTCCTCTTATCAGCAAGTTACGCTATGGCCATAAGGTCATCCAGAACCCTGTATTGAAGGAGGCCGGCAAGCCTCTGACCAGGACACTCCGGTTCGCAGACCCGGTGCCTACCGGATGGAAGGTCATCAGCGAGGTCAAGCCAACCGCTATAAGCAAGCTGAAGGGTACGATTATCTCATCTGTTATTGACGAAGCGGCATTTACGGGGATGATGGGGATGACTCCGGGGTTTATGACCGGTATCAATACTGCTCACTTATTTCTCCCAGAGGTTAAGCTGAAGGGAAAATGGGGAAATATCCTTCAGCCATTTATAGACACAGTATATAAGAGTGCCATCGGTGCAACAGCCGGGATGGAGGCCGGTCTTGCAACAACCGCTATGGCTAACGCCCTGCTCTCTGATAGTACCATCAAGCAGGAGATGGATAATCTCTATCCTAATCTTGATGAGGTAACAAAGAGGGTGCTGGTAGAACTTACCGTCAATGGGATCTTCTTTGGTGGCATGGGAGCATTGACAACCGGAAGCCAAAAGGCAATGACAGCACCCCTTGGGGCTAAATGGGGTAAGTCTGGAGGTACGTCCTGGACGGCGTATTTTAATCCAAAAATGAGGGCCAGAGTATTTGAGGCCGCGAGAACCGCAGACTCAAAGGGATATACTGATACTGCGAAGGAACTATACCGGTGGCTTGACATGACTAAGGAGCCGATCACAGGCAAAGATCTGAAAATGCAGAGGCTCGCAGAAGTTGAGGGATATGCGAGATCACTGCCGGTTGGTACTCTCCGGATGGCCGTTGATGCCAATAGGGATGCGATCCGTGTTCTGGAGAACCTGAATAATGATCCTAATTTTGACGGATATGTGACCATCAAGACATCTTCCGCAAAGGATGTAAAGCCTACGGATGTTGTTCAAATGGACGGCAAATATTATGAAGTAAGCGAGATTGCCAAGGGGAAAGATGGTAAGCCGATTGAGTTTACTCTTATCGATATTGAAAGTGGCCAAAAGACAAAGGCATTAACAGAAGATGTCAAGACCGACATCTACTATAAGGTAGGCAGCCGCCTTGAACTTGGTCTTCGACTTGAGAACCATTACGAGAGACTACAAGTCTTCAACGAGGTACTTGCCGACAAAGGATTCTATGGCAAGGAGGCCCAGGCGCTCATGGCCGGGCCACCGCCTCCAAAAGGATTAGGCCGGGCAACTGGAACATTCTATGTTAAGCCACCGGAGCCTACAAAGATCGAAAAGAGGTTGAAGCGACTGGAGGCCGATAAGGCCGAGATGCAGAAGGCCGGCATTGAGCCTATTGAGATGCCGGAGAAGCTTCGCAAAGAATATCCATACGGAGAACCGGAGAAACTTATGGAGACTCCGGCCGGCAAATTTTCAGAGAACCTTGCCAAGGCACAGGAACTACTTTCAAAGGAGACCGAGAATATTGACAAGAAGCTGGGCGAACTGAACAAGCAGTTGGAGGGATATTCCAAAAGAGAGTTCCGGAAGGAGAGGGAACTGGCCAGGGAAGAGATCCAGAGACTTGAATACGCCAAGCAGGAACTTGCATTAAAGTTTGAGAAAGAGTTCGACCAGTTCTTTACCGACAGCATGCCTGTAATAGAGAGCCACATCAAGGGCAAAGGAGATTTCAGCAATGAAGAAATAAAGGAGATCATTGGAATTGCCTGGGATAAGATTACAAACCCATCCAAGGAAACCAAAGATCTGAGCATTGGAGAGATCTTCGACCAGAGCATCGCGGAGTTTACCGGAGAAAAGCCAGATGTCAAACCGGTAGAGCCAATGGACCGCATGAGAGAGATTGAGGCAATGGCAAAGGCCGAAGGATATACTTTTACTGTCAATCCTGATGCTGACCCTGACCGGACCGTTGTTGATGTGGCAGACGCAGAGGGAAGGATCATTGACTGGGATGAACTACCAAGGGGTATCAGAGAGATGGCCGAGGAATTTTCCGAGTTAATGCACAAGGAAGAGATAGCGACAGGGGGAGAGCCTTCCGGAAAATTCCAGGATGATTATACTCCGACACAAATAAAGGGAATGTATGAGTTCTTTGGAGTCAAATTTGATCGAGTAACCGTTATTCGGATGCCCGATGGTGCTTATCGTATTAAGTTTGATGAAGAGGATCCTATCTTTATACGAAGCAATGAAGATCTAATAGCTGAGTTTCAGAAGAGAACCGATGCGGATGTTGCAAAGATTAAGGAACAACTGACACAGAGGGGAATAAATATTCAGAAAAAAGAAACTACAAAAAAAATAATACCTACTGCAAAGCCTCAGTTCCCAGAGGGATTTAAGTCCACGATTACCAGCAAGACTGACAAGATGGGCGTAAATAAGTTTACTTACGCACTATATGAGCCTGACGGGAAGACGAAGGTATCTCAACTTACCTTCGATATTGAGGAAAAAATGGGCGAGAAGTGGTTGTCTGCACCTCAGATAGTCACTGTAACCGGACAGGAAAAGAAGGGATATGCTACCGAACTCTATAAATATGCCCTTCAGAATATGCCGGAAGGCATAAGCGGCATATATTCAATAGCATCAGAGATCCATGACAAGGGGGCCGTCGGCGCCATCCATGACAAGCTTGCCCAGTTCTATAATATCAAGGTACTGGAGAATGGTGACAAGATCATAAGGCCTAAAAAGGCCGAAGAGGCTACAAAGGGAGTGGATCCGGAGGAGAGAAGAAGGTTTGTCAATAACCAGTTAGTTTCTCTGGCGTTGGAATATAATGCTTCCGGGAGGGTGGCCGACAAAAGGAATATCCTTCAGCGAATAAATTCCTTGGCAAGCGAGATCGGCTATACCGTTAAGATGGACGGCAAGACTGTTGTTGTTCTTAACGAGAAGGGGAAAAAGGCCCGGAGCATCAGCTTAAAAGAGGCCTATGATACCCTTGAAACAATAGATGATCCCGGATTCAAAGAGTTTCTGGGACAGGCCATAAACGCATGGGAGTTTTTCTATAGCATAGATGCTCCGGCAATGGGCGAGGTTGGCCTTAAAACTGCCGCAGAGATCCTTTTGGCCGGGAGGGGTACCAAGCATACCCAGTTGCTTGTTGATGCCTTACGGCAGATGTATCAGCGCGGAGAACTGGTATTCGACGATCCCTTTGGGACAAAGATGTATCATCCGGTTGCGGAGTACATGGAATACATCAAAGGAGTGAAAGCCGAAGCCTGGACTAATTTCATTGCAGAATATGGAGATCTCACCATTGAGAATGTTGAGGAAGCCGCCAAAAGAAGGATCATTGATAAAGCAGATGTCCAGTTATACAAACAAGCAATAGCAGAAGAACATGAAATCAGAAGAAAGCTTGAAGCAGAATGGGCCGCAGAAGAAGCGCGACGTGCCGCCGGAGGAATTAGCGAAGAAGACAATGCGCCTGATGTGGTTAAAGGCAAGGGTGCAGAGCCTAAAGAACCAGCGCCTAAACCAAGTCCCGAACCAAAAGAATACAGGTATCAGTTAACTCTCCGGCCGGCCTCAGAAGGAGGTTATCCAAAAGAAGGTCTTGTTAAAGTAGAACTAGAACCTGGTCAAAAATTTGAAACGCTCATATATGACAGAAAACTTACAGCTAAAGAGCGTGGTCATTTTGATTTGCGACCACTAACTGAGATCGCTGACATCAAGGGAAAAGACCTGGTTGACAAGGATGGTAATTACAGTAAGATCAGCCTTAAATGGCATGAGATGGGATCTGCTGATGTCTCCATGTATGACATGGATGGGGAGTTGGTGGAGAAGCCATTTATGATGAGTGCTGATGACATCCTCCGGAATATTGAAACCGGTTATTGGATTGTTCAGGAAGAAAAGCCAGCACCTAAAGAAAAGCCAGTAGAACCTACGAAACCCGGTAAGCCAGCCAAGAAGCAAGTAGACATAGCCAAGGATCTCAAGGACATGAAGGATCTCCTAAACTTATTAGGAGGTCCGGATCCGGCAGGGTTTGGCATGGAAGGTGGCGGTGAGGACGAGATGAAGGTCCGCATGAACATGATGGCCACAAAGATGATCGGTAAGTTTGCGGAAGCCGGGATAACGAACTTTGAGGATATGCTTGAGCAGATCATTCCTCAACTGGACGCACCTGTATTACAGAGATTACTTCCATTTATCAAGCAGGGATTTGGAGCATTATCCATGAACTCCACTGATGAGATCATGGAGAAGATGTCCGCGCAACTTCCATTTGTGAGAAAGTTCGGACAGACTGAATTAGATAACCTTATTGCCAGAATGAACGCACCGGAAGAGACTGCAGATGATTTCTCCGATGTTATTGGCAAAGAGTTCCGCATAATAAAGAATAGCAAGAGAATAACAATACACCACGTTGAAGAATGGGGAGAGGCTGAATACTTTAAGAATGTAAAGGCCCATGACGGACTCTTTGCAGAGGAGCAGAAATTCCCGATGCTTGTGGTTGCATTTGACAGGGAGCCGTTCAAGTACGCAAAACTTGAGACCCTGCGTAAAGGAATTGCAAGTGGTCAGATAGTAGAGATAGTCCCAAAGCCGGAGTACAATAATCCTGAAAGGACGGAAGCCTATAACAAGATCGCACAGGAATTTGAGAAACTTGGGGATAGGGAAATGGCCGAATGGATCCGGGGAAGAGCAAAGGTAGAGCCGGCCAGAGGATTGACACTGGAGAAGGATATTGAAAACCTGAAAGCATGCGTGAGCGAACGGAAACTTGAACTCCAGGTTAAATATGGGGAGATATGGTTTGAGCCAAAGCCGTTTACACCACTGACCGCAAAGAACCTGTTTGGCATTATTGACAGGGTAGATGAATCCGGGGATCCGTTGGAGCCTTACATCATGGCCAATGTGCCGGCAGAGACATTAAAGAAGGTCCTAGATTTACTGAATGAGGTAAATCGTTGGAAGGCATTTATCGGTATGCCACAGGACGGGATCCTTCCATATAGGTTCCTGCAGAACCAGTTTGGAGGTATTGCCCCGATAGATCTTCTTCTATTTCTTGGGCAAGAAGCCAGAAGAATAGCAAAGGGAGACAAGCGCACAAAGCCAGAGAAGATACAGCAGAGACTGAAACAACTGGACGAGGCCATAGTTGCCGGAGAGAAAAAGCTTATTGACCTGAAAAAGTATCTGTTTACACACAGGATAGCATACTACCTCAACAATGGTGTTGCAATAGGCAATGTTGGAGATCTGAAACGGATGGCAAAGGAAGACTTTGGCATTACGGACCTGACTACCATCCGGGATCAAGCAGAGATGGCTCTGACCATGCTGGCAAAAAGAATCGCACAGAACAGCACTATTGACTTCTCTGATCGCTTCTACCGAATTGTTGCGTTATATGAATCCTTCCCATTGCAGGACAGGCTTGCAACGAGCCAGGTCAAGGAATTAAAGCAGTTCAGTACTCCGGTCCCCTTGGGATTTCTTATGGGCGCATATACAAACTCCGATGTCGTGCAGTCTGTATTGGATCCTACCGGAGGACATGGGGCGTTGGTGATATTTGCAAACACAAAGAATGTTCGCATTAATGAGATAGATCCAAACCGGTTCCAGAGCCTGTTATCGCAGGGATATCGCGTCACAAATTATGATGCCAGGGAAAGCCTCAAGGGAAAACTGGATCCGTCAATTTTCTATGCAGTCAATACAAATCCTCCGTTCGGCCTTGACGTGGAGGGAGACTTTAAGGGTGCAGGGAAATATCCCTACACTCTCTCCGGTACGCACTATATGGTGGCTCTGGCTCTGGAGAACATGGCAGATGAAGGTAAGGCCGCAGTCATCATTGGTTATCACACCAAGTTCGACAAGGACGGATACATGACGGGCGAAGATCTCAAATTCTTCAACTGGCTTCACTCCAATTTTTATGTAGAAGATGTCATCCAGATTGCCGGAGATCTTTATAGCAAGATGGGAACCTCATTTCCAACACGACTTATTCTCATCAATGGAAGGAAGCCGGCATTTGAAGGATTCGCACCACAGAGAACGGAGAATGATGTTCCTCTTAATAACTGGACAGACGTATTCAATCGAATAACGAAAATAATATCAGATCCACATGAAAAATCTATTCTACAATCCAAGGTGGATGCCATCGGAAGGGACGGTACGTCTGTTCGCAGTACCGATTCATCCAAACCAAAAAATACAGAAGATATCGGACCTGTACAGCCCCCTCCGGGAGAGGTACCTGGCACTCCTGGCGAACGTCCCGGAGAGACAAAGAAGCCGACTATTGGAGATGTACCTAAATCTGCCCCCGGAGAGGACGTTGAGCGCCCAGGTGGACCAGATACTGAGTTGCCCACAGATGATAAGTCACCTAGGGGCATTGAGAACCCGTTTAAAAGACCAACCCCAGTCGATAGGGGAGAAATACGGCCCCCAGCAAATCCAGGCGATCTTCCACCAGACAGATCTAGAGAGCCTATTGAGCGAACTGGAAGATCCCTCGGACTCATAGATCGGGAGAGTGATGCGGTAATCCCCTATGTGCCGTTAAGCCGGATCCCCTCCGGAAACGAGATGGTACCGGGAGCGATGGCGCAACAGCTTGAGGATGCGTTAATGCAACTCAAGGCAGAGGTTGGCGACATAGATGAATACGTTATGCAGAAACTCAAGTATAATAGTCTTGAGCATCTCGCAAGTGCCTTCTATGGCTCACAGGTTGATGGCGTAGCTATGTCCATATTCAACATTGAGAATGGTGATGCAACCATTATCGGGGACCAGACGGGCGTTGGCAAGGGAAGGATAGCTGCCGGAGCAGTCGCTTATGCTATTGAGAACGGATTTACACCGATATTCATTACGAAGACCGCCAATCTATTCACGGATATCTACCGCGACTTGTTTGATATAGGTAAGGCTGACTATGTGCCATTCATTATAAACAAGGAATATGGAGGAGAGGTAACAAAGATCTATAAGCCAAACAGCGAAGAGGTCATGTTCACCTGGGATCCCAAGAAATATGAGGCCGCAATAGCTAAAGGTGAACTTCCAAAGGGAACACATTTCGTCATTGCAACCTATTCCCAATTTAATACAGACAAGGGAAATTCACTCAAGCGCAGAGAGTTCCTTCTCAGCTTGGCTCCTAATGCCGTGTTTATCATGGACGAGAGCCACGATGCTTCAGGAAACAGTAATACGGGTGAGTTCTTTAAGGACTTTATCCAGCGAGCCAAGGGAGGAGTTTACCTGTCTGCGACATTTGCAAAAAGACCGGACAACCTACCAATCTACGCCATGAAAACAGTCCTGAGAGAGGCAAACATGTCGTATGAAGATCTTGTTGAAGCAATCAGTAACGGAGGTCCGGCACTTCAGGAGATCATATCTTCTCAGCTTGCTCAGAGTATCCAGTTTACCAGGAGGCAGCTTAATATGGAGAATATCGAGCGTAACTGGTATGTACTTGGCAACGATGAATCGGGAAGTATGTTCTATAATCCCGAACTTGGCAAGCAGTTAAGGAAGGATTACGATGCCGTAACAGAGATTATGAGGGAGATTGTTCAGTTCCAACGCCAGCATATTAAGCCCGTCATCGAAGGAATGGATAAGGACATCAAGAAACAGGGAGAAAGGGCCGGGATCAAAAAAGGTACTGTTGACCTGGGGGTTGACAACTATCCTTATTTCAGCAAAGTATTCAATGTGGTCAACCAATTATTGCTCTCTATTAAAGTGAAACATGTGATTCCTTTAATAGTGGATGAGTTAAGGAAAGGAAGGAAGCCTTTTATTACATTAAGCAGCACGATGGAGGCCATGATCCAGGATCTTAACCTTGAATATGATGAGGTGATTGAGGCTGATTTCCGTGAGGTTTTGAGAAGGGGTCTTAACGGGGTGATGAGGTACACTGTTAAGACTCCATCAGGAGTACCAGAACACCATGTTCTTGACCTGAGTGAACTCAGTGATATGGGATCCGCAGCATATAAGGCGCTGATGGACAAGATCCGTACCGTATCAACCGGGATAAGTATCTCTCCGATAGATGTTCTCATCAAAGGAATCCAGGACGCAGGGTTTAAGGTTGCAGAGATAACCGGCAGGCAGACGAGATTTGAACTTTCTGATGATTACATCAAAGGAAAGTACGTCCCAAATCGCAGACCGAATAAGAACAAACTACTCACAAGCTTTAACAATGAACCGGGATGGGCGATAATTGCAAACGTATCCGGGTCAACCGGTCTATCCGCGCACAGTAAGCCGACATATAAAGATACCATGCAGAGGGTAGGCATAAACCTTCAGCCGGATCTTGATGTCAACGTGGTAGTGCAGAAGGATGGTAGGATAAACAGATCTGACCAGGTAAACAAGCCGGAGTATATCCATATCATATCCGTTCTGCCGGCAGAGAAGCGCATAGCAATGATGAATGCCAAAAAGCTGAAATCACTCTATGCCAACACAACCTCAAATCAGCAGTCAAGTAAATCTATTACTGACACAACTGACTTCCTAAATAAGTACGGAGATCAGATTGTCCTTGAATACTTACAGGAGAATCCGGATATCAATGACAAGATGGGGAATCCGGTGGATCTATCCAAAGATGCCCCGGAAACTGCCGGACTTGCCCATAAGGTCACAGGGAAACTGGCAATACTTCCGATAGACGAACAGGAGGCGTTTTATAATGAGATCATTCAGAGATATGAGGCCGAGATAGATTATCTTAATGCTACGGATCAGAATGATCTTGAGGTCAAGAATGTCCCCCTGAACGCAGTTACACTGGAGAAAGAGGTTGCCGTCATGGGCAAGGGAGGAATCTCTGTATTTGGGGATGATACTGTACTGGAAACCGTAGAGGTGGACATGATGCGGAAACCCTTGTCAAAGAAACAGATTGACGAAGCGGTTAGTGCCGTGCTTGGAGATAAAGACGTTGAGGCTTATACGGCTGATCTTATTGCCAAGATGAAGGCTGGTATTGATGAAGTATATTCTAAGAGGATTGCCAATCTTCAGCAGACCTATGATGCTGTTGTTGCAGCTAAAAGAAAAGAGGCCGAATCAAAAACTGGTCGTGCGGAAGATATTGAGTACACCTTAAAGAATGAACTTGAAGATCTGAGAACAAGGCATGAGGATATGATTGCTGCAAATCTCAGTTTTGCTGAGGTAAACAAGGATCGATACGTTCGACTGATGCGGTTCTTTTATCCTGGCAGAGTGCTTGAAGTACCATTCGATGCTTCTGGCGACCTATCTCTGATACGAATGAATAAGGGAATCTTCCTTGGTTTTGATATAAATGAGGCAAAATCTAATCCTTATGCTCCGAGCAATGTTATACTGCGTTTTGCTACTGCAGATAGCCGAAGACAATTCCGGGTACCGGCAAGCAAGGATCCTTACATAAGTCAGATCCTGGCCAACTCCTATGGTATTCGTCAAAGCGAACAGGCAGAGATCCGGGAGACATGGGATAAAATAAGACCATCAAGAGAGCGTGAGAAGAGATACATCGTTACTGGCAACATCTTGCAGGGAATGGCCAAATTTAACAAAGGCCGGTTGATTGAGTTCACCATGCAAGACGGAACGGTGCGTCAGGGATTATTGCTTCCGGAAAATTTCATAAAAGACGAGAGAAAGAAGATTGTTATTCCAGCATCAAAGGCACTGAACATAGTTAAAGGCCTTGCCATCATGGACTACATTGAGAGTTCAAGTGGTAATATCCAGATCCTGAAGGACAGGCCAACATATGATGGCAGCGTAACCTATCAGTTAAGAGTGCCTGCCTCAAGGAGTCGCGGCGAGAAATACTGGGGAGATAAAGGATTGCAAGATTTTGTCTATGACCGGATATTCAATGTGCATGGGGATAAGATGGTTGGGATTGTATCAGAACCACGACTTGAGGGGTTACTGAACTACATTGAGAAGCAATATGGGGAGACTTTTGAAGTTAGGGCTGACAATGTGGTTAAAGGATCCTCAAGTCAAGGAAGCGGCATTGATATGATTCGTGAGTTTGAAAGAGCAACCAAGAAGGTAAATGGTCATGGCGAAACGAGGCCGGAGGCTGAAGCAAAGGCCCGGAAAAGCAAGGTTGATCCCAGGGATAGAGTCAATCCGGAGCCTATTGTTGGAATGGAGCCAAAACCAATATGGCAGATACTGAAAGACTTTTCAGATGTTGTCGATCAGAAAATATATTGGGATAAATCAGTTAGGCGCGGAGCCGGATCTTATACCCCGGCATTAGGGAAACTTGTTGTTGATAAGTTGTTCAAGGGCAGACTTGATGTCTCCACGCATGAACTAGGTCATGCACTTGATGATATGTTTGGATTGGTCGGACCAGAGGCAGAGCCATTGTATGATACCTTCAGGCCGGAACTTGCAAAGTTGTGGCAATTCGGGAGTAAACCACCAAAAGGGGATCCGAATCCGCTGATGTATCAGATGAGGGAAGGTGTTGCCGAGTTCTTCCGGGCATACATTGTCAATCCCGTTGAAACCGCAAGGAGATTTCCGGAATTTACCCGATGGTTTGAAGGCCGTGTAAAACGCATGAGTCCGAAGGTCTGGGATGCGATTGAAACATTAAGCAAGGATGTCAGGGAATACCTGGGCGCAAGCGGAGTGGATCGGATGCGAAAGCATGTTAAATGGGGTCTTCCAAAAGAGGGAAAGGTTAAGTGGGGATGGACCAGCCTATTTAAGCCTACGAGCAAAATGGGAGACTGGATAGTTACAAAATTCGATCTCTTCGCTTTGAAGTGGCTGAATGAGGGGCGTATTGCGGAGAAGGCCTGGAGATGGGCAATGGCTAGTAGGGGAAAGAATGTGCAGGATCCCACAAAAGTTCCTCCGAGCGAAAACTTTATCACGCTATCTCATCTATTGCTTGGGAGTATGGATAAGGTTGGCGACATGATGATGTTTGGAGTTACCGACAATAAGCTGAACCGTGTCATAGATCCTGTAACCGGTGAAGCCGTAAGTATTCCCTGGCAGTATGAGGCTATTCCGAGTGGCAGTCTTGATGAAATGAAGAAATTCATGCAAGAGGCCTTCGCTTTTAATGCCGCAGACAGAGTGCTTGAGGTTATATGGAAGATCGGAGGCCGACAGGTAAAGATTGATTTGGCACAAGACAACGACATGCTGCCTCCCCTCGAAATACTGAAGAAGTATCCTCATATTGCTGATAAGTACCACAATAAGATTGACCGGATACTTACCAAGATAATGAAAGGGGAACTTGATCCTAAAGACGTATTCTATCCTGCTGACCGTTATAACCATGACAATGACCTTATTCTTGGTATCGCGCAGGAAGGAGAGACAGATAAGATGATCGCGGATAAGGTTAAAAAGGAATGGGATCAGCTAAAGATCAACAATCCGGAACGTGCCAAGCAAATAGAAGAATACAACCGGCGCTATATGTTGAATGTAATGAGTTACAACAGATACGCATGGGAGGGAGGCCTGATGACGGATGATCTTTACGAATTGATAAACATTGAGGATCTGAACTACATCGCCTTTCACCGGTATTTCAGAGAGCATGGTCCCGGAACAGAGAGTTGGGAGGTCAAAGGATTTAATGACTTTTACCATATTGGAAAGGATAGCCGGGGATATGAGGGCAGATTACACATATATACTATTAAGGGTAGTCCGCACCCAGTTGTTGATCCTTACCTAATCCAGCTTGAAACAGCGCACTCACTCATTGTTAATACCGATAAGAATAATGTTCTGCGACACTGGGCACTTGCCTTTACTGGTGATCGGGAATTTTATGATGAGGACCGTGTTGAGATTGCGAATATTGGCTACATAACGAGACAACCCGGACAAAGTGGAACATCGCTGAAGTTTTATCTTCGTGGGAAGCCATTATGGATTACGATTCAGGATCCGCATGTTTATGCAAGTCTCAAGGGATTAAATGAGAGTCCGTTATTTCCGAAATGGGCAACATTCTTCCCTAGCATGCTTCGGTCAATGGTAACTCACTCCATTCCGTTCTTTATCAGAAACCCCATAAGGGACTTCTTTACAAGGTTGATCGTTGCCGGCGCAAAGACACTTCCCAATCCTCGAAAAGTAATAGAACACTATAACGAGAGGCCAAAGCACTTACTTGATCTGGCCGGAGGTGGACAATTTGGATTCTACATTAAGAACCAGGTGGACTATTACCGTCTTCAGAGGGAGTGGATGTTTCAGCATGCCAATGATCCGCACAAGTATTTCATGGACTTTAAGACATTCATAAATACCAACTGGGATAATATTGATAGGTTCTTCTCAAAATCAGAAAAGATCAATAGGATCAGTCTTTTCAGGGCAGAGTACGATAAGGGGATCAAGATGGGACTCACTCCCTATGATGCCACTATAAGGGCCGCATTTGAGGCAAGAGACCTTCTTGACTTTCATGTGGCAGGAACGTACATGAAGAGCCTAAATCAATTTGTAGTGTTCTCCAATGCGGCCATACGGGGTCTTGACAAGATGGTAAGATCTGCAAGAGATAATCCGGGTCAATTCTTGGCATGGTGGGCGATGGTTGCATTGGCTCCGTCACTTGCCAATAGTATCCTTATTGCACAAATGGATGATGATACCATTGCGGAGTATAAGCAGTTGCCGGCATACCAGAGAGACATGTATTACAATATTCCTCTTGGTAATGGACGTTGGTTATCAATACCAAAGCCGTTTGAACTTGGATACATGGCTTCATCGGTACAGAGAATACTCGATTCCTTAATCCTGGATGACGATAAGGCATTTACCGAAGACTGGTATCGTCTGGGGTACAAAGCATTCTTCCCGTTTGACTTTGCAGGCCTTACTGGGGGATTTGCCGGAGTAATTCATGCGGCCACAAAGAGAGATTATTTCCGGGACAAATGGATTATTCCTCCAAGCGAAATGGATATCTCTGTGGCAATACGAAATACAGAGAGAGCTACAGTTGTCGGAAGGGGTCTGCAAAAGCTTTCCGGAATTGGAGGAGAGCCAAAATGGGATGCGCGCATGGTTGATGACTTCATCATGGCTCAGTTCCCGTATTATGGAAAATATGTTCTGAAAAGCGCAGAGATTTTGTTCTCCGATAAAGTTGTCCAGAAGGAGATGCAGTTTGATTGGGCAGATCTTGGGATCGTGAGACCATCACCTGTTTATGGAGCAAAAGATGTCCAATGGGTTCTGCAGACAGCCAAGAAGTATCGTCTCTATCAGCATCCATTGGTTGAGTTTTTGAACAATGCGATAAAGGTCTATTACAGCGAGGATGTTCAGAAGGACAGAGAGGCTATGCTAAAGGTAGGGATGGATGTTCGGGACATTGCAACGAAGATCCGGAATCAATGGGATCAACCTGGTGTTGATTTCGCAAAGATGTATAATGAAGCACAGGAATATAAAAAACTATCAAAATGAAAAAGACATTACTAATTGTAGCATTACTAGGGATCATTGCGATATCCTCAAGCGCACAGGGAAAATGGGAAAACTTCTTCGGCAGAGTACCGGAGGTTGTCCCGACAAATGACAGGGGAGTCAACGTCCAGTGGCTATTCCGGCCAGTAGTTCAGGTATCAGCTATGCAATTCACGTTTTCCGATCAGGTTTTGGTTGCTCCCCTGTCTTCTTTAGGAACCGGCCTTACGATAGGTCACTTTACCGAACAGAATGGAGAGCCATACATGGACTATGCCTTCAGCGCAATAGTGCTGTTTGGTACAGACATTGGAGAGGTGTCGCCGGCAGAGATCTCCCTGGCAGGCACAATCCAGTTATGGCAATATGTTTCCTTCGGTGGTGGATATAACCTATCAAGCAAAAAATTCTTTATCTTGACGGGAGTTGCATTTAATTTTAATTGAAAATATTTTACCATTAAATTTAATTGCTATATTTGTCGGGAAAATAATTCAACAAATATGGCAGAGACAGAAAATGCAAGTAACGTCATTGTCGCCCAGAGCGTAGAGTGCAAGTTCGTAAAGACGGAACCTGCACTAGTTGAGAAGCTGGCGATCAAAAGAGGACTTCCGGTACAGGCTGTAAAGAGCATGATGCGGTACAATGTTTTTACCGTGAATCAGTTCGTCAGTCTGACCGGACTTCCTGTTTCCACAGTAACCAATAAGACCAGGCCATCAGTAGTAAATGGTCAGATCTATTTTGATCTTGATCCAGTCTATCCATTTCAGGATGCGGAAGGCACCGGTCCCAAGTTCATTTTACGAAACGAAAAGAGTGAGAGATATCTTAAATCATGACGTTCGAGGAACTGGGAATACACACAAAGTCGGGAGCCACCCGATACTACACTACTTGTCCAAAGTGTAACGATAGCCGCAAGAAGCACAAAAATGCTCCTTGCCTTACCGTAAACGATGAGCCGGGGAACCGGTGGTATAAATGTCATCACTGCAACTTTAGCGGCAATCTTGATATTCAGGACAAGTATAAACTTGTGCTTGAGAATAGCAAGATGCCGAAACAACAAGCGGCAACATTCTCAACTGAGGTCCGGGAATACTTCAAGAGCCGGGGGATAGATCCGGCCATTGCCATCAGAGAGAAGGTTTTTGAATATTCCAACAGGGGTAAGCCTGTTGTGGGATTTCCTGCCTTCATCAACATGACGATGGTTAATGTCAAGTACCTCAACGTACGGTATAACGCAGAGGAAGGCGGATTGAAGTGGTGGCAGATGAATAAGGAGTATGGCAGTAAGGCTATCTTCTGGGGTATGCAGTCAATCCGGTTTGAGGAGAATGACGAGATGCAGAAGAAGCGTATTGTCATCATTACCGAGGGAGAGATTGATACATTAACATGGAAGCAGTGCGGATACAACAATGCCATCAGCGTACCGCAGGGCGCACCATCTCCAAAGGCCAAGAACTTTACCGATGAGTTCAACTATGTTGAGGATCCTTACGTTCAAAGTTTCTTTCATCCGGACAACGTGGATCTCATTGTCTTTTCTACGGACAATGATGAGCCTGGGAAGTTTTTACGCGAACATCTTGTGCATTTCTTCGGCAAGGTCCGGTGTCGCTATATTAATTATCCGGTAGGCTATAAAGACATCAATGAGGTGTACAATGGTGATAAGAAGAAGAATCTGCCGGCACTGGGTAAGAAGGGAGTCGATGAGTGCTTTAACAACTTATCAACATTCGCAGTAGCAGGGGTCATTAAGCTTTATGATGTCATTGACGAACTGAACCAGTATTCAAAGAACGGGTTCCTTCCGGGATACGGTACCGGAATATCTTATGTTGACAGGCTATTTACGCTTAAGCCAAAGCATATCACCTTCGTCACTGGCGTTCCTGGTGCCGGAAAGTCAGTATTCATCCGGTGGTACTTGGCGCAGTTTGTTCGGCACAATGAAAAGGAGAATCTCAAATGGGCTATGTTCACCCCGGAAAACAGGCCTGTTTCGAGAGAGTATGCGAAATTGGCAGAGGTACTGGCAGGGCAGAGGCTTCAGGAGGGATTTGCCAATTCGATGAGTGAGGAGAAGAAACAGAAGGTGTACCATTATATCTCAAAGCACTTCTTTGTCGTATCTCCGGACCGGAATAATTTTGAGACATTCAATGGCAAGATCCAGATGAACCAGATCAATACATTGAACTCAATTCTTGAATACCTCATACATTTAAAGAAGACGGAGGATATTTTCGGCTATGTCATTGATGCCTGGAATAAGATAGAGCATGAGCAACCAAAATGGATGCCTGAAACATCATTTATTTCGCAGCAGCTTGATTATCTCATCAACTTCAATGACACATATAACGTGCATGGTATTATCATCGTACATCCAAGAAAAGTGGATCTGCAGAGCGACATGAACTACAAGATGCCATCGCTATATGACATAAAGGGGTCTTCTGCATGGAAGGAGAAAGCAGATATTGGCATATTGGTTCATAGAAATAAGCTAAAGAGAAGGCCAAAGCATGAGATCACGGATGATATGGACGAGGAGGACAAGTATTATACCGACAAGTCTGCACCTACCATTGTTAGAACTGAGAAGATCCGCTTTGAAGAGATAGGAGAGGAGGGATCCGTAAAACTTTCAATGGATTTTGCTAAGGGAGGCTCCTTTTCTTTATTTGAGCCGAAGAAAGATAACGCTGAAGAAGCGCCGAAGTATGCCCCGAATAATATCAACAGATATGAGGGGAAGCAGAATGACGATGATTTTGTCATTCAAGACGAGGATAAAGAAGATTTACCATTCTAGAAATGATGATCATACATAGAGGAATATCATGCGACAGATGTGGAGAAGTGTTGGTTCTCGATGGGACGATACAGAACGGGTATGCAGTTTATCGCGTCTATGGAGAGCCGGAGAGCAAACACTATCTCTGTGCTATGTGCAACCAGGACTGGGCAGGCTATTATCTTGTTGTTGGATGGGAACTTGAGACTGAATTATTAACAATAGATACAAACTAATATGGAGATTCTTGGAAAAGCAGTATTGATTAAGCCGGACGAATTGCCGGAGACAACCAGGGGAGGCCTTATCGTGCCTAAAACAGCAAAGGAAAAGCCAAACAAAGGCCTGGTTATTGATGCCGGCCATGCCTGTACGGAGGTAAGACGAAACGACCGGGTTCATTATGTAAGGAAGGCCGCAAGCATACTTATAATCGATGACATTGAGCATCACCTGGTATTTGAGGACAAAATACTTTACATCGAATAATATGGAGCAACTGGCAAATAATTATGAGTTTTCAAAAGCGCTTGACGCATTTGAAGAAAGAGAGATTAAGGTACTCTCACAGAAACTCAATGAGGCGTTTGTGATCTTGAGTGATCTCAACTACAAATGGAAGGACGCAGATCAAAAGAAGGCGGCTGAAGCACGCTACAAGGCAATGGAGGAACGGTATAACTTTCTCCGGGACTTCTTCCAGCAGGGAAAGAGGCTGGCAAGACAGCATGAGGAACTTGTAGATGTGATCTCGAAGATATACTGGACATGGTACGAGAAGATATCCTACAAAGGGAAACAGGAAAAAGAACTGATGGAAGAACAGGTGGAAATGCTGATTGGGATCTTTGAGCAGATCTATGCCATAACGGAACCGCTGAAACTTAATTTTAAACCTCCAATAAAATAAATCGCTATGAACAACGAAAGAAAGCTTGTAATCCAGAAGAGGCTCCAGGAAGCCTTGGAAGAAACAAAAATGTCACAGGGCAAGGCCGCAACAAATTTTGGCGTAAACCAAGGGTATGTCTCCATGATCAAGACAGGGAACAACTGGAAAGCAATTCCTGAATGTATCTGGGAGCGTATGTATCTTTGGGTCGAAACCGGTATGAGCCTTGCTGACTATGTGTATGCTACCTTCACAAGGGATAGCATTGCTTACAAGTCGAACAATGTTGAACAGATCGAGCCGGTAGCGAAGGAAGAGCCAGAACCGCAGGCTAGTGTCCCTCCGGGAGAAGCAATCGGTCCCTCCGAGGAAGAGTTGAAGAAACAGGAGGCTGTCAGAAGAGGCGTTGACAAAATAATTGAGCGACTGGAACCCGTAAAGCTTCAGTCGAAAGAAGCCTTCTGGGCCGAATGCCAGGGCGAGCGACTCCTTGCTGTAAAACACGCACTGATAAAAACACTTCAGGAAGGGGACCGGCTCCCGAAAGAATGGTTAGAGGAGTACGATGATTTATGGGTCAACCTTAATCTCAAATAGAGAATGAAATCAGATTTAATAATCACACGCATTGAACCGCATACCGATGAGTGGTATGAGTTTCGCAAAAATGGTATCGGAGGTTCGGAGATCGGCACAATCCTGGGCCTCAACAAATACGATACCGTTGTTCGGTTATTCCATGAGAAGGTAGGGGATTACGATCTCCGCAGGGACGATAACGAGAAGATGTTCTGGGGCCGTAAGCTTGAGGACGAGATTGCAGAAGTTTGGCGTTACTATGATGGGACCGATAGCGGCTATATCGAGAACCACAAAAACGGAAGGATAGTCAGGGATTGCCGCAATATCAACGGATACATCGTGAATCCGAGATATCCCTGGCTATTTGCAAGCCTGGACCGAGTGATCAACATTAAAGGGGGAGTGAACTTTATCACAGGCGCACCGCTGACAACAGAGGGGGTCCTTGAGGTCAAGACACTCTCCTACTGGTCATCTCAGATGTGGACCGATGGGATCCCGATATCCTATCTTGCCCAGGTTCATCAGTACATGATCATCATTGAGAGTGATTACGCGGAGATTGCCATCCTTCAGGATGGGAACAATTTCAGGGTTGAAAAGATCCAACGGGACGATGAACTATGTGAAAGGATCATTCAGATCTCAAAAGCCTTCTGGGAAAACAGGGTTCTGCCGGCCAAGGAAGCATTTGCCAAGAGGAAGATTGCGGCATCAAGCGGAAACATTGCAGAGGTTGAGAAACACCAGGCAGTTATTGACCGGCATGAGCCGGATCCGGATAATTCGGAGGCATACCAGGATTTCATAAACGAGAGGTTCTTCCGGGAGGTAGAGAAGGTTGACGGGAATATTGATCAGTATGAACTCTGTAAAAAGGATGTCATGCTGAGAAAGATAAGTTCCAGAATAGACACGGAGAGAACCGGCATCCGGAATCTTTTGTTGAGGGACATGAACCGGGATGGGGCAGAAATGATAGATTTCGGCAAATTAGGGTCTATAACGTGGTCAGAACGCAAGGGAGCCAAGAACAAGACATTTACCATACGGATCAAAGAAAGTCCCTCAGAAGCGAAAATTGAAAGCGAATTTGACAAAATAAAGCCCTGTTGCTGGTAATGATGAAGGAGACTGCCATAAAAAAGATGATTTCTTCGATGTACACAGAGGGGATCCTGTCAAAGGAAGACGAGGACAGGATGAAGATATATCTTGACTGGATGTACCAGGCCGGATATGAGCAGGGGATGCGCGACTTTACAAAAGACATTGTTGGCAGGCCAGTTGAATTTTGTGACAGTCTTGGGAATATTATAAAGATATTCCCGAACACAAGGATAGCGGCAGAAGACACCGGATATGGTAGGAGTACGATCGCGGCCGCAATAAGATCAGAAAGAGTTACCAAGAGAGGACATATATGGAGGTATTTAGCAGATGAGCAGGATAAAAACGCTCGTAGAGGCGACGTATGAGGAAGACGGAGAAGAACGGAAGGGCAGTTACTGGCTACTTCATTGGGGTCTTAAATATGATTTACTTCCTGATAGCTATGGTAAGCTTGTTCCTGTGCATTATACTGTTGGCATTTGTCAGAATATTCAAACTGGAGGAATAGAAATGTTTCTCCCAGATCAATTAAGGGTAGAAGGCGTTGTTGTTAATGGCGAATTACAGTGAAACCAAAATAACGATGAAAAGAGAAGAATTACCAAATGAAGCCTCACGAGAAGATAAGATGCGTGAGGCATTGGCTCATTACGAAGAACTTGCCACTAAAGCGTGTTGGCATAGGAGCGATATTCCGGAGGCAATACGAGCCTATTATGACCCCCTCCCTCCCGCCGAGGGTGCGGAGGAGATTGATAAGCTAATCAAAAAACACGTTCCGATAGATGTCGCAAATTTTGAGTTTTGCGTAAAGCATAACATGATTAACGGCGGGTTATTACAAGGCATTCGTGATGTTGCCACCCTCCACGCCCAGCGACTTGCAGAGAAGATGGTGGAGGATATGCGGCAGAAACTTTTCAGCATGAGATCAACAAAGGAAGCGATGGACAAACTAAGCGAAGCAGACAGGCTGATGCAGTACGGTTATCACGATTGCATAAATGAGATGTTAATGTGGACTAAAAATTTGAGCCATGACTAACGAAGAACAAAAGCTACGGGAGATAGCCTATGAACACGCAGAACCAAAGGTTATTTGGAGCGGTGGGAACATGTCTGTCTGTCCTGATGAGGAAAAGATCGAATCACTTCTTTCCGACCTCACCGCCCTCATCAGCGAACATTACTACCCGAAGGAGTTTCTATTGTGGACGGGCGAAAATTGTCAATACTATCCCGACACTAACGAATGGATGTATTTTGAATCGCCGATGACACAGCAATATTTTAAGGGCACTGATGAACTCTTTAACTATTGGAAGGAGAACGAGCAATGATACTCTATCAGGCACTTTATAATCCAATGATTCACGAATCAGCATCTTACACTTTGAGTATTCATAAAACACGAAAAGGGGCTGAAATGGCTATCGAGTTCCATAAAAATGAGATAAAGAATGAGGAACTTGAATTGTATGATCCCAGTGATGTAATTGGAGAATATAAATGGGATGATTGTAAATGGTGGGGAATAAATGAAATTGAACTTTTGGATTAAAACTAACGAGCAATGAAAGAACTGACAAGAAATAAATTGCTTGCTGCATGGCAATACTGTGATGATGAGGACAAATCAACTGAGTTTATGATACAATTTATGATGGATAATGCGAAGGTTGATATGGATTGTGTTGTAAATTTTATGAATAAGACACCCGATGAGGAAAGAGTTGAATGGCTTAAAAACATAAAGCAATGAAAGAACTTGAAGATTGTTTAAGAGAAGCATTAGAAGAATCCCCGTATGGGATAGTTACTAACGATACTGCCTTAGAAACAGCAAGGAAGTATGCCTCTGAGCTACTTCGGCAGCGGGATGAACTGAAGGAGGCGTTGGCTGAACAGAAAAGGTTATATTTTAATCTTTTTGACGAGGAAATAAGGTGTATGTATTGCGAGGCTGAAATAAGTCGTGGGTCAGCTATTATCCTTTGTAAGGAATGTGCAGAAAATACCGAGTTATGATAGATGCAACTCATATACATATGCCGTCAGGACAAGATGTAAAAATTAAGAAGGTTTACAATTCTATTGCAACCTGTTTTGTTGACCCATATCCAATATCAATCATGTGGGGTAAGCAGGAATATGCAAATACCATTATTGTAAAACTTGACGATTTAAAAGAATTAGCCGCAATCAAAAACCCCGAAGGTTAGCGGCTGCGGAGTGGATGCTAACGGTTTGCATAAGACCAGTAAAGGAATGCGAGAAATGAACTATCAAAATACAACACGGTTTGAACGGGCTACGATGCTGAAATTACCCACTAAAGCCTT
>Ga0302236_1000435_pt1 | contig 39876 bp, 31 predicted proteins | sample AAG_UR_Gly_MG_FD_193509 | JGI IMG/M metagenome (GOLD analysis project Ga0302236, IMG submission 193509) | Enriched activated sludge microbial communities from anaerobic digester in WTTP, New Holstein, Wisconsin, United States - AAG_UR_Gly | ecosystem: Engineered > Bioreactor > Anaerobic >...
GGAAGCCCAGAGGAGGGAAATGGATAGCAGAGCAGCTGAAGCCAGGGAAGCCCAGAGGAGGGAGATGGAGAGCAGAGCAGCTGAAGCCAGGGAAGCCCAGAGGCGGGAAGCGGAAAACAGGGCAGCTGAAGCTAGGGAAGCCCAAAGGCGGGAAGCGGAAAGCAGAGCAGCTGAAGCCAGGGAGGCCCAGAGGCGGGAAGCGGAAAGCAGAGAAGCCGAAGCCAGGGAGGCCCAGAGGAGGGAGATGGAGAGCAGAGCAGCTGAAGCCAGAGAGACCCAGAGGCGGGAAGCGGAAAGCAGAGAAGCCGAAGCCAGGGAGGCCCAGAGGAGGGAGATGGAGAGCAGAGCAGCTGAAGCCAGAGAGACCCAGAGGCGGGAATTGGAAAGCAGAGCAGCTGAAGCCAGGGAAGCCCAGAGAAGGGAAGCGGAAAACAGGGCAGCCGAAGCCAGGGAAGCCCAGAGGCGGGAGATAGAAAGCAGAGCAGCTGAAGCCAGAAGAAGGGAATAAGATAACAGAAAACAAAACAAGATCATTCTACAGGATTTCTTTATGAATCACCGTGTGATTTATGCAGAGATAATTAATATTGGAAGCATTGATTTTTTTTCTAATTTTGTCAGCCGGACAAGTTCTATGGCAGAAGTTCTTTTGTCGATAATATTCGGGGTGTAGCACAGTTGGCTAGCGCGCTACGTTCGGGACGTAGAGGTCGGAAGTTCGAGTCTTCTCACCCCGACAGAAAAAAGAGTGAGTGTGTGAGCAGGAGCGAACACACTCACTCTCATACATGCCGGATAAACATGCGTCTCTGAATCAGTTGTCAGATCCGGCCATTAAAACATAAGATGCATTTTCTTCTTTTCTCTCCATCCGGCTTGATTCTCGTATTTCACGAAGAATATCTTTAGATCAGCCTGATTTTCATATTCGACAAAATATATCTTCTTTTTTGCCTGATTTGGATATTCCGTGAAGAACCAATTCCCGTTATTCTCTCCTGCCTGATTCTGGTATTTTACCTTGAATACTTTTAAGTCGGCCTGGTTCTCATATTTGACGACATATACTTTGACATCAGCCTGATTAGGATAGTCCACACTGTATACTTTCTGTGCAGAAATCAAATTACAGTTAAAAAGCAGGATTAATAATCCGGACAGTCTGTATACGTTGGTAGATAACATATTGCTATATAATTGATTGCACTAACAGTTATTAATATCATCAATCGCGATAAATCTAATAGGTATATGAAGACACTCAGCAATATATTCACCCCGGTCTAAGATATCTTCGTCATCTTTTTCATAATACCAATGGATAACGAACTTTTTATCTTGCAGTATTACCTGTGAAATTTGCTTCAAAACCAATGCCAATATTGTAGTGCAGTAATTGTTCAGATATTCAAATGCAATAGTAACATAGGTTGTTTCAGCAGGGTTTAACAGATAAACATCAAGCCAGTCATTTATTTCCGGCTTCCTGGTTTTATTTACCTCCATACCACGACCTTTGATCTTTATGATTCCATCAGGATTTAGAATAAACTCCGGTGAATTTTCCGTGGCTAAAATATGGACTTTCTCTAAAATCATTTAAGCAACTAAAATATCAATTTTAACTTTGATAAAAAGCAAGATAATCCGGAAATCTATGATCAACAAATTTTAGGAAAATTTTTACCGTTACCCGGCTAAAATCTTATCATTTTAGCGAAATCCTTTTCTTTCAAAGAAGCTGCCAGCTAATGAGTGTTCCTTCGAAGCATGTCATATCCAGGGAGTTTTGTGATGGTAGTCTGTCAAAGTAATCCTTCCTGATTTCTGACATTTAGTGCGGTAGAATATCTTCAATGTTTTAGTATTTGAAATCTAAGGCATCTGAGAATTACATAAATGCAATAATTATCAGATATTATGATGAAAAATTTACTATTTGCTGTTGTTATAATTCATTGATTGAGATTTACAAATCTCCATAAAGCCATAATTTTTCTTTATACAAGGCGCCAGACAAAACAAGCATATGTTTAATAATAAATATTTGTATATTAATTTAATAAATATATATTTGCATAATAAAGATATTATATATATTGTGCATTAAATCATTTATACAACTGATATTAAGACTAATATGATTGTGTGTCAATTACAGCAGCACCTGTTTAGTGTTCTGAATGTACAGGTTAGTATCGTGCCATTGGAAAAGGAAGAATATAAAAGACTCCCATTTTACCTGAAACAGGGATATCAATTCTTTGTAGGCAAAAAATTTTTCAATAATGAGGATATAATTCTTGTCATACCGCTTGGTACAGAATTGCCGAAGATCAGCCAATTAAAGAATAATCTGAAACAGATTAAAGGCCTTTTCAACAGTGAAGTAGTTCTTGTAGTTGACAATATACCTTCTTACATCAAGAATAGGCTAATAAAACAAAATATTAGTTTTATAGCCCCCGGGAAGCAATTGTATATGCCGAATCTGTTAATCCAATTAGATGAAAAAAGACAACATCGGGTGAAGCCAGGAAAAAGCCTGTCGCCATCTTCTCAGGTTATCTTTATATATTTTATTTTAGACAAGAGTAATACAATTGAAGAGTATTCCTTTAGCGATCTTTCTAAGAAATTTAAGTATTCTCCCATGGGAATAACTAACGCTATAAAACACCTGGAATCAAATAACCTGTGTGAAGTAATAGGTAAAAAATGGAAACATATTAGTTTCACCAAATCCAAAAGTGAATTATGGGAAATGGCAATCGACCTTTTAATCAATCCGGTTAAAGAAATCTGGTATGTAGATATTATCCCTGTTAAATGGAAATTACTCAAGTCAAATATTACTGCTTTGGCAAATTATACGATTATAAATCCAGAGAATACCGTCTATTATGCTACAGATAGCAGGTCATTCAAGATTATGAAAGAAAACAATGATTTAATAGGTCTTAATAAATTTGAAGGTAAGTATTGTCTTGAAATCTGGAAATATGATCCTATGCTCCTAATTAATAATCTTGAAAAAAATGACCTTGTAGATCCTTTGTCCTTGTATTTAAGCTTGCAAAACAATCATGACGAAAGGATTAAAATGGAGTTGGATAAATTAAAAAACAAATACTTGTGGTAATTGGAATTGAAAAATTCAAGGAATATTTTAAGGAGTTTCCTGAAAGCTATATTATAATCGGAGGCACTGCCTGTGATTTTGTACTTGCTAAAGCAGGATTAATACCTCGGGTAACCAGGGATATAGATATGATACTGATTGTGGAAGCACTTAAATCAGAATTTGTAATAAGATTTTGGGATTTTATAAAAGCCGGAGAATATGAAGAAAAACAAAGCGGTGAAAAAAAGAGAAACTATTATCGGTTTTTAAATCCTTCTAATAAAGAGTTTCCAAGTCAGGTTGAACTATTTTCCAGAATGCCAGATATTATAGATCCTCATCCGGATATACATTTGACTCCTATTCCTGTGGAAGATGATCTATCAAGCTTATCTGCAATTCTTTTGGAAGACGACTATTATAATTATACGATTTCTAATTGTACGCTTGCAGATGGAATTAACTATGCTTCTTCAGATTCATTAATTTGCTTAAAAGCAAAAGCCTTTTTGGATCTGAATGAAAGAAGAAAGGCTGGCGAAGCTATTGACAGTAGGAAAATCAAAAAACATAAAACCGACATTTTCAGATTAGCTACATTGTTCAGTGAGGAAGATAGCTTTGTTGTGCCGGGTACTCTTAAAAAAGTTCTATCGGATTTTGTTGACGAAGTAAAAGATAATCTTCCGGAAAAACTTTTGTTCAGAGACTTGGGAATACATGAAATAAACGTAGAAGCACTATTTCAGCAGTTTAAAAATAATTTTAATTTATAGTCGGATAGCAGTGAAGACTATTTTGTAAACTATGGTAAAATGATTCATTTTTTTATAAATCATCATATAATATCCCCCTCTGTTTCAAGTTATTTGCCGGCATTGGCCGGGTGTTCCGGATATGGCCGGCTTTCTGCACTTTGCATGGTAATCAGGTTTTGTTTTGAATCCAAATGTGGGAATTATTCATTTTGCATCTGCAAAACTCAATTGTGTTTTTCGTTGTTATAGTTAGCAGTAAACTCGCTGTTCAGGCATTCAGCAACCTCTCGTAGATTTCATGGTTCTCCCGGTCAAAACAGACGAATACCACTTCATTCAGGGATTTGTCCTTTTCCAAAAATTTTCTGACAGTTTCAATGGCAATCTTCGCTGCCCTCTCTTTCGGGAAGCCGTAGACTCCGGTGCTGATATTGGGAAATGCAATAGTTTTTACTCCGTTATCCACCGCAAGACGCAATGAGTTGGAATATGCATTTGCAAGCAGCTGATCCTCATCATTCATTCCGCCGTGCCATACCGGACCCACTGTATGAATGACATACCTGGCCGGCATATTCCCGGCCGTGGTTATCACCGCCTCACCAGTGGGGCAACCGCCCTGTCTCTCAACAATCTTCATGCATTCGTCCAGGATAGCCCTGCCTCCTGCCCTGTGGATAGCCCCGTCAACACCACCCCCGCCGAGAAGCGACGAATTTGCCGCGTTGACAATTGCATCAACCCCGATCTTTGTAATGTCGCCAAGTTGTAGTTTTATCATTTTACTGTTTCTTTATAGTTGCTGAATTATCCCACCTTGTACCCTGTCAGTCTCTGATTCTCCCCTCATTACGGCATCCGGGGCAAAGCCACTCTATTTTATTTCCTGCCAAATATTTTTCCCGCTATTTTTTTTATCAAACCTCCGATTCTTTTTAAAATAGATTCCGTGGAAGTGCGACCGGCATTGACTCCGGTATTCGCATCCGCTCTGTTTTCATCTGTTGCAACATGATGATCCGTGGCCTTTTGCTCTTTTGCAAAATCGTTGCCTGATAATTCAGTCTCAGCTTCTTGAAGAGGTGGGCCCGAAGATGGGTTTATTATGAAATTTTCAGTGTCAACTTCAGTCAGAGCTCTCACTGACTCCATGAAACCTTCAAGCATAACTTCGTCCTTTCCTTCATCCTCAATTACCCCGGTAAAAACAGATTTCTTAAAACCAAGTAAATACAATATCCTGTGTTCAATTGAGCCTTTTGAAATAAAATTGAACACGTTAATATGTTTTTTTTGTCCCAGCCTGTATATTCTGCCGATTCTTTGTTCCAAAACTGCAGGATTCCAGGGCAGGTCAATATTTATCAATATGTTTGCATTCTGGAGGTTTACCCCGACTCCTCCGGCATCGGTGGAAAGAAATATTTTCACATCCGGATTTTTGTGAAATCTTTCAATTATTTCTTTTCGCTGAATTGCAGGAATGTCTCCATTAAGATACTCATAGGCTAAGCCCTTCCCCTTAAGCTCTTTTATCAGAAGGTCAAACATTCGTTTCCACTGACTAAAAATAACCAGCTTGTTCTCGGGTTTTTCGGTTAATTCTTCAATGATACCTGAGATTTCTTTGATTTTATTTCCATGGTTTGTTTTCGGATTCAGAATATAGGTTGAATCACAAACCATCCGCATACAATTCAGGTATGATAATAGCTTTTGTCTTTCTTCTTCACTAAGATGTTTAGTTCGTATCCATTTACTGATTAATTGGGATACATGATCGTAGTAACTGTTATGATCAGTAATTTGCTCCGGGGTCATCTCCACGAAAAAGTTCTTATCAATTCTGTCGGGCAACTGGTCGGCAATCTCTTTTTTAGTCCTTCTGATCAATATCCCTTCCAGTGTTTTGTTAATGTTCCTGAGGTTCCTGTAACCGGTGAGTTTGCCATTTATATCAGTTACCTGATGATTGTCAAGAAATCTGAAAAGTGCCCCCAACCTGTACCTGTCAATATATTCAACTATTGAATGTATCTCATCAATCCTGTTTTCCAGGGGAGTGCCTGTAAGCACAATTAGATATTCAGACTGTATCTTCTTTACAGATCGGGCTGTTTGTGTTTTCCAGTTTTTAATCCTTTGTGCTTCATCAATGATTACCAGATCAGGCCTCCAGTTATTTATGAATTCAGAATCATTTCTTCCGGCACCGTAACTGATAATCTTGATAAAATCCTTTTCAGCATATAGTTCTTTTCGTTTATGGATCAACCCTTCAATGATTAAGGAATTCCTGCCGGTAAATTTTTGTATTTCACTTTTCCACTGATATTTAAGAGATGTTGGGCAGATAATAAGAACTTTATTGACATCCAGGTATTTATGAAATAATTCAATTGCCGCAATTGCCTGGATAGTCTTCCCCAAACCCATGTCATCAGCTAAAAGAACCCTGCCCGCTTCCACGATACGGATTATTCCTTCCTTCTGGTAAGGATATAAACGAGTATTAATCAGTCCTTCAAAAATTTCGCTGTCCTTTCCCCGGGGAAAAATTTCAGATACCAGTTTCTTCCGGTGCTCCTCTTTCCGTTGTTGGGAAATCATTTCAAAAATATCCGGGTAAACCTTCAAATTTGGGTCTGTGAGCCTGGCTTTTTGAATAAAGGAGCCCAATTCTGATAATCTGGAGGGAAACAGAAAGCCATCTTCGTCGAAAAAGAACTCTTCATCTTCAAAAACCGGGATGAAATCAGCTTTCTTAAGTTTAATTTTTCTTTCCAAACCGTAAAAAACGCTCAAAGAAGAATAACCGATTTTCTGTCTGGCAGTAAAATACTTTTTGTATTTTTTATATTTCTCAAAATAATGAAGTAAATATTCTATGTGTTTACATGTTCCCAGATTATTAATTGTGAAATCCGGGCAACTGCAGAAATGAAAACTTTTTATGTTATCACGTATTGAAACTTTGTAAGTTTTCCCGGATTCCGGATTAAACACCTCAAAATCTGAAAAAAACGGGTGGTTACCAATATTCTTTATCTTGAAATGCTGATCTACTGCATATTGTTTCCTGAGTTGAGTTTGCCATTCATCAAGACTCATGGAGGATGGCTTATATGAGAATGGAACTTTCTCCTTTTTCAATGACTTTTGCATAACACCTGTTTTGTACAAAGGAATTAATAAGAGATTAATTTGGCAACAAAAATCCTTTATCTGGTCAGATTTATTATCTGGTCATAAATTTTTGATTGAAGCTTCTTCAGACAGGGAGGGAAGAAGGAATGGAAATTACTATGATCTTGTTGAGGAACTGGAGACGATTGTTGTTCCTGCTCAGGTAGAAGGCTTTCAATCGGCATTTATCGAAAGTAATGCATGAGACAATCAGGATTTCATCATCAATGCTTAACCGCATCAAATATATTGCTGCTTATCAGGTTGCTCCAATATCTGCAATAACTCATCTGGCTGAGGTGGCCAAAATTGAAAAGTATAAGGAAACCAATAAAAATATCGTTTATTTTAAGGAACCTGCAAAGGAAATCAATCCTGTTAAATTGATACCAAGAGAAAAGGGTCAGCTCCGCAAGCACCGAGGTACACTACCTATGAAAAGTTGATGAAGGGTAAGGTATTATCGGATGTGTTTTGATTTTATAACTGAGACTTTATAATTTACAGAAAAAAGTTGCACAACTTTGAACTCCTTGCACAGTAACCCTTCTCGTATAGATCATGTGTACGAAAGTCTTTCATATTAGTAACTATGTGCTGAATTGTTGCTTACACTTGAATATGCCAAACTCTATCCTGTCTTGTTTTTTTTAGCACAGGCTGGTTTTATTTTCCAGATATTAATCATAATGTTAATTTTATTTTACGAAAACTAATATATTTGTAAATATTATTTTACATTATGAAATCCACAAATTCAATATTGTTACCAAAGGCTCAGAAAGCCCTCTCAAAGCTTGGTGATAATATTAAACTAGCCAGGTTGAGAAGAAAATATAGTACACAGCAGGTCTCTGAAAGGGCAAATATTAGCAGACCTACTCTATTGTCTATAGAAAGGGGAAGTCCCACTGTAAGCATTGGAGCATATGTTAAAGTGCTTATGGTACTTGGCCTTGAAAAGGATATAGACAAGGTGGCTAAAGATGATGATCTTGGAAGAAAACTTCAAGATGCCAATTTAATAATCAAGGAACGTGCCCCCAAAAGAAACAGGTAAAACCTAAAATCATGGGACAGAGAAACGACATCAGAAATATTTATGTTTATGCTCATTGGGTAGGCATGAAAGAACCGGTTTTGATGGGGGAACTCAAGGCAGCGTTTGTAAGGGGAAAAGAAATCTTCTCATTCAGTTACGCTGAAAAATGGCTTAAATCACGTTTTTCGCAAATACTTGATCCGGAATTATTATTATATTCAGGATCACAATATGCTGACGATAAGAAACCAAATTTTGGAGTCTTCCTTGATTCCTCTCCTGATCGCTGGGGAAGAATCCTGATGAAAAGACAAGAAGCTGCAACTGCCAGATATGAAGGACGAAAAGAAAGAACGCTTAGAGAATCTGACTATTTACTTGGAGTATTTGATACTCATCGTATGGGAGCCCTAAGGTTCAAAGAAGATCCGGATGGTCCATTCCTGAACAATAATGAAACATTTGCCTCTCCACCATGGATATCAATCAGGGAACTTGAACAAATAAGTCTTAGACTTGAAGAAGAAGATATAACTGATGATCCCGAATATATAAAATGGCTAACAATGTTAGTTAATCCAGGCTCATCCCTTGGTGGGGCAAGACCAAAAGCAAGTGTTCTGGATGATAAAAAGAATCTTTGGATTGCGAAATTCCCAAGTAGAACAGATATAAAAGATATCGGAGGATGGGAAATGGTAGCTAATGAAATAGCAAGAAATGCCGGCCTTAATGTGGCGATATCAAAAATCCAAAAATTTTCAAGCAGGTATTATACATTCCTTACCAAAAGATTTGACAGGACTGATAATGGTGAGAGAATCCATTATGCTTCTGCAATGACAATGTTAGGTTATAAGGATGGAGATAGTTTTCAAGAGGGTGTCAGTTACCTGGAAATTGTAGATTTTCTGACAAACAATGGTGCAAGTATCGATAAAGATTTAAAAGAATTGTGGAGCAGGATCGTATTCAATATCTTTATATCAAATACAGATGATCATCTTAGGAATCATGGGTTCATTTTAACGGATAAAGGATGGATCCTGTCTCCTGCCTATGATATTAATCCAAATGAAGACGGAGCTGGTTTATCGCTCAATATTGACCTTGATGATAATTCACTTACACTGGACCTCCCATTAAAAGTTTTAGAATATTTCCGTTTGAATAAGGATGATGGTTTAATAATAATAGATCGTATAAGGAAAGCCGTAACTGATTGGCGTAGAATCGCCAATCGGTATCAACTTCCTAAATCTGAACAGGAAATCATGGCGAAGGTATTTGAAAGATTTTTAAAGAAATAGGTTCCCCCGCTTGAGCGGGGCAGGCTATTCGACCATTAAAATAAAATTATATACGGATTAAAGTCAATACTTGATTTAAGACCACAAAGAAAGAGTATAATAAATATTTACTTTTGTGGTAACACTGAAGTAAACATTACATGAAGAACAGGTTTAAGGAGTACAAATATAGAATCTCTACTGATCCGGAAGATCTCAACGCCGCGAACGGTATCCCGGAGGAGCTTTACCGGCAGATGGGTGTCCTTTACAAAAGAGCCTTGAAGGGCGGGAAGAAGAATATTGAAAAGCTGATCAGCTATATTAGACAGTATCCGGGTGTTCCACAATTGAAAAACTTTCTTTCTGTTGCCTGGATGAAGACAGGCAATATTGAAAAAGCAAGGGAGATCAATCGTCACATTGTGCAGGAACATCCTGATTATCTGTTTGGGAGATTGAATCTGGCTTTTGAATATTATGATAAAGAGCAATACGAAAAGATCCCGGAGGTGGTGGGAGAAATGATGGAGATTCAGGAGCTTTACCCCGACAGAGATTGTTTTCATCTTTCAGAAGTTACCGGTTTTTACAGACTCGCCATAATGTATTTCTGTGCAATAGGCAATCTCGAAGCTGCCGAATCGAGGTATGAGATTCTCCAGGAAATTGCCCCCTCACATCCTGATACTGAGGAGGTTTATCCCTATATAATGAAAGCCTATCTGAAGACTGGCTTAAAAAGAATGGAGGAAGAAAATAAAACCAGAATAAGTGTTAAAACCGTTAAGCATAATAAAGTAATCCAAAGAGAAACAAAACCTGATTTTATAAACAGGGAAATTGACTGGCTTTATGAAAACGGACTGAGAATAGAAAAAGAAAAACTGGAAATCATTCTAAACCTGCCACGTGGCAGTCTGGTTCCCGATTTAAAACTCATTCTAAAAGACTCTGTTTTCAGATATGAATATTTTAAAAGGCTGGCAGAAAAGAGCAAAAATTGGCCCGAGAACCGGATGAGTTTTCCTATCCACGCTATCTATATTCTGGGGGAATTAAAAGCGAGCGAAGCACTGGTTGACATTCTTGAAACACTCCGGCAGGAAGAGGAATTCATAGAGTTCTGGTATGGCGATCTTATGACAAACGGCTTATGGGAGCCTCTTTATTATTTGTCTGAAAACAACCTGGAAACTCTGAAAGATTTTGTGTTGACTCCGAATATCTGGACTTATGCAAGAAGTGAGATTTCATGTTGTGTAAGTCAAATAGGCCTTCATCAACCGGAAAGGAAAGGAGAAGTCATTAAATGGTTCAGGGATATATTTAATCATTTGGCCGGAGCATCATTGGAAGATGAAATAATTGACAGTGACTTTATCGGGATGGCAATCTCCGATGTGCTGGACTTAAGAGCAAGCGAACTATTGCCGGAAATTAAGAAATTATTTGACCTCGGTTATGTAAACAGGATGATATGCGGTGATTTTAATGACGTTGAAAAGGAAATTTACGAACCATGTAAAGACTTTTTTAAAAAGGAACTTCTAAATATTTTTGACCGCTACCATCAAATTACAGCAACATGGCATCCTTATCCGGAGAAGAATCTCTCCTCCGCTTCCACGAATGAATTATTAAAGGTTGACCAGAAACCAGGAAGAAATGATCCCTGCCCATGCGGCAGTGGTAAAAAATATAAAAATTGCTGTCTCAAAAATAAAAGTTAAGCCGCGGAAAGATTCTTGAAACGGATGATAAGCAGCAGGAACTATACAATATTATCGGGAGAATTTTCAGGGTGTTCCAACGCTGAAAACAGGATAAAGATCTTGGGCGAAAAGTAATAACCGGTGAAGTAAAAACCTGGTTTGCTAAAAGAAGATATCTTTGAAAAGATCAGGTTATAAATGTTGTGAAATACTCACAATTATTACTTTTACATTCCGGACAGAACAATGCTTTCTTATTATCGATCTGACCGCCACATTCACATTTTAAGTCTAATTCCCTTTTTTCCAGTGTATATAATCGGACATGAAATTTTCCGCAGAGCTGACATTGAAAACCTAATGTCCAGCATCTCTTGTTGTCTTTTCCGCAAGAGCCGTGCAAATGACCGGTAATCTTTGTTTTGAATCCACATTCTCTGCAAACGAAAACTCCTGAACCACTTATGTTTTCAAAAAACAAAGGCAAGCCTTTTTCGCCATAATCATCAACCCGGTCAAATTCCCCTTTTTTATTGTAACGGATCCATTTGCCGACTGCCTTATCATTGAGATAGTTGCCCTCAAGTATAATGAATCCTTCTTCATTAAAATATTTTGCCAATCCGTTCTTTCTGCCATTTTTGTAGGTACACATGAACCTTACCTGACCATGTCCGTAATACGATATGTATTCTCCTTCAGGTTTTCCTAAATGATAACAGCCATGTTCTATAATATGGCCGTGTTTAGTAAATGCCGTCCACTCGCCATGTTTTAGATTGTTTACAAAAGTCCATTCATTGTAGAAGCCGTTCAATAATCTTTCCTTGAAAACGCCATTTTTATCAGGATTATAGGAACTGTAGTTCCAGACATAGATTTGGTTCGAGATCTCGGCATCATTTAAAAAAACATAAATAGTCTCTTCGTCGCACAAGTTTAAAACACAATTATAAACCTGATCCTTTTTAAAATTAACAGTTAATTCATAATGCCTGACAGGCTCTCCATACTCATTTTCATCCCAATCCTGGAGAATATATCTGCTTGGACTTTGCTCCATTATCTTCATATTGCTTACGGAAAACAACGGTTCATTTTCTTTTGATAAATTCTCTTTATCCCGAAATACCATCATATTATAATTGTTACGGTAAGATTGTTCAACAACAATCTCTATTTTTGATTCCTTGTGACCTGCATAAGCTGGTTTCCCTCCCTTAAAATGAAGATAGCCTGGAGATTTAAAAGTAAAATTTAATGCCATAGTTATTTCTTATAAAATGATAAAAGTTTATTGCGGCTTAATTACAGCTAAACAATAATATAAATATAATTTAGCATGGGTGGAAGATATAAATCATTTAATTACGAAATATCAGACATTCCTGATTTTCTCAATACAATATCAGGCATTACGCCGCAGCTTTTTCCGGCAATCAAAGGATTATCCGACCGGCGTTATGTGGCTAAAAAAAATCTGGTGAGTATAACTAGGTTGAGGAAGTAATACGCAGTAGCTGCACTGACATAATTCCCCGATGATCCATTTCTGCAAAACCGTAAACAATATGTCGTTTCCGATAATAGATCCTCCCGTCAGGTATTTCCAGTGAATCAATTATTGTTTATATTTGGATTAAGTTTTTCGCTGCGTCATTTATATTCAGGATTATGAAAACAGAAGCGGACAAGGATCTTCAGCTTGCTTTTGATTTTGTTCAGCATACCAACCGAAGCATATTTCTCACCGGGAAAGCTGGTACGGGGAAGACAACCTTCCTTAAAAGCCTGAAGCTTAAATCTCCCAAGCGGATGATCGTTGTCGCCCCCACAGGTGTTGCCGCTATCAATGCCGGAGGTGTTACAATCCATTCATTCTTTCAGCTGCCCTTTCATCCATTTATCCCTTCATTATATCTGTCAGAAGCTGGCAGTACAGAAAAACCTGAACGCGCTGACCGGCCCGGATACAAGATGAGCCGGGAAAAGATCAACATCATAAGGAGCCTCGACCTGCTTGTAATCGATGAGATAAGCATGGTCAGGGCCGATACACTCGATGCCATCGATTCGACCCTGAGGAGATACAGGAATCGGTTCATCCCTTTTGGCGGAGTACAGCTGCTGATGATCGGCGACCTTCAGCAACTGGCGCCGGTTGTAAAAGACGACGACAGGGAGATTCTTGGCAGGTATTATCAATCATTCTTCTTCTTCGAAAGCAAAGCCCTGGAAAACACTGACTTTGTGACAATAGAGCTGAAACATATCTTCAGGCAGGATGACCAGATCTTTATCGACTTGCTTAACAGGATTCGTAACAATGATGTGAACCAGGCAGTGCTGGATGAACTCAATAAAAGATATATTCCTGATTTTGACCCTGATTCCGGAGGCGGGTACATTACCCTTACCACTCATAATCACCAGGCCCGGACCATTAACGATTCAAGGCTGGAAAAACTTCCGGGAAAGACACACAGCTTCACAGCCATTGTAAAGGATGAATTCCCTGAGTTCTCTTATCCCAATGACACTGAACTGGTGCTGAAGACCGGGGCACAGGTGATGTTCATCAAGAATGACCTGTCGGGCGACAGGCTTTTCTTTAACGGCAAAATCGGAAAGATCATTTCCTTTGACGATGATATTATAGTTGTCAGGTGCCCCGGCGACGATTTCAGCATCAGGGTTGAAAAGGCCGAGTGGCAGAACATGAAGTATACACTCAATGACGAGACGAAGGAGATAGATGAGACAGTGGTCGGGACATTCACACAGTATCCGCTGAAACTGGCATGGGCTATAACCATTCATAAAAGCCAGGGACTTACTTTCGACAGGGCTGTTATAGATGCAAGCGCAGCCTTCGCCCACGGACAGGTGTATGTCGCCCTCAGCCGCTGCCGTTCACTTGACGGACTTGTCCTGAGCAGCCGTATCGGCAGGCGAAGCCTGATCGACAATCCGGTAGTATCGGAATTTGTAAACGGACCGCTACAAAACCAATCCTGCCGCAATCAGCTTGATGAATCGAGAAAGGCCTATCAGCGACAGCTTATTTCAGAATTGTTCGATTTTGCACCCATGGCAAATTCTCTCGGCTATTGTATAAAAGTGTCAAAGGAGAATAGTGAAGCCATTTTAGGAGATCTTCACAAAATTCTGGATGATATGTTGTCTACGGTCAGAACTGGTCTTGTGGAGGTAGCGGAAAAATTCCGGCTCCAGATCAATATTCTCCTGAACCACGATCCTGATATTGAAACCAACCTTTTGCTCCAGGAAAGGATAAGGAAGGCAGCAGTTTATTTTTCAGACAAGCTTGAGACCGACCTGAAAGACATAATCACGGGCATAAGGGTTGAAACAGATAACAGAGCCGTCAGAAAATCAGTGAATGAAGCCCTTGAACGGACTCGTAAGGAGTGCATTACGAAGCTGGCATGCCTTAATGCTGTCAGACCTGGCTTCGAAACCGGAAAATATCTTGAAGCCAGGGCAAAAGCGGCAATAGAAATCCCTGAAACAAGGACCCGCGATATCGCTTCTGTTGACGACAAATCGGGAGTTGTAAAGCATCCGGCTTTGATGAAGCTGCTCAGGGAATGGCGTAACAGGCTGGCAAAAGAGGCTGCTCTCCCGCATTATATGATACTTCCACAAAGGACCATGCTTAACCTGGTTAACTTCCTGCCTCAGACACCGCGTGAACTTAAGCGGATAAAAGGAATGGGAGCAAAAAAATTGATGCAATACGGGGAGGAGATCCTCGACATCATTAGCTCGTATCGCGAAAAGGAAAATATTGAAGCGCCTGAGATACCGGTCACGGTGAAGAAGAAAGCGAAAAAGGAAAGGGAGAACACAAAGAAAATCAGTTTCGATCTTTTCAGGGAAGGAAAAACAATCGCCGGGATAGCGAAGGAAAGAAACCTGAGCCTAAGTACCGTGGAAAAGCATCTTTCATATTACGTGGGCATGGGTGAGATACCGGTTGACAGGTTTCTGCCAAAGGAAAAAATCGATCTTATTACAGAATACCTGGAAGGAAGCGATGATCTTAGAATTGGATCGGTGAAAGAAGCTCTTGGAGACAGGGTTTCCTGGAGCGATATCAGGTTTATGGTGAGTCATATCACTTTTCTCAGGAAAAACGGATAAAAACAATATTTTGATATTGGCTCCGCGGGCTGTCAAAAAAAAGCATTAACAAAGTAGTCGAAACAAGTAATTGTGTAACTTTGAAAAAAGCATTTGTACAAACACAGATTTTAAACAAGGAAATTATGGTCAGGTTCTTTTCTTTTATTTGTGTTTTAGCAGCGATCCCGTTATTATTCTCATGCAGTGAGGATTTCCTGAGAGAAGAGCCCCCGGGGGCTGCTGCCGGATCGGTAATCATATCTCCCGACGGTGTTGAAGCTGTACTGGTAGGAACTTATGCCTACCTGAGGGGAAGAAAAATGTTCGGTGGCGCCTTGTGTACAGACTGGACATACGGGAGCACTGCATCGGATGATGCCTACTATGGGTTATTGTCTACATTTCCGTCAATTGATAGATATGAGATGACACCTTCACATTTTTTTCTTGCTGACAGATGGAGAGATTGTTATGAAGGTGTGGCAAGGGCGAACAGCACCTTGTTGGCTCTGTCGGATAATCAGAAAGGTGATAATCCGATTGGCAGGCAAAGGGCTTTGCAGATAGAGGCAGAAGCAAAATTGCTGAGGGCCTGGTTCCATTTTCAGGCAAACAAGGTGTTTGAGAAAATTCCCTATATCAGGACTGAAGCCGAGCTTTATCCCTTATTGCCTGAGAAAGTTCCCAATACTGATTCAGCCTGGGATCAGATTGAAACCGATCTCCAGTTTGCAATCGATAACCTTCCGGAGGCCCCTCCTTCAATTGAACCAGGAAGACTCCATAAATATGCCGCCATGGCCGTAAAGGCACATGCACACATGTATCAGAATGAACTCAACAAGGCAAAGCCTCTCCTTGATGACATAATTAACAGCGGCCGTTTTGAGCTTGCCCCTGAATTCTGGCATAATTACGATATGACACATGAAAACAACAAAGAGTCGATCTTTGAAATTCAGGCAGCGACGACATCCACCGCATATTGTTCCGTTTATCCGGCTGGAGCCGCATTTTTTCAGAAAGGCCCTGCGAGCTGCGGCGGATGGGGCATGTTTCAGCCTTCACAGTGTCTTTTCGAAGCCTTTCAGGTCACAGACGAAGGCCTTCCCGTTCTTGACATTGAAGATCGTGAACCGCTGGCCCATGACCAGGGCTTAGCCAGCTCAGAAACTTTTGTTCCAACTGATCATCTCCTCGATCCGCGGGTCGACTGGACAATCGCCCGCAGAGGCATCGATTTCCTGGGATGGGGGATTAATCCCGGCAACGATTGGATAAGAGAGCAAAATTGGGGAGGTCCCTATATGACAAAGAAATACATGCACATGAAATCCGAACACGCGCTTAATAATTATGGCTCAGGATTTTACAATGGAAAAAATTACAGAATGTATCGTCTTTCAAATATCCTTCTCTGGAGAGCAGAGGTGGCTGTTGAGGAAGGAGACTTTGCAAAGGCAAGGGAACTTGTGAACATGATCAGGACAAGAGCTAAAAACAGCACTCCGGTCATGGGACTGTGTACAAGCTATGAGAACCTCAACTTTAATCCGGTTGTGGACTGGACAAAGCCTGCTGCCAATTACATGGTGGAACCATATCCTGAAGGTCATGAAGCATTTTCAGGGAAGGAAGAGGCAAGAAAAGCAGTGAGAATGGAAATAAGGCTGGAATTTGCAACCGAAGGACACAGGTTCTTTGACCTTCGCCGCTGGGGTATCGATGACGAGGTTCTGAACGATTTTATAGCAAGGGATTCCGAGTTCAGATTCTTCATGAGGGGAGCTGTATATGATCCTGAGAAACACGATTACTGGCCTATACCCCGTCAGGCCGTTGAGGAGCAGAAAGGTATTATCACTCAGGACCCGGCATGGGTAAATGTTCCCGATTAGTTCACCCGCCACCGGAATAAGCTTCAGGCTGAAATATTATTTTGAACTCAGTTTACCTATCGCGGAGTCTAGCGCTGATTTAATCTTGTCTATTGCCTCCCCAAGGGCTTTCTCCCTGGTGTCGCTTCTTGCCGTGACCGTTACAGGCTGCAAATTCTTGATCCTTGCCTCAATACGGCATTGTATGTCATCAGCGCCTGATTTACCGGCATTCTGATCGGACAGATGTACTTCAATACGGGTTATTCTACCTGAAAATCTTCGTAGGGCACGGCTTATCTTTTCTGAAACAAATGCTTCAAGCTTTTCTGAAACCTGTATGTTCTTGTCGGAATTGATTTGTATTATCATTTGTAAAGCTGTTTGTAGTATTGTCATTTATTGACCCGCAAATTAAAACAATTAATCGTCATTTGTAACGGGAAATCTAAACTGAACGCGAATTCTCTTATTAGTGAAATAAATCAGTCACCGCTAATGTTCTGCAAAAGCGTTTATCAATTACGTGGTTAGTTACATGGCAATTCAGAGCAGAAGTCTTAGTAACCAGGAAATTACACCTACTGGTGTGGTCGAAAACATGGGATGGGGCCCCCTTTTATATTCCTTTGACCTGTATTTCTCAACAAGCGGGTAATGTTTTGCATGGAAGAATTTCGGTTTCACTTTTACAATCAGATAAAAAATCATCGTAGAAATACCGCCGGCAAGCAATGTCAATGCAGATAGCAGGAGCCTGACAGTTATTCTGTTTTCTTGCACAGGCAGTAGGTAAAAAATGATAAGGGACAGAAGGAGGAAACTTGCCTTTATAAGAAATCCTGCACGGTGAAACAACTGTGCTTTTCTGCTTCGGGGAATTGGGATGTCAATAACACGGGATCTGATGGTTCCCATTGGTCCGGTTCCTCCGGAAATACCTGTATTCGTGTGCATTCCGAATGAGTATGGTTTGCCGTCGGCCGGGAGTCCGGTAATGAAAAAGCAATCAGGATCATTAATGAGGTCACTGCTTACAATGATGCTTTTATCAGTTTTATCTAAAGACACTGTTTTGGGATTAATTCAGGATTTATCTCAACCCGGCTAGTTTGTTTTCTTTCAGTAGTTCAATTGCTTCTTTAATCCTTTTATTGATGGTTTCCTCTCTTTTGGCTGAAGAAATCCAATAAACGTAAGACCGCTTATTTGTTTTTGAAAGATTATTGAAATTCATAAGGGCCGGTTCATTTTCTGCCAGAGCTTTCAGAAATCTTTCCGGGACCTGCAATTCCCTGTCCCTGATGCCGGTCCTTCTGGCTCCTGGGTCCCAGTTAATTCTGCCGGTTTTTAACCAGACCCCAATTTTTCTCAGTCCGGCTTCAGTCATCAGGCCTTTTTCAATCAGCGACAGGACAAGCTTCTTGTTTACATCCGACCAATTGTAGATATTGGTTCTTGGAGTGAATTTTCTAACATAGCGTTCGTCATCAATCCTCTTCACGATGCTGTCGATCCACCCGAAGCAAAGCGCTTCTTCAAGGGCTTCTTTATATTCGATGCATCTGGTTGATGTATGCTTTTTGTAATATATCATCCAGATCCCCGGACTTTTGTCATGATTTATGCTCAGCCATTCCCGGAACGATTCCCGAGTTTCAAAATACAATTGATCGGGAATTGGCTGTCGGCACTCGGCATTCTTGTGATGCGCCCTGCGCCCTGTGCCCTGTGCCCTGCGATGTTCGCTCTGCCTTAAAACTGATTCTTTGTCCATAAGTGTACATAAAAGCGCTGAAGTTATACGGAATTCTTCCCAATATTCGGGAAAAACAGGTAGTATGAGACAAATTTAACGTCTTTTTACATAATATGCAGAACTGTTTCGAGTTAGGATACTGAAATAATGATATATTTATCCCCGAAAAAAACCAACCCGGAAGCCTGTGAAATTTACCGGTATCTTTTTATTTCTTTTGTTTTTTTCCCTGTTCCCCGGAGTCAATGTTCCGGAAACCGGCGGGGAAGTTGTATCTGCCGTTTCGGCAGGCAGCGGGATTGACAGGTTTTGCAGTGAATTGTACAGCAGTCTGGAAAGGGATGACTCAAAGCCCGGCTATGAGGTGCTCAGGAAAGGCCTTACAGGTTTCTTTAATCTTGAGTCGGATGACAGAATCAAAAAGAACCTTCTTACAATAATCGACTTTTCTCTTTCATCGAATCTTGAGCGTATGTGGATCATCGACCTGAACAGGCAGGAAGTTGTCTATTCATGTCTTTGCGCTCATGGGCGGAACAGCGGTGATGAGTTTGCCTGCAGTTTTTCGAACACTCCTTCATCATACAAGAGCAGCCTGGGGTTTTATGTTACAGGTGAAACCTATATCGGGAAGCATGGATTATCCCTGATTCTCGAAGGGGTAGAACCCGGGATAAACGACAAGGCAAGGGAAAGGGCAATAGTGATGCATGGGGCCGATTATGTGAGCAGGGATTTCATCAGCCGTAACGGGAGACTGGGACGCAGCTTCGGATGTCCTTCAATACCAATGGATAACCATGAAGAGATTATCAGCCTTCTTTCGGGACAGTCGTGCCTCTACATTCACTTCCCCGATGCCGGATACCTGCAAAGCTCATCCCTGCTTGCCGATGATACTGCCATGGGAGGTATGTCGCGTTTTCTGTATGAATCGCTTAGCGGGAGTCTTTTTTTAGGGCTCTGATCAACTGCTTGTCGCGATTGTAAATATCCTTGCCGAAATATACTGTTCCGTCACTGTCGGCCCAGGCTGTGAAATACACAATGTGCACAGGAACCGGGTTCTTCAGAACGATTGTCTTAGTCCGGCCATTGTCAAGCGCCTCGTCAAGCCTGCCCGTGTTCCAGTTAGGATCATCTTTCAGCAAATGGCGGGCAAGGTCGCGAACATTGTCAATCCTGACGCATCCTGAACTGAAAGGTCTTATATTTTTGCTGAACTGCCAGTGCGATGGTGTGTCGTGGATATAAACATCATACTCATTCGGGAACATGAATTTTATCCGGCCAAGAGCATTGTTCTTCCCGGGCTCCTGCTTGATCATATAGGGGAAACTGCTGGGAGATACATGTTTCCAGTCAATCGACAGGGGATCGACGGTGGAACCGTCATATGCAACAATCTTCATGTTCTTCTTCTGAAGATAGCTTGAATCCCTGATAATGTCGGGAATAACGTCCTGTCTCAGTATCTGGGGAGGGACAGTCCAGTCGGGATTCACCACGAGATATTTCATCATCGAGCTGAAGACAGGGGTCTGCCTTTTAGCGGTTCCCACGATGGCTTTGGCACTGAATGTCTGTTCTCCGTTCTCAAAAACTTTCAGATTGTAATCGGCGGTATTCACAAGAATGTAGCGATCGCCAAGATCGTCGCTTACCCATCTCCAGCGCTCCAGATTGGCAGTTATTATGCTTATCTTTTCAGACACTGTTACATTCAGGGCTTCGACTGTCGATTTTCCAACTACCCCGTCGGCTTCCAGCCCGTTTCTCTGCTGAAAAACAAGAACCTGGTCGTGAAGGGCCTGGTCGAACAGCTCCTCATCACCTTCGACAAAATCTATATGCCCCTGTGTTATCTCAAGCCTATTTCTGAGCTTTGCCACATCCGGATGTCTCATTCCTATCTCGATCTTCTTAAGGTTTGTGCTGAAGCTTTCCCAGCCTCCTGCCGACTCCAGGCCGCGGTATTCAGCCAGCGCTTTCTTCAGGTTCCGGTATTCCCTGTGCCTTGGTGTCAGCCGCTGCAAGGCCCTGGCGGGATCATCTGAATTAAGGGAGTGATCGATACATCTAAGCCAGTCTTCGCCGGTGTTCCTTCTCAGGGCTTTCCACCTTGGATCTGCATCTTCGGGCGACACCTTGCCCGTTCCCAGATCAGCTGACAAGCCTGTAAATGCTTCGTCAAGAAGTTTCTCCATGCTGACAATGTCTTCATATGAAGCTTTGCCGGACGATGCAATCTTTCCGGCAAGCTCTTCAATTCCGGAAATATTGTAATCATCGGGATCCAGTCCGTCAGCCGGGGAATTGTAAATTGCGCCAATCATCTGCAATATCTTGTCGTTGTTATCCCACCTTGGCGAAAGCAGTCCCCTGCCTTTTTCATGAATAGCAGAATATATGTCCTCGTTAAACAATGAAGGAGCGGCAGCAGCTTCATCCGTCGATCCGGAAACAGGAGTAACAGCACCTTTCGGGGAGAACCTGAACTTTTCAGGGGCAGAGCTCGTGAAAAGCAGGACCATCACCGCTGTAACCAGACCTGTTATAATATTCGTTAGCCTCGTTATTTCCATGACTCTGATGTGCTTTGTTTCCCGAAATATAAAACAAAGCACATGCCATGATGTACCCGGAAGCCCGCTTTATGATGAACCTTGTTTTAGGAAGGGTAAAAGGTCGCTTTCTTTTGACAAGGTTTGTGGGAAAATCGTGCAAGTGCAGGTCTCTTTGGTTGCTTTTTTACCTGTTGAACCTGTCGAAGAATTCCAGTTGTTCCCTGAACGGAATGGGTACGGGTTTCACTTCGTCGCCAAATTCTATAATCTGCGGGGAGAAAGGATCGAAAGCAGGCCACTCGGGCAGTCCTTCACCATTGGGATTTCCGCTACGGGCAAAATTCACCCAGTATGACGACATAAGTCCGGCAAGATTGTAATCAATTTCAGTGAATGGCCTGTCCCAAAGCTTAAGAGTATTGAGGGCATAACCGAACTCAGCCGAATGAAAGGCCCCGTAATTTGGTTCTCCGGGGGGAACATGGCTGAAGTAGTAAAGGTATGCCTTGTTTTTTCCTGTTTCAGTCTGCATCCTTGCCCAGGTATAGTTTTGCCAGCCAAAGGAAAGAACCGATGAAAGCTTCATGGAGTTCTGCAGTTCGGCCTCGGTATTTGCAGGGAAGAGCCTCAGGTATTCAGCTGCCATTTCTCCGTACCTGCTTTCGGCATTTTTTATGTAAGTCTTAATGTCGGTGCCTGATCCCATTGAAACTGCATCGTCGGCATTCCATCCTGAAATAAGCGGAACATCATTCTGAAGGCCTTCCCGGAAGGCTTCCGTTGCAGACGGAACAACTATATTGTCAGTGGTAACTCCCGACCGGCCGCGGACTTTCATAAGTTCTTCAGCGGGAAGTTTTCTTAATGCGGCTATTGATGAGTCGCTGAACTGCCTGGCATATGCAGCACCGGCCGATTCCGCTGCCTTAAGGTCATACACCAGTCCGGGTCCGCCTGAAAACATTCCTCCGCTATGCCCGATAGCCCTGTGAAACAGTCCTTTGGCAAAAGGAGATATCATCAATGCATTGACGCTGAACGAGCCTGCCGACTGTCCGGCAATAGTGACATTGCCGGGGTCTCCACCGAATGCTTCAATATTCCTGCTTATCCACTTAAGGGCTTCTATCTGATCGAGTATCCCGTAATTTCCCGAGGTCTTGACAGGAGATTCAGCCGTGAGCTCCGGGTGCGCAAGAAAACCTAACACCCCGAGCCGGTAGTTTATTGTGATGAAAACCACTCCTTTTTTTGCCATCTCCTCACCGTCGTATAATGGCACAGTACCTGATCCTCCGGTAAAGGCTCCTCCATGAATCCATACTATCACCGGGAGATTGTCACTTGTGTTTCGTGCCGGGGTCCATATATTAAGGAACAGACAATCCTCACTCAGGGGTTCCTCAGGAGCCATGAATTCTTTCGACCACATCATGAAAGGCACCGGTTTGCTCTGCATGGCACTGGGCGGGGGAGTGACGCATTCACGAACACCTTCCCATTCCGTGGGAGGCTGAGGAGCTTTCCACCGTAGTTCTCCGACAGGAGCGGAAGCATAGGGTATGCCCATAAATATGCTGACATTCCCTTCGGGATTTGTCTTTCCTGAAACAAGGCCCGATTCAATACTGACCTTTTTTACATCTATCTTTTTTCCGGATGAACTGCCGCCTGATGAACAGGCAGTCAGGACAATCATTGAAAGCAGGATAAGGAAAACAGATTTCTTCATGATTGATTTATTGTTTATGCCGTGTGAGCGGTATGGTTAATATGTCTTTTAGCTTATGCAAGGGTATCAGGGAGAATTTTCAGTTTACTGTAAAATCGTAATCTCCCGCTTTAAGGGTTATTTTCAGTCCTTTGTCAGTTTTTTCAACTTTTTCGACCCCCGGGGCTCTGGCCACATCCTCACCGGCTGTTGTAACATTCCCGGAACGGATGTACAGTGTGGCGCTACTGTTTGCCGGGATTGAAACATGATATGTGATGCTGCCTTCAGATCTCTGCCATTCTGAGACTATCTTCCCGTAAGGTCCGTCATGCCCGGCACTGAAACTGTCAAGACCTTCAACAAAGTTTGGTTTCAGAATCACATTCTTGAAACCGGGGGCGGCTTCGTCGGGGAAAATCCCTCCCAGGGCCTTGTAATACCAGGCATTAATCTCTCCGAACATTATGTGGTTCATCGAAATATCGCTTTTTGCATCGAGAGGCCAGTTTTCGTAAAAGGTTGTTGCTCCGTTTACTATCCACCAACCCCATGAAGGAAAATCCTCCTGTGAGGCAACCTTGTACGCCAGATCAGCATAGCCGTTGGAACTGAGGGCGTTAAGCAGTGTCTTGGTTCCCAGGAGTCCCACGTCGATGTGCTCATTGTCGGCTGTCACCCTTTTTGCAAGATTTTCGGCAATGGCGGGAACCAGATCATCCGGCACCAGTCCCCAGTATAGCGGAACGCTGAGTTCTGTCTGAAGACCTTTGCCGTAGATGCCTGTTGAGCTGTCGAAAAACTTGTTGTTGAAAGCATCCCTGATCTTTTCTGAAAGCAGAGTATACTTTTCAGCATCCTCATCATTTCCAAAAAGACGGGCAGCTTTTGACAGGATAACAGCGTCGGCATAGTACCAGGCAGTGGATGTAAGTTCTTTCGGGGTAACCGATTTGACAGGAACCCAGTCGCCAAGGCCCCAGTCGGTTATTCCATCGGGACTACGGGAGTCGATCTGGTCGACATAGCGCTTTATATTGTCATAACAATCTTCAAGAAGACGCGAATCACCGTAAAACAGGTATATATTCCATGGTATAATGGCAATAGTGCTGGTCCAGTCGGGTCCGTTGGCCCAGTGATAGCCCCATCCGCTTGTTGGTATTATGGCTGGAAGGACCCCGTTTGAAAGCTGTTCGTCGCGGTGATCGGCAAGCCATTTCTCATAAACGGTGATAGCGTCGAAATTGTAAAGAGCTGTTTCAATGTTGATATGAGCATCGCCTGTCCAACCGTTCTTTTCTCTTTGCGGACAATCAGTGGGATAACCGAAGAGGTTGGAGAGATAGGAGGCGTTTGATGCCATCCATGTCTTGTTGAGGGTATTGTTCGAGGAACTGATCTTTCCCACGGGAGGAACATCACTGTGCATGAAATATGCTTCAAGGCTTTCACTGGTAATCTCAACCGGTTTGTCTGACACTACTTCCACATACTGAAAGCCCTTGTAGTTGAATCGGGGCATGAATTCATCCTCCCTGATCCCGCTGAGAATGACGATGTCGGTCTGGAAGGGATCGCTGTCGTCGGTCGGTCTGTAATGCACATCGATGTTTGAGAGGTCGGCATGACCGTCGGAACCAAGTCTCTCCGCATGGATGAGCCTGAGGGTTGTACCGGCTTCGCCCCTGACCTTTATGGCGGTCACTCCTGATATGTTGCGTCCAAAATCAAATAAATAGTTCCTGTTGCTGAACCTGGTCATGCTGACTGCAGGTATCTTTTCCACGTTGCGCACAGGATGAAGAGCCTGAGCGGTGATGTTTGCCGACGGAGTACCTGTGTTGAGCGGTCTTGTCCATTTTGAATCATCAAATCCTGGTGAATCCCATCCGGGCTGCTCCAGTCGTGCATCATAATGTTCGGCAGTGTAAATGCTGTTGAAAATGACAGGGGAGAGGGTCGTCTTCCAATCCTGCCCGGTGCAGATTGTCTCTTCAGTCCCATCCTCGTAAGTGATCCTCAGGTCCATGCAGAATTTAGGCCTTGCACGCCATGGCGCCTTGTCGAAGTACCATACTGCCGTTGACTGGTGATTATACCAGCCGTTTCCCAGCAATACTCCGATGACGTTCTCTCCCTGCCTCAGTTCCCGGGTCACATCGTAGGCGACATAGAGAGTCCGGCGGTCGAAACGGGTGTACATGGGATCAAGCCGGTGATTACCCGTCTTTTTCCCGTTTATGCTCATTTCATACAATCCGGCTACAGCAATGTAAGCCATGGCTGATTTGACCTTCCCGCCGACGGTAAATTCCTTCCTGAAATAGGGAGCAGGCTTCAGATCAAAGTCGTAAGTGTCTGTTATCCAATGTCCTTTCCAGCTGGTTTTGTTCATGAATCCGGTTGAGAAAGAAGCTGTTTCGGATAGCTCCGTCCAGCTCCCGTCGCCGAGCCTGACTTTGACATTCCAGAAATATCTGGTTAATGGAAGAAGACAGGGTCCCGAATACACAACCGGCACCGTTGATCCTTTGATTTGTCCCGATTCCCAGACGTCGCCTTTTCCTGCCGAAACAGAAGCTGAATCGGTGCCAACAAAGATCATCCATGCCGTTTGCTCAATTCCCCTGTCCGTGGAAGCAATCTGCCAGGTAAAGCGAGGTTCCCCGGTATCGATCGCTTCCGGATTGACAAGGTACTCGCATTTCAGGTTCAACAGCGTGGTGCCGCGTGGTTCTCCGGCACATGACAAGAGAATAAGTGGCAGGATAACAGTCCAGTTCAGTCTCATAATTCAGGGATTTTTCAAAACTTGCAAATCAACAATTAGCTTAATGCAAAATAGGAAAAATTCCTGAAAATTTCAGACCGACAGAATCATCTGTTCTTAAGTATGGTTTTCTCCCGTGAGGGTTCCCTCGCGTCACTCGAGTGAAAGAGCAATTTCTGCTTCGATTACCGATCGTGAATGAACCTCTTACCATAAATTCCCGGATATGACAAATTAAAGTTGCTGAGGTCTGAAAATCGGAATATCTTTGCCTTCCGGTCGCTTGTTATAACTAATTCAGTTCATGGCCATGATAAAAGAAAATACAATCCTCGATTTCCTTAGAAACATTGAACTTTTCAGAAATCTCGATGAAGTAGAACTCGCTCAGCTTTCGCGAAGTGTCACTGAAAAATATTGCGAAGCCGGAGAGATACTATTCAAGGAAAACAGCCCCAGGGAAGACATCTTTATTATTTATGACGGAGAGATTGAACTCTTTAAGAGGGATTCATACGGTGTTGAGGTGCGGCTGGCTATTTTCGGCAGGGGGGATTTCCTCGGTGAGGGAATTCTCGACCGGGGATCGGTGCATTCAACATCTTCGAGAGCAATCAGGAAGACCGTCCTTCTGGATGTAAACCGGGAATTCTTCAGCTATAACGCGGGTACCACCCTTAAGGTACTTTCCAATATCACAGGAGTCGTTTCGAGGAGGATGCGAAATGCCAACACCAGGATGATGAACCCTGCCGCACAGTATATTTCCGGAAAGATGAGGACGGAAAGTGACCTGCTCGGCGAGCGTGAGGTGCCCTACGAATCGTATTACGGAATCCAGACACTGAGAGCAGTGGAGAATTTCAATATCACGGGGATCACTCTCAGCTTTTTTCCTTCGCTTATTGAAGCGCTGGCTATGGTGAAGGAGTCGGCAGCCGAAGCCAATTTTGAGCTCGGACTGCTTGATCCTGGCATAAAAGATGCAATAGTACTTGCCTGCAGGGAGATCAGATACGGGAAATATCATAATCACTTTGTGGTCGACATGATACAGGGAGGAGCAGGTACATCGACCAATATGAACGCCAATGAGGTGATTGCCAACCGTGCGCTTAGGATACTGGGCCACAACAGGGGTGAATACAAATACTGTCACCCGAACAACCACGTAAATCTTTCACAATCGACAAACGACGCTTATCCGACTGCAGTAAAGATAGCCCTGATTAATTCAAACAAAAACCTGATAACGGTTCTTACACGGCTTGTTGCATCGTTCAGGAAAAAAGGCAGCGACTTTGCTCATATCTTAAAGATGGGAAGAACACAGCTTCAGGATGCCGTCCCCATGACTCTCGGGCAGGAATTTGAAGCATACGCGGTTACACTCGAGGAAGAGATTGAAAGATTGAACTTTAGCGCAAAACTCTTTCTCGAGATCAACATGGGCGCAACGGCCATAGGCACAGGGATCAACACCGAGCCCGGATATTCTGAACTGGTATTGAAATACCTCAGGGAGATCTCGGGGCTGGACCTGATCCTGGCTCCAAATCTCGTGGAGGCAACTCAGGACACCGGCTCTTTCGTGATGTATTCATCTGCCGTTAAACGGCTTGCAATAAAACTGTCGAAGATATGCAACGACCTGAGGCTCCTGTCATCAGGACCGAGAGCCGGTTTCAACGAGATCAACCTTCCCGCGCGTCAACCGGGTTCTTCAATAATGCCGGGAAAAGTGAATCCGGTTATCCCGGAGGTTGTCAACCAGATAGCTTTCAAAGTGATAGGCAATGACCTAACAGTGACCCTGGCTTCCGAAGGCGGTCAGCTCGAACTAAATGTGTTCGAACCGGTGATAGTTCATTGCCTGTTCGAATCGGTGGAGATGCTGATAAACGGAATGAACACGCTCCGCCACCGCTGCATCGACGGGATCGTCGCTAACGAGGAACGATGCCGCGACCTGGTCCAGAATAGCATAGGTATTATAACAGCTCTTGTTCCGTATATTGATTACCAGGATCTTAATTCAATAGCCAAAGACGCCCTTGAAAAGAACCTGTCGGTCTATTCGCTGGTACTTGAAAGGGGATTGCTGTCAAAAGAAAAACTCGACCAGATCCTTGCCCCCGAGAATATGATCAGGCCGGTGAAGATAAAATGAACTCCTGTGCCGGGGTTTAACCGTTGACTTCTTTCAGGATTTCTTCAATGTCGTCGATGCATCCTCCGCATCCGGTTCCGGCATCCGTGGCATCCTGAACCTCTTCAACTGTCTTAAGCCCTTTTTCCCTGATGGCTTTAACGATTTCGCTTTTCATTACACCGTTGCAGTGGCAAATTTCTATATCTTCCATGTGTGTATTTTGTTTATTGTTTATGTAAATATACAGATATGTAAATATACGAATATATCCAATATCCGTGCCACTCTCATGATTTTTTCTTCCTTCCCGTGATTTTCAGGAATATATGAACGAAAAGATATATGATCAGGATGACAAGGAAGATTGCTGCCATTCCCATCACGGCTAGTTTCAGTGAATTTATAAAATCAGTGTTCATAATTTGGCTCCTACATTAATCCCGGTACAAGACTTATCACCACACCGCCTGCAATAACCGATGCAATCTGTCCCGAGACATTGGCGCCCGCGGCATGCATCAGGAGGTGGTTTTGCGGATCAGCTTCAAGGCCCATCCTCTGAATCACGCGCGCCGACATGGGAAAGGCAGATATTCCGGCAGCGCCAACCATCGGATTTATCTTTTCTTTAAGGAAGATATTAAGGATCCGTGCAAAAGTGGCGCCTGCAATAGTGTCAAAAACAAATGCTACAAGACCAAGAAGCATGATAAGAATAGTCTGCACTGTAACGAACGACTCCGCTTTCATGCTTGCTGAAATGGTAATTCCAAGCAGCAGAGTGATCAGGTTAACCAGTTCCTTCTGGGCTGATTCTGATAAGGATCTGAGCACTCCGCATTCCCGTATCAGGTTACCGAACATAAGGAAGCCCACAAGCGCAATTGAAGCAGGAGCAACCAGGCCGGCAATTATTGTAACCATGATGGGAAAGAGTATTCTGGTAAGGGGTGAAACATTCTTCGGATTATACTTCATCCTTATCTTTCTCTCCTTTTCCGTTGTGCAGAGTTTGATGGCAAAGGGCTGAATTATCGGAACCAGCGCCATGTATGAATACGCGGCAATGGCAATAGGGCCGATGTACTGGCTTTTCAGGACCTGTGAAACGAGAATCGAGGTGGGTCCGTCGGCGGCGCCAATTATTCCGATGGAAGCAGCGTCCCTGAGATCAAAACCGAGAAGTGTTGCAATGATCACTGTTGCAAAGATCCCAAACTGAGCTGCCGCCCCGAAGAGCAAAAGCCTGGGATTTGAGAGAAGCGGACCGAAATCGATCATCGCCCCTATCCCTATAAAAAGCAGGATGGGCATTGCCTCGGAAGCTTCAATACCGACACTGAACATCCAGTCGATAATTCCCCTTACTTCACCTATGCCGGGAAGTGTCTGGTTCAATACCCCCGACAGGGGCAGGTTCACCAGAATCGCCCCGAATCCCATTGGGAGAAGCAAAGGAGGTTCAAGCTTCTTGTCAATTGCCAGGTAGATGAGGATGAAGCCGGTAATCCACATCACTATCTGCTGCCAGGTAATATTGCTTATGCCGTCAAGTAAGAATTCCATTTCAGGTTTATTTGTCACTCCGTACAGATACGGAATCAGCAAATATAAAGAATTAAATGGTTCTGTATTATGGCAGGATTCACGGCAGAAAATCATTGAAAATCCCATGTGAACCAGGTTCCGGTTTAACACGGGATATGTTACATGAGTTCACCCTCAGGAATATGATGATAATTACAGGGAAATTTAACAGGGCATACTCAGAAATAATATCTGTAAGCGTTGGTTTCCCTGAGCCTGAAGCCGACGGATTTGTACAACTCGTTTGCCTCGATCCTGGCAGGTCTCGATGTCAGGTCAATAGTTTTGGCTCCCTGCTGCCTGGCAAACTCAATTGCAAAATTGATGATTTCCCTGCCGAAGCCCTTTCCCCTGACCGATTTGTCGATCACCACATCCTCAATCCAGTATCTGTCGGCCGTAGGAACAGGATATGTTGCCAGAGTAAGCATCCCGACTATCCTGTTTTGGTATTCGGCAATAAAAAGATGGCTTCCTTTTGTCCTGATTATTTTCCTGAAATGTTCTTCAGAAAGTGGAGGCGATTCGGGTGAAAGCTGAGGAATGAGAGCCGATACGGCTTTGAAAGTCTCCTTGCCGTATCTTTTTATTTCCCTGATTTTCATCATAATATAATTCTGATTTTAATAGCATCATGCCTGCACCGCTCAAGCGGGGGAAGCCCTTAAAATTAAAAAATTCTTTGAGATTTAGTTAGTTGCATCTCTTTTCCTGTTTAACGGATTTCTACATTTTTAGATCGCATCAACAAGTTCATGCTTATTAACAGACGAAACTTCCACCTGTGCATTCCTGATCATAAAGTGTAAGCGATTATAAATATTGGCTTCGCTCATTCCGCTGTCAAAATCCAGAAACAACAGATTCATATTTGGGAAAAGCTCTTTTGTCCTTTTTTCTATTCCCTTGGAAATAACGTGATTAGCTATGCATCCAAAGGGTTGCAGACTGATTACATTGTTTATCCCATTGTGTGCAAATTCAGAAAACTCTGCCGGAATTCTCCAGCCTTCACCAAATTGAGCATTGGAGCTGATTATTAAGGATGCATCTTTTATACCTTCATGAACGTTGGAAATAGGGAAGTAAAACGGATAATGGGAAATTTTAGATTCCATTTTACGAATAGCGTTATAAGCTAATTTTTCAACAAGATTCATTGCAAATTTAGGAATGGTACGCTCTTTGACATTTCCCTTAATACGGGCTTCCTGACTCGCGAATGTACTGATAAAAAACTGTGTCAGCGGTGGTAAAACAGCTTCTATGCCTTGCTCTACAAGCCAGTTAACAACATGCTTGTGGCCAAAATCGTTGTACTTTACGTAAATTTCTCCCACTACGCCTATTCTCGGGATCTCTTTCAGATTGTTTATACTCAAAAAATCATCAGCTGCCTGTTCCACAAGATGAAAGAAGCGGTTGGCATCATTATTTTTAAGAGCTTCCACACCTAAATCCAGATACTTTTTCTTCAGGCGTTTCGCACCGCCGGTTTCGGTTTCACGCGGTGCCGTGGAATAATAAAACTGTGAAATACAGTCGGCATAAACAATTGCACAGAATATTGCCCGGATGTATTTTTCCCACTTCATCTTAAAGCCGGGTTGTTCATTTAATCCTGATGTGAAAGAGACAGTTACCACAGGAATATCTTCAAAACCCGCGGCTATCATAGCTTTTTTAATCAGAGCCACATAGTTTGTAGCACGGCATTGCCCGCCGGTTTGTGTTATCCCCAATGCAACTTCATTTCTGTCATATTTGCCACTCTCCAGTGCTTTCATCAAATCTCCCACAACCAGGGTTGCCGGATAGCAAATCTCATTGTTAGAGTATTTTAATCCATATTCCACCGTTTTTATGTCGCTTGGCGGAAGGTTTTCTATTTTATAGCCCATTAATTCAAGAGCGGCAGGAACAAAGGGCGAATAAAAATCTCCAAACCACGGTGCAAGAAGTGTTCTTCGCCTGTCTTCTTTTTCAAAAGGCGGAGTATGTACAGCGATATTCTTTTCGAAAACCTCGTCTTCCTTTCTAAACTTCAGACTTTCGATAAGCGAACGTATTCTCAAGCGGGTAGAACCGATATTATTAATGTCATCTACTTTTATTATCGTTGCATTTTTGCCTTTACGCCGCAAAATATCATTCACTTCATCTAAAATAAAGGCATCGGGTCCACAGCCGAATGATGTTATTTGCACGTAATGCACATTTTGAGGTGCATAATTTGCAGTCCATAGTGCCGATTTGAAAATCCGGTTGGTGTAAGCCCACTGCATTACGCTCTGCACTTCGTCGGGGTCGGCCTGCAAGTGACGCACAACATCCTCTGTAATTACATCAGCACCGAAATCACTTACTAAATCTGAAATTTTGTGCTGTATCAGCGGATCAACATGATATGGTCGTCCGGCAAGAAGTATAACCAGGCGGTTTTCGGAAACAGCCCTGTCTAAAATCTGATTCGAGCGTTTATTCAGCTGCTCTTCATAGCTTTGCTGAGCAATCAAAGCATTCCTGAAAGCTCTGTCAATTATTTTGGTATCTGTTCCGGGAATAAGGGTTTTGATATATTCTACGCATGATTTGCGCATCAATTTCTTATTGGCAAAGGTAAATGTTGGAGCATCAACAGGAATTCCAAATTTATACTTTGGATTGACAGCGCTTTTAATAACATCGGAATAGCCTGTAATAATCGGACAATTGTAGCTGTTATTGGTTCTGTCGTCTTCCTTGTTTTCAAAAACGACATAAGGCATAAATATTCTGTCCACTTTTTTAGCTGCCAGGTTGTAGATATGCCCATGCACAAGTTTTGCAGGAAAGCAGATATTGTCGGCCATTACCGTGCTGATCCCCGTTTCGTACATTGCCATGGTGGATTTATCGGAAAGCACGATCCGGATTCCACAGCCGGTCAGCAGGGAATGCCAGAACGGATAGTTTTCATACATTCCTAAAACACGCGGAATACCAAGTGTAATTTTACCTTCTTCCGGAACAGGGCGATTAAACAGTAAATCATATTTTTCGGTGTGCAGGTTCACTCCTTTCTTTACCTTTTCTCCTGAATTGTTGAAGATTTTTTCGCATTTATTACCCGAGTAAAATACATTGTCATTATCAAATCTGAAATGAGTTACAGTACAGTTGTTTTCACAGCCTTTGCAAACGGTTCTTCTTTCCGAATACTCTTTCGATTCCGACATGGCTGCCAGTTTAACAGGCCTGGTTTGACCTGTTTCAAATCTTTCGCGTGCATACAGAGCCGCTCCGTAAGCTCCCATCAGTTCGGGATAATCGGTAACCATAATTTCTTTTCCCAACTCTATTTCCAATGCACGGATTACGGATATATTTCTAAACGTGCCGCCCTGCACCATGATATGATTGCCCAACTCCTTGACATCTTTTAGTTTCAACACCTTGTTCAGACAGTTTTTCACTATCGAATAGCCCAATCCTGCTGAAATATCCTCTACTGAAGCTCCTTCCCGCTGTGATTGCTTCACTTTGGAATTCATGAACACGGTGCAGCGTGTTCCTAAATCGCAGGGATGTTTGGATTTCAAGGCAATTATTGAGAAATCGGGAACTGAATAGTTAAGCGAGTTGGCAAAAGTTTCAAGAAAAGAGCCACAGCCGGAAGAACAGGCTTCGTTGATTTCCACGCGTTTAATAACTCCGTTTTCAATAAAAGCGGCTTTCATATCCTGCCCGCCAATGTCCAGAATAAAAGAGACATTCTTGTTGAAATGGCAGGCGCTCATATAGTGAGCAATTGTTTCAACCATACCTGAATCAAGATGAAAAGCCTTTTTGATTAAATCTTCACCATACCCGGTTACACAACTTCCGAGTACATTCATTTCTATTCCGGCTTCCCGCGTTTGCTCATACAGTTTTTTCAGCCCGACAGTTACAGCTTGCAGGGAAAATCCCTTATTCTTAGTGTAATAGTGATAAAAAACCTTGCCATTCTCGTCAGTGGCAATGATTTTTGTCGTGGTTGAGCCACTGTCGATACCGATAAAACAGTTCGGATTTTTAATCTCTTTTATGTCGATCCCCGGAAATTGATATTCTTCTTTGGATTTTAGCCATTCGGCGTACTCATTTTTATCTTTGAAAAGCGGTTTTAATTGATTATGAGTATCTTTCAGAGCTCTTTTAACTTCTTTGTTAAAAATGGAAATGTACTCGGCCAGTAATTTGCTCTCCTGCCGGTCGCTTGCAATGATGGCTGCACCCCAGGCCGGGGTTACTTCGGGATTTTCAGAAATCACAACTTCCGAATTGTCCATTTTTAATTCATCGATAAATGCCTTTCGCAAATATGGAAGAAACGTGAATGGACCGCCACAAAGAAAAACCTTCCCCTGCGGCTCGTGTCCTCTTGCTAAAGACGTGATTACCTGCATGCTTACTGCCCGGAAAACCGATGCGGCTATGTCACCTTTGCCGGCGTTTCGGGCTAGCAGATTTTGTACGTCTGTTTTCGAAAAAACACCGCAACGGGAAGCTATCGGATAGATTGTTTCTGCTTGTTCGGCCAATGAATTAAACTCATTCATATCTACATTGAGCAATGTTGCCATTTGGTCGATAAATGAGCCCGTACCGCCTGCGCAGCTTCCGTTCATTCGAATATCAGGCGTTTTGCCCGACTCGAAAAAAATCATTTTGGAGTCTTCACCGCCAATATCTACAAATGTCTTTATCTCAGGAAATTGGCGTGAGACAACTTCGCAGGAAGCTACTACTTCCTGAACAAATGGGACTTTATACCGTTCGGCTATTCCCATTCCGGCTGAACCGGTCATACACAGTTTGACGGGGCAATCGCCGGTTTTATCCAGTATATCAGATAAAATTTCTTTCAGATTGCCTAAAATATCAGCATAATGCCGGCGGTAATCCTTGTAAATGATATTATTCTGAGGATCGGACACTACTACCTTGATGGTTGTTGAGCCGGCATCCAATCCTATGTTGATAAAGGGATTTTCAGGATTATGAACTGAATTATTTATATGTAAAGGTGGTGAGCTCATGTAGTTTATCGAGGGTAAATAACGCGTTTTTCAAGTAATTAATTCAATTTACACTTTGGTCCATGGATTTCGCACTTAAAAACAGGAGTAAAGCCTGTTTCATATTTTCCAGATGATTCCTATGATAGGCTTCTATTTTGCTTTCTTCGTTGAAAAAGTATTCTTTTATAAAGGGATCTATCAGATACGGAACAAAGAGCAGCCCGTAGAAAAGAGTAACCAATTCCTCCATTGGTAGTTGTTTGATGCTCTTTTCTTCTGCTTCGCGCTTGAGCATTGCACGTATAAGCTGCAGGTATTTTTTTACTTTATAATTTGTATTGACAAAATCGAAAAGTGTCTGCGGATGCCTTTGCATCTCCATTATAACAAAGCGCGGTACTACATTATTATGGCTTAAGAAATCAGCATATACGTCAATAATACCCAGGAAACGCTCCTGAAAACTTAGAGTATCTTTGCTTAAAAGGCTCTCAAAGTGAGGAATAATACCTTCTAAGATTTCCTCAATGATCTTGTAAAACAGATTCTCTTTGGTGCGATAATAATAATTCAAGGCTGTTCTGCTAATTCCAGCAGTATCTGCAATATCCTGCATTTTTGCATTTTCAAGTCCTTTCTCTAGAAAGACCTGTTTGGCGGCTTCTATTATCTTTACCTCCGATTCTCCTAACTGGCTCATTTTACTTTATTTAATTGTCCTGACATTCAAGTTTGACATCAATGTCAAAATTACTTCTTTTCTTTGAATTTGACAAAGAAAATAAGGCTGTCTCAAGAGAGCAGTATCGGTATGACGTTGGTTAGGGGGGAGTATGGGGATAGGGTGGGTTTTGGCGCAGGGACGCAGAGCGCAGAGCCCTGCGCCGTTCTCCATTGTTTCAAAACCGATTTGATAATGTTGAAGAACTTGTCGAAATTTGTTTCCAACATAATATTAATTTGATTTTATACTATCCCGCTAAAGCGCGGGAATTCACATAACTGAAATATTTATTTTTAACAACACCTTAATTATAAACTCTAAATCCACAGAAAATGAAAATCAAATCACTTATTACACTTATCCTTTTGTCCATGTTTACCGGAATCAGCCTTTTTGGCCAGGAACCGGCTTTCAAAATCTCCCTTGCCGAGTGGTCGCTTAACCGCACTCTCAGAAAGGGGACCATAACAAATATGGACTTCCCAAGGATAGCCAAGGAGACATACGGTCTCGATGCAGTGGAATATGTTTCCACCTTTTTCAAGGGAAAGGCTGAAGACATGGAATACCTTACCCAGCTTAAAAACGAATGTGAAAAGTATGGCGTGAAAAGCCTTCTTATCATGGTTGACGGCGAAGGAAATCTTGCAGACACATCCCTGGCAGTACGAAACAAGGCTATCGAAAACCATCACAAATGGGTGAAGGCCGCCAAATTTCTGGGTTGCCATTCAATAAGGGTGAATGCTGCAGGCCGCGGTACAATGGGCCAGATGCAGGAAGCTGCCATTGACGGACTCGGAAGGCTGGCTGAATATGCCGAATCTTATGGAATAAATGTCATTGTCGAAAATCACGGGGGAAACTCATCGTACGGGAAATGGCTGGCCGAGATAATGAAATGCATTAACAAACCAAACTGCGGGACGCTTCCCGATTTTGGCAATTTCTATGAATACGACCGCTACAAAGGGGTGCAGGAACTGATGCCATATGCAAAGGGGGTAAGCGCAAAGACTCATGACTTCGACGAGAACGGCAATGAGACACAGATTGATTACGAAAGGATGATGAAGATAGTTTACGATTCGGGCTACAGGGGTTATATTGATGTTGAATACGAAGGCAACAAGCTCAGCGAGGATGAAGGGATTAAAGCAACTATAGCGCTCCTTAAGCGAGTCATTGAACCTTACAAGAAATGACCTGCAGCTAAGATGCTTACTGCATTCGTTGACAATGGCAGCTTCGAATTTCCGAAACCAAAGGATTCTATTTCATCAACCGGTTCGTCGTATGGTGACATGACAGAGAAATCGGTTTTTGACAAAAAGTATTCGGAAATCTCTTTTTTATTAACTTGAACACTCAATAAGAAAGTTAATATACAACTTGATAAAGCATCCTTTTAATAGCTTGTTCAATAAACTGATTTATAACCATGGATAAGAATTGTTGTTCTAAAACATGGTGTCAGATATATGATCGTTTACGACAGATACGAAATTGCAGATTTCTAATCTGTATTATTAGCATTATTTTGTTATTCTGCCATAACGATCTCTATTCCCAGAAATTCCTGACCGACACAATTTATATAGATTTTAAAGGTGATTCTATTCTCAGTGCCGGACAGGTGTGTATTAAAGACATCATAGATAACAGAGATGAAACTCCTGATTTTGTTATGTACCGGGCAAAGAAAAAATTTCTGATTTTACCGGTCGATCAGGAGATACTTACGATAAAACCTGTTTCTGAAGCAATTCTGAACGGATTTAAAACAAATGATAATTGTAATTTAAGTTATACCATACATATAAATAAATTTGAAATTGAAAAAAGACAAGGCCGGTTTTCTTCATCAACATTCCTTGTAGCAGATATTCCTGTATATGAACATAAAGATGACTCCTCCCATTACCTGGGAACTCTATTTTATGATCATCAGTATCACCCGTTGCATAAAAAGGAAAAATTTCCCGAATCAGCTCAAAATCTTTTATACAACTTGGCATATTGCATTTAAAACTGATCTGATAAGATTAAACACCCTGCAAGATAACGCTAACGAGGAACTTCCTCCGAACCTGATAATTGCACCTGATGACAAACCTTTATATGTTCAAATCCGCACCGGCGCATTTGCCGGTCGAAACTGGTACGGTTTGCAGGGAGAAATTTTCTTCTCCCGACCAGAAATAAGCAATAGATATAAAACAACATCCGGAATTGTCCGGTATCAGAATAATTCTGATTATGAATCTTTAAGTATAGGACGTAACTCGGAACATTTTACTTTTAGAAAAAATGATAATCTTTCATTAGATATAGATCTTAACATTCTGTTAGGGTTTCTGAAATGGAAAGATGTGAAAGTGCACAATCCTACATTATACCAGATTTTCAACGCTGAAGTATCATCCATTCAAAGCATTATTCTTGACAGAAAGAATAAACAGGGATTTACGTTTCGAGTGGGGGCAATAGAATCACTTACATATATTTATAATAAAAAACTAAAATTTCATGCCGGAGGTTTTCTGGGATTCGGTTATAAATATTAATAAATGAGCCAAAAAAGCTATATAAAAAATATTATCTGCGGGATACTTCTTTGTATCTCGACTAACTACATAAGCGCTCAGAATTATGCTGTGTCAGGCTATCTTATAGATGCCTCTACCAAGGAAACACTTATAGGGGCAACAGTTTATCTGTCTGATAAAGGTACAGGAGTTATTACAGATCGCTATGGATATTTTCAACTGGCAGGCATTCCTAAAGGAGAACATATTCTGAGATTTTCATATGTTGGATATGAGACATTTGAATTAAAAATTGAGATAACAGACAAGGGTATCGCCTTGCCTGATATTGAGATGAAGCCAAAGCCGGTAAATATCGAAGAAGTAACAATTTCAGCCTCATCAATTAATAAAGCAGCCGACCGTCAAATAGAAACAAGCATGATCGAATTAACTCCCAAAATGGTCCAGTCTATACCAACAGCAAGAAATGACGTTTTATCTGCAATAAAATTTCTCCCCGGAATTGACAGGACAGAACCTTTTTCACCTTTATTTACGGTAAGGGGCGGAGATCCTGGTGAAAACGCTGTTTTACTGGACGGTGTTATGATCTATAACCCTTACCATTCAAGTATGAGTTCGGGAATTTTCAATACCCAGACTATCAAATCAGTAGATATGCTTGTTGGAGGATTTGGCGCCGAGTTCGGAGGAAGAAATTCTTCAGTTATGTATATATCCACTAAAGATGGGAACAGGTCCGGATTACATGGAGAAATTGAGCCAGGCACTTTCCAGTCAAAAGCTTTCCTTGAATTCCCCCTGGGGAATAAAGGGTCCGCTGTTATTGCAGGCAGGTATTTCTTCGATATTGTCCCTTATTTCATAATGCATACTAAAAGTTATTTCTATGATTATAACTTTTCATATACCTGTCGTATAAATCCAAGACACAGACTGACGGGTAAATTTTTTCAGTCGCATGACCGCAATGTAATTGACATGAATACTTTCTATCAGTATATAGATAATACAATCGGATGGAATATGTATGAAGATTTCAGCTTTATAATGACTGACAAATGGACAAACAGGGCTGCCACACTGATTCACAACTGGAGCTTGAGCCCGGCTGTATTTATACGTTCACAGATTTATTATTCATCTCATAGTTCCAGAAATATCTCGAATTTTGATTATCGTCTGCCTGAAGTAATTGATGGCGACAGTACTTATACCAACATCCACTTAATGACAAGTTCTGAATTTAAAAACAGGATATCGGATTTGTCAGTAAAAACAAGGATAAACTATACACTTGCAAGGTTTAATACACTCACGGCAGGAGTGGAATACAATGACTATTCTTTCAGGAACAGTGCTGTTATAAATTTGACCAGCCAGGGACAACTGAAACACAAACCTGGTCAATGGGCATTGTTTGCCGAAAACAAGCTGGAAACCGGGCCGTTGATATTTCGGGCAGGTGTGCGTAGTGTTATTTATGATAACAAAGAGTGGCTTCATGAACCCAGAGTCAATCTCGTACTTACCCTGCCTGATGAATTCAAATTAAGATCAGCATGGGGGCTGTATCATCAATATGTTATAAGTATGAATACAAATGAGATTGAGATGAATCAATCAGTGGACTATTATTTCCCTCTTACAAATTATAAGCCGGGTAAATCCGTTCATTATATTGTCGGGCTTGATAAGCAGTTAAATCCGGCAACTGTGATTTCTCTTGATCTGTATTCTAAAGATATTCAGAGGGTGTACACTTTCGATGTGAATCAGGCCGATACTAAAGTAATTACTCTTTCTGACAAACTCCAGCAGGGTTCCGGCAATGCTTATGGCGCAGAATTGATTCTCAAAGGTTCA